>Ga0255780_10001388_pt1 | contig 22530 bp, 1 predicted proteins | sample 071ome_32_FD_179978 | JGI IMG/M metagenome (GOLD analysis project Ga0255780, IMG submission 179978) | Coastal salt marsh microbial communities from the Groves Creek Marsh, Skidaway Island, Georgia - 071405AT metaG (version 2) | ecosystem: Environmental > Aquatic > Marine > Intertidal zone > Salt... | reverse complement strand
CGGACCGCGGCCGCAGGGCGAGGAGGCCTTCTACCGCCCCCCGTACCACCACCTGCGCCACCCGATGGTCTTCTACTACGTGCACCCGGCGGCCCTGTACGTGAACAAGCTGCGCGTGGCGGGGGTGATGGACGCGGCGCTGGACGCGTACTTCGAGGAGATCTTCGAGACGGGGGTGGACGAGATGTCGTGGGACGACATGTCGAAGAACGACATGGCGTGGCCGGACCTGCGCGCCTGCCACGCGTACCGGGCGCGGGTGTACGAGGCGGTGGTGGGGGTCCTCCGGGAGCACCCGTGCCTGGACGGGCCGGCCACGATGGACACGCCCGCGTGGGCCCTGGTGATGGGGTTCGAGCACGAGCGCATCCACCTGGAGACGTCGAGCGCGCTGCTCCGGGAGCTCCCCCTGCAGCTGCTGTCCCGGCCGGCGGCGTGGCCGCCCCTGCTCGAGTGCCCGGGGGCCCCGCTGGCCCGGAGCCTGGACGCCCTGGTGGAGGTGGGCGCGCAGGAGGTGACGCTGGGCAAGCCGCGGGACTTCCCGACGTTCGGGTGGGACAACGAGTACGGGTCGCGGACGTTCGCCGTGCCGGCGTTCCGGGCCGCCCGGTGCAAGGTGACCAACGCCGAGTTCCTCGAGTTCGTCCGGGCGGGCGGGTACGCGTGCCGCGACCACTGGAGCGAGGACGGGTGGGGGTGGCGGTCGTTCCGCAACGCCAAGTGGCCGGCCTTCTGGGTGCCCGACGGGCCCCAGGGGCTCCACCGGTACCGCCTGCGGGCCGTCTTCGAGGTGGTGCCCTGGCAGGCGACGTGGCCGGCCGTGGTCAACTACCACGAGGCCCACGCCTTCTGCAACTGGCTCGCGGCCCAGCACGGCCTCCCGCGCGGCCACGTGCGCATGCTCACCGAGCTGGAGCACGCCGCCCTGCGCGCCGCCGACGGCCCCGGGGACCCCGCCGCCGAGCACGGCGGGGACGCGATCGCCGCGGCCGCCGGGATCAACGGGCAGCTCGCGTTCGGCGCCGAGACCCCCGTCGCGGCGCTCCGGGCCAACGCCCTCGGCTTCCACGACGTCCACGGCAACGTCTGGGAGTGGGGCGAGGGCATGTTCTGCGCCCTGGACGGCTTCCGGCCCCACCCGATCTACGAGGACTTCAGCGTCCCCTGCTTCGACGGGGAGCACGCCGTCCTCCTCGGCGGGTCCTTCGCCTCCACGGGCGACGAGCTCTCCCGCTTCGCCCGCTTCCACTTCCGCCCCCACTTCGCCCAGCACGCCGGCCTCCGCGTCGTCGTCTGCCCCTCCTGCGAGACCTCGGACGTCGACTGCCCGCCCCCGCACGCCGGCGCCGGGCCCTGGAAGACCCGCGCGGGCGGGCCGAGGCCCTCCGCCGCCCCCGCCCCCGCCCCCGGCCAGGGCGACGACAACGTCTACGAGACGGGGAAGTATGTCTCCGAGTACCTCGCCTTCCACTTTGGGCAGCGGGCGCCGGGGTACCTCCCGTACTCGCCGGGGCCCGAGTTCGCGCTGGACTACAACGTGCGGGCGGGGGCGCGGTGCGGCGCGCTCCCCCGGGCGGGGGGCGCCGCGGGCGGGGGGCGGGCGCTGGACATCGGGTGCGCGGTGGGCGCGGCGTGCTTCGAGATGGCGCGGACGTTCGACGAGGTGGTGGGCATCGACTACTCGCAGGCCTTCGTGGACTGCTGCGACGAGCTCAAGGCCCGCGGGGAGAAGGCGTACGAGCGGCAGGAGGAGGGGAAGATCTACAGCCGGCACGTGGCCGTCGTCGACCCGGCCATCGACCGCTCCCGCTGCACGTTCCGCCAGGGCGACGCCTGCGACCTCCCCGCCGACCTGGGCCAGTTCGACTGCCTGCTGCTCGCCAACCTCCTGTGCCGCCTCCCGGACCCCATGCTCTGCCTCGCCCGCCTTGCCGGGCTCACCCGCCCCGGCGGCCACGTCGTCATCAGCTCCCCCTACTCTTGGCTCGAGCAGTTCACCGACCCGCGCTTCTGGCTGGGGGGCAAGGAGGGCTCCGACGTCCGCGGCAAGGACACGCTCAAGGAGGTCCTCCGCGCCGACTTTGAGTTCGTCGAGGAGGACGACATGCCCTTCCTCATCCGCGAGCACGCCCGCAAGTACCAGCTCGTCTACTCGCACTGCGCCGTGTTCCGTCGCAGGGCGCCCGAGTGACCTGCGCCCTGCCCGCCCCCCCCCCCGCTGGGGCCCGCGCTGGCGCCCCGCCGTGCCGTGACTTTGAACCTGTGAGGCTGGGGCCCGGGCGTGTCGCGCCCTGCCGGTTTTTTGCCGGGGGCGCCCCTCTTCAACGTGCGCGGCCCACGTCTGGGCCGCGCGCTGTGCGCGGAGGGCCGCGTCTCGGGTACATGCACTCAATCTTGACTAGAATCACTGGAAGGCAAAGAACCCCGCTGTAAAGACAAATGAGGTCCGGGGCAGTCGAAGCCGAAATAGTATATACTGGCGAGGGGCACCTCCTCTTGTCTCTCTCCCTCTGAGGGCGCGGGCACGCGCGGCCCCCGCCCCACCTCCCCCACCCCCCCTACGCGACGAGGACTGCGGCTGCCCCGAACGCCCCAAGCAGCAGCCCGCTCGCGCCGTGCCAGGCCGCGCCGTCGGTCGGCGGGTCGGCCGGAGGCGTGCCCGGGGGGTCCGTCGGGGCGGCGGGCGGCGGCGTGATCAGGGCGACCTGCGCCGGGGCCGTCGACACCGCGGGCACCTCGGTGCCGTTGAGCGGCGACCGGGGGTCCGTGGACTTGATGACCAGCGCCGCCTCGATAGCCGTCTGCAGCTGGGCCGCGCCGTCCGCGTCCAGCGCCCTGGCCAGGCCCTCCGCCGCCGCCTGCGTGGCGGCCTTGACCGTGACGTCGAAGGCGACCCTGTACTCGAGGAGCCTGCGCCCGCCGATGACGCGGAGGACGATCGAGATGTCCTCGGCCGTGACGTTCGGGTCGGCGGCCTGGAGCTGGGCGAGGACGACCGCCCTGATCTCCACCCCGATGGCGTCCACCACTGCTTGCTGGGGCTGGATCTTGAACGACAGGCCGACCGTGAAGGTGATCCGGGGCTGGTCGTAGGGGATGTCGACGACGGGGGACGAAAGGTCGCCGATGCTGATGGCGAGCGTGAAGACGTCCAGCCGCTTGTACCCGGTGGCCGCGCTGTCCTCGCCCGGCGAGCACTTGAGCAGCACCGTGGCCGTCTTGCCGCCCGTCACGTCGGGCGTCCGCGGCAGGTAGATCCCCAGCGGCTCCTCCGCCTCCGACGAGGGCACGGCGATGGCCAAGCTGGTCGCCTGGGCCGTCTCGAGCACCGCGCTCGACAGGCCCGTCACGGCCTCGTCGCTCGTCTCCAGCAAGCACACCACGGACACCGCGTTGTCCAGGGCCCGGACCCGGACCAGGTCCCCGGCGGCGTACTGCGTGCTCTCGATCGCCGCCAGCCCCTTGACCTTGACGTTCTCGTCCAGCTGCTTCCCGCTGTCGTCCACCGCGATGGCCCGGGGGCCCGTGTAGAACTCGACCGCCTGGTTGCGCACCAGGACCTGGAAGGCCGTCGAGACGGCCGTGGAGTACCCGCCCGCCGGGGCCGAGGGGCGGCACGTGTACGTCACGAGCGTGTCCGCGTCCACGGGCTGGGCCGTCGGCAGCGGCAGCGCGAAGGGCGTCCCGCCGACCAGCTGCGTCGAGGAGGTGAGCTGGGTCCCCGGGGCGTCGATGTCGGCCATGATGAGCGGGTCGCTCGAGTCGCACCGCACGGTCAGCGCCTCGCCGGACGGCAGCGGCACCGTGTTGTACAGCTTGACCAGCGACCCCGCCGCCGCCTCCTCCTTGAGCTCCATCACCACGACCGTCCGGGCCGGCTCGCCCGACACCAGCCGCTGCCCGACCTGGAGCGCCGTCTTGAGGTCGGAGGCCTGCCCCGGGTCGGACCCGGCGACGGCCAGGATGGCGCGGGGCAGGATGAAGACGCGGAAGCGGACCTGCTCCTTGCCCGTGTACGGGGCGCTCGCGCACTCGACCGTGCACGTCAGCTGCACGTCCGTGGGCTCCGTCACCAGCTCCGACTGCGGGATGGTCACGGGGACGCTGGTCGAGAGGACGGAGGCCACCGCGAACGACCGGAGGGCCTTCTCGTCCGACGACTTGCAGAGGACGTTCACGGGGACCTCGAACACCGCCACGGGGTCCACGTCCTTGTCGACCTGGGTGGCCGGGGACTTGCTCCGCAGCACCACGCTCGTCGCGCTCGCGCTCTCCGCCACGAGCACGGGGACGATCGGGTTGGGGAGCGCCGAATCGGCCGGGTACCCGATGTTGGTCCCGGGCTCGATGGCCGTGAGCGTGTCGCGGTCGAGGGCCTGCGCCCCGGCCAGCACTTGGAGCCCGTACGCGTGCACGAGCACGTCGAACTCGGCCGTGTCCCCAGTGTCCAGCCCGCCCACCGGCTTGGTCGGGCCGCACGTGTAGGTCACCACCGTGTCCGCGCCGGCGCCCCCCCCGGTCGACAGGGCCGCGGGGATCGGGAGCCCGACGCTGGTGGCGCCCGCGGGGAGAACGACGCCCGTGATGCTCGGCAGCACGGCCTCCGCGCTCGAGGTGCAGCTGACGTCGACAGCAGCCGTCGGCGTCCCCGCATCGAGGCCCAGGGTCGCCACCACCCCGGCCGTGTACGTCGTCCCGATCTCGACGACCGGGAGGGCCGTCCCGGCGCCCGCGCCCGTCCCGAGGACAGTCCCGGCCTCGAAACTCAGCAGCGTGTCGGACCGCTTCGCCGCCGATCCCGCCTTGACCACCGGCTTCAGGGGGTAGAGGACCACGTCGAAGGCCACCTCGTTCGAGAAGACCAGCGGGACCCTGGAGGGCGCGCTGGTCGTGGGCGCGGCCGTGGTGGAAGCGGGCGTGGGTGTCGTCGCATCTGGCGTGGGTGTCGTCGCATCGGGCGCGGGGGTCGCCGCATCGGGCGCGGGGGTCGCCGCATCGGGCGCGGGGGTCGCCGCATCGGGCGCGGGGGTCGCCGCATCAGGCGCGGGGGTCGCCGCATCTGTCTGCAGGATGCCGCGCTCGGTGCCCGAGAGCCGGCGTGCCGGGGCCGCGGCCGCCGGGGCCGGGGTCACCAGCGTCTCGGTGCCCCGCTGCGTGCACTTGTACGTGATCCGCGTCACCGTCGAGACGGAATCGCTGGACGGGAGCGTGATGGGCACCGCAGCGGCAGTGGAGAACTTGACGCTCTTGATGTCGGCCAACGCGGACGGGAGGCTGGACTTGCACTCGTACTCGATGGTGCTCGTGGGTGCCACGGTGGGCTTGAGCAGGACCCAGTCCTCGGCCTCGGGCTCCTCCTCGCGCCGCACCACGGTCCGCTTGTCGATCTGCGACCCGCTCAACAGATCCCCCTCCAGGAAGACGGTCTCCCCGTCGAAGGCCTCCCTCCCGGCGAGGCCGGCGCCGGCCACGACGTCGACCCGCGGCTGGGAAACGAGGACGTCGACCTGCGTGCTGATGTTGGTCGAGTACCCGCCCGTGCCCGTGTTGGGGGCGCACGTGTAGGTGATCCGCGTGTCCTTGGCCACCGAGCCCGGGACGGGGAACTCGACGTCCACGGGGTCGGTGCTGATCAGGCGGACGTTGGGGATGTTGGCGAGGACCTCGGGGACGCTCGAGACGCACTCGAAGACGACGATCGGGGTCGGCGCGACGTTGGCCCGGAGGCTGAACGTGGCCCCGGCCTCGTACGTGACCCCCGAGAAGACCTGCACCAGCTGCGGGGTGTTGCCCCCGCCGCCGCTGAGGACGCTGCCCCCCTGGAAGACCTTCCCGGCCGTGTTGGTCACGGTGACCGACTGGCTCGCGAGCACGTCCACGCTCCGCGGCCGCACCATGATGTCGAACGAGTACTCGTCCGAGCTCTTGAGCCCGCCCACGCTGGTGCTCGGGGCGCAGAAGTAGCGCACGATCAAGTTCGCGTCGACCTCGGTGGCCGTCGGGAGCTTCACGTCGATGACCGAGGTCTTGTTCGACGGGCGGATGGTCACATTCACCGTCCCGAGCACCCGCGCCTGGTTGGAGATGCACAGGTAGGTCACGTCCCCGCTCACCGTCCCGCTCGCCTGCACCTGTACCACCTCCCCGGACTCCGTCTCCAGGGTGTTATCGACGATGGGCATCCGGGCCAGGTCGTCCCGCGTCAGCGGCACCCCCGCAGGCAGCGTCGCCAGCAGCGCGTTCTGCGCGTTCGTCCCCGCCAGCACGGAGATGCTCAGCGGCTTGACCGACACGTCGAAGCTCGCCTTGTCCTCGGCGGGCTGGAACCCGGGCTGCGCGTAGTTCGAGTCGGGGAACCCGCCAGGGGCGGCCGGGACGCACTCGATCGTCACGGGAGTCGTCACCGCCACGTCCTCCAGCATGGGCAGGGGCACGGCGGTCCCCGTGCTGCCCGACGTGGCCGCGGCCAGGACGAACTCGAACCCGGCGATCACCGAGGGCTTCGAGGTGAGGCAGGTGAACTTGAGGTCGGCGCCGATGGCGCCGTTGGCGCGCACCCGGATGGCCCCGGCCAGGTCCCTGGGCGTCTTCATCTCGTCCAGGAGGGGCGTCCGCCCCAGGTCCCCCGGCACGAGCAGCGAGCCCTCGGGGATGCGCACCGTGTCGACCGCCGTCAGCTCGCCGGCTTCCTGGGTGGTCGTGGAGGGCAGCAGCCCGGCCACGAACTCGAGCTTGAGGGGCTCGACCGCGACGGCGAAGTCGATCTGCGCGGTGCTCGTGCCGCTGCTCGAAGTGCTGGTCCCGGTGCACTTGACCTGGACCCGGGTCATCTTGCCGGCAATGTCGATGCTGGGCGAGTAGGCCGTCACCTTGAACTCCTTGGTGCCGTTGGCGGTGAAGACGGGCACCTCGACGATCCCCTCGGGCTCGGTCGTGCAGGAGAACGAGTACACGGACGGCGGCTGCGCGTTGAAGGCGACCCCGATGTACGTTGGGGCCTGCTTCTCGACGACCACGAAGGCAGGGTCCTTGTACGAGGCCGGCAGCGGCTGCCCGTCCGCGACCGTGGTGCGCTCGACAGACGAGGCGGCCAGGTCCACGGCGGGAGCGCCGCCGGCGCCGATGGCCACGACGCTCGTCTTGATGGCGATGACCTTGACGGCGAAGCGGGCCACGTCCGTCGCCGCGAGCACCACGAGCTCCTCGGTTGGCCCCACGTCCGCCTTGGCCTTGCACTCGTAAGTGACGAGGACGTCCTCGGCGGTGGCGGAGGCGGTGGTGGGGGGCAGGGTGAGGGCGGCGGGGTTGATGCCCTGTTGGACCACGACTCCCGTGATGTCCGCCATGACATCAGGAGCGCTCGAGGCGCAGTCGACCACGGCGCTGGCACCCAGGTTGACGTTGGGCGTCAGCGTGAGGGTGTTCCCGTTGCTCGCGGCGCCCACGAAGAGCTGGAGGGTCAGATCGTCCACCTGTTGGGCTAGGTCCTTGGGGATCGAGATGTCGGTGCCGCCGATGATGTTCTTGCCGCTGGCGGAGGGCGTCACGGACGCCCCAGTGGCAACTACCTTCAGCCGCGCCGCCACCACCACCACGTCGAACTTGACCTCGTGGTTGGTCGCCGAGGTCGTGAACCCGCCGGCGTCAGCGTCGGGCTTGCAGGAGAAGGTGATCCGCTTGTCCTCGGCCACCGACTCGAACCACCCGGAGGGCAGCGAGAAGTCCTTGGCGGCCGTGTCGCCCACGGTGACGTCCGTGGGGGACGGGCTGTCCTCCGCGGCGGAGGTGCTCGTGCAGCTGAAGGTCACGGCCCCCTCCGGGGTCTGGGCGAGCTTCAGCGCGAGACTCGTGCTCAGGCCCTGCCCCTCGAAGACCAGCGCTGTCCGCGTGTCACGGGCCGCGGCGCCGGCCGAGTAGCCCAGCGAGTACCCGGCCGTCACCGCCGTCCGGTCCGCGAGCCTCGTCGCGCCGCCCGTCCCGACGACCACGTCGACCGTCCTGGGATGCACGGCGATCACGAGCTTCACGGTCGCGTCCGTGGAGAGGCCCACCGGCTCCGGGCTTGGGGCCACCGAGCACTGGATGTTGGCCACCGTGATCACGGAGACGCTCGGCGGCGTCGGGAGCGGGACGTTAACAGAGGTCCCGCTCAGACTGTTGATGGCGAAGTCGTCGAAGAGCGGGGACCCGCTGCACTCCAGCTTGCCCGCGGAGACGGGCGAGTTGAACTTGATCTGCACGACCTCGCCGCTGGCCGTGGCCTGCTGCTCGAACACGACGGGGGTGCGGCAGGCGTCCCCCAGGGCGGAGAGGTCCGCGCCCGCCGGGATCGGCGTCAGCGACAGCGTGTTGCTGGGGGGACCGGACGATCCGGCCACCGCCACCATCTCCGGGATGATGCTCAGCACGAACGTCGTCTTCACCGGCTCCCAGTCGGACCCGCCGCCGGACACGACGCACCGCACGTACCGCTCCGTGCGCACGGCAACGCTCCCGACCTTGGCCTGGACGGGGCCCGTCGCGGCCCCGGGCAGCAGCCCGGTGGCGTCCAGGTCCAGGGCGAAGTCGAAGCGCAGCGCGGAGGCGTCCTCCTTCTTGAACTCCACGTCCTCGTAGGCCGTGCACTTCACGGCCGCCGCGGCGGGGATGGTGTACCCGGTGCTCCCGTTGGTGAGGGTGAGCTCCAGCTCGCTGTTGGCGCCGACAGTGGCGCGGCTGGTAGCCGTTGTGAGGAGGGCCGCGGGGGTGTGGGGGACCCAGATCGAGTTCGCCTGCTTGATGACCAAGTCGCCGTCCCTGGGCGGGGGGCTCAGGGGGGGCAGGGTCAGCTCCTGCCCCGAGACGGAGCCGGCCGTGATCGTCCTGGTCTCCGAGTAGGAGGCCAGGACGCCGGCGCTCGCAGGGTCCGCGGCCGTGCACGTGACGGGCACGGAGGCGGACAGCCTGGCGCTCGTCGACACGAGGAGCGTCTCGCCGGAGCTGTCCGCCACGCCGTGGGTCCGGAAAGCGCCCGGCGGGCCCGGGCTGAGGAGGGTGGAGGGCGGGAGGGGGATGCCATTCTTGTCGAAGGCCCCTGAGCCCGCCACGATCTGGATGCTCGCCGGGAGGACGAGGACCTGGATGCTCGCGGGGGACGCGCCCTCGGCCCCCAGGCTCCCCGGGAACGACCCGCCCGTGGGCTTGCACGACAGCGTCACTGACGTCGGGGCAGTCACGGAGGGGTTCGGGGCCGGGACCGCCAGGGTCACCCAGTCCTGGTTCGTGAAGCTCAGGCTGTTGATGGTGAAGGAGTCGATGGTCTGCGGGTTGCTCGAGGCGCACTCGACCCCCCCGCTGGCCCCTCCCGGCGGCGCCCCGCCCGCCAGCCGGATCTTGAGCGCCAATCCGCTATCGTCGGTGCCCTCGACCAGCTGGACCTCGTCCTGCGTTCCGGAGAGGATGCGGTCCTCCGCGAACGTCTCGCACAGCGCGGGGTTCGCGAGGGCCGAGACGGTGCAGCTGGACGCGTCCCACGCGGCGGACCCGGCGGCCACCTCGAACCCCTGCGCCCGGATGAGCACGTTGACAGCGACCTTCTGCGAGACGGAGAGGCCGCTGCCCGTGCCGGCGGTGGTCACGGTGCATGTGACCTGGGCGAGCTTGTCGGACGTGGCGGTGCTGTACGCGGAGGCGAAGGCCGGGTTGTCGACGGTGCTGGCAGCGGTGATCGTCCCGGTCCACGTCGGCAGGATGCCCGCCTCGCTCAGGACGCAGGAGAACCCGACGCTGCCCACCGGCTCCCCGGTGAGGGTGGCCCTGAAGAGGTCGCCCGCGCCGTACTGGATGCCCTCGGAGAGCAGGTAAATGTCCGTGTCGGCGGTCCCGAGCAGCGTGTCCGGGTCGACCTGGGCGCCGACAGTGTACGCCGCCCCGCCGGGGAGCGCATCCACCCTGTACAGCTGGCTCCCGGCCTTGAGGCCAATTTCCAGGGGGGTGGCCCGGACGGCCACGTCGGAGACGTCCCCGGCGACCTGGTCCGGGGGCGCCATGCCGGCGCCGGTGGCCGCGTCCTTGACGCCGCAGCGCACCGTCACCTCGGCGGGCTCGGCGAGCCCCGCGGGCACCACGCCCAGCTTGAGGTTCCGCCCGGTAGTGCCGTTCTCGGCGTTGAAGAAGAAGTGGTACCCAAAGTCGCCCAGCGCCAGGGTGTTGACCTGGACGGTGATGCGGACGGCGCCCGCGGTGGGGAGCGTGGGCTCCTGGGCGTCGCCGTACTTCTGGACCGCGAAGCAGCCCAGGCGGAATGTCTGCCCCGCAGCGCTGGGGGGCGGCGCGTGGAACTCCCCCACCGCCGTGCAGTTGTCGGCGTTGGCGACGCCGGCGGCGGCGGGTCCGCACAGGAACTCCACGTCCCACGTGGCAGGGTCCTCGGACACGCACCGCACCTCGTCCCCCGTGTTCCAGTACACGTCGGGGCGCACGGCGACCTCCGACAGGAGGAGCGCCTCGCCCACCGAGACGCGCAGCCCGTCCGTGCCCGTTGCCACGGGGCTGGCCCCGACCGCGGCCAGGTACGGGTAGCTCGCCCCGTTCCTGGCGCGGAGCCCCGTCAGCGCGGTGCTCGCGTTGTTCACGATCCGGAACCCCGGGCTGTTCTCCACCGGCGCTGGCACGTGCACCGTGAACTCGAGCGCCGAACCCGCCGTGACGAAGGCGGCCTTCCCCGCGACGACCCCAGCGTAGCAGCGGACCTGGAAGCTGGACCCGGCGGCGCCGATCCGCACCGCCTGGCGCGAGAGGCTGGACAACGCGCCGGAGAAGTCGCACGCGCCCCCGCACACGTTGCAGCGGGCGTAGTCGTTGGCGGCAATCGCCCCGTTCGAGCCCGTCGTGTTGGGGGCCAGGGGCCACTTGCCCTGGTCCTGCGAGTAGCAGACGAGCTGGTCGCCGGCGCCGCAGGGGCCGCTGACGCCGAAGTGGAGCGCGTTGCCCCCGTCGTTCCCCACGGGCAGAAGCAGGCCGTCCGTGCTCGAGGTCGCTGACGTCCCCGGCCCGATGGGGCTCTTCTCGCCGTAGGGGGTCCCGTCGGCGGCGAGCAGGCGAGCCCCTGTGCCCGAGCTGTTGAACAGGTACAGCGCGGGGGAGATGGTGACGGCGGGGACCGAGATCTGGAACGACACGGCCTTCCCGACGGAGAACGAGTGCGGGGACCCAACGACCCTTGCCGCGTAGCACGTCACGGTGATTGTCGACCCCGCCGCGGACTCGGTGATGTAGGCCGAGTGGTCTACGCCGTCCTTGTAGAACTGACAGTCCCTGGAGGACGTGTCGTTGGCGTGCGCGGCGCACGCGCCGCTGTAGAGGCCGCCGGACAGGTTGAGCAGGCCCCGGTCGGCCTCGGCCGTCATGCACACCACCTGGTCGCCCGTGTTGGCCGTCTGGAGGGGGACCACCTCGATCGCCGCGGGGCTCCAGGGGAGGACGCTTCCGACGGGGAGCGTGACCGTCGTCAGCTCCTCGCCCGCGGAGTACGCGGTGGTGCCGTTCCTCAGGGCCACGTCGCCACCCGACTTGTTGACCAGCTTGAACTGGGGCCCCGTCGTGGTCACCGCGGGCACGTGGACCGTGATCTTGACGGCCTTGCCCGGGGTGAGCGTCCTTGCGAGGCCGACATTGTGCGCCGCCTCGCAGATGATGCTGAAGGTCGACCCGGCGGCCGACGGCTGGACCACGACGGCCAGGTTGTCCGACACGAGGCCCCAGCGGCAGTTGTGACTGTCGCTTGCCTCGCACAGCCCGAAGTCCCGCGCCCCGGTAATGGCGAACTTCGTCCGGTCGTCCGAGTAGCAGGAAATGTCGTCCCCGCTGGACGGGGAGGCCCCAAAGCTAGGCTTCAGGTAGGCGGTCGCGTTGAGCTGGATGCCCGACCCGACCGTCAGCTGGATCCCGTCCGAGTTGGTCGCCGCCGTCCCCGTCCCGACCGTCGCGTTCTGCACGTAGGGGGTCCCGTCACCCGACAGGAGGCCGCTCGCGGGCGCTGTGCTGATCATCGAGAACCCGGGAGAGCTGAAGTCGGGGGAAGGCACGTGGACTGTAATCCGCGTGCTCCGGCCTTCCAGCACGGACGTGGCCGACCCCGTCGTGCGGGAGACGGAGCACAGCAGCGTGAAGGAGTCCTCCGCGAACGTCGTCATCTGGCCCTCGAACCACTGGCACGATGTCAGGCAGTCGTTGCTCAGCGTGTTGCAGGTGGCCCGCAAGAGCGCGCCCTCGGCAAAGCCCCCCGCAGCCTCGCTCGCGCACACGACCTGGTCGTCGGCGGCGGGCATCCCAAGGGACGGGTTCGTGCCGCAGAACTTGACCGCGCTGCCACCGATCCTCGAGCCCCGGCTCAGGCGAATCCCGTTCATGCCGTCGACGGCGGTCCCCGTCCCCACGAGGTCGCCCAGGCTGTACACCGTGCCGTCCGAGGCCTGCAGACCGTCGTTGCTCACCGCGCTGTACATGCCGAACCCCGGGTCGGTGTTCTCGGGGAGCGTGCCCGGTGTCTCCGACTTGCACTCGACCTCGACGGGGGCCGCGGGCTTCTCGCTGAGCCTGATGGTGCCCGTGCCGGACGCTTCGGGCTGCACCTCAAGCCTCCGGACTGTCGGGGCCGGCAACGTGTTGTTTCCCTGCAGCGTCTGCGTCAGGGGCTTCCCGAACCCGACGGGCTTGCCAGTGGCGGCGTCGATCGCGTTGGCCGTGGCTTGGACGACGATAGACATGGGTCTCGCCACGACGACCGCCTTCGCAGTGTCCTCGGCGGCCAGGCCCGAGGCCGACACGGTCCCCGCGAGCCTGCACTGGACGTCGACGTCCGTGTCCCTCTCCACCGCCGGCCGGAGGGCGGGCAGCTTGATGGTCTGCCAGGACGTCCCCGCGGACGTTGTGAAAGTCTTGACACAGTCCGTCTGCCCGATAACCTGGCTGGGGACGTGAACGGTGAAAGAGTAGCTCGCACCGGGGGTGAACGTTGACGTTGCGTTGAAGACGAAGGTTGCGTTGCACGTGACCTTGAAGCTGCCTGAGCCCGGCCGGGCCAAGATGGGCGCCTCGCTGAAGTCGCAGACTGCAGCCGTCGTGTCCGCAGTCTGCGGGTTGCACTGCCCGCGCCCGGGCTGCCCGTCGAGGTTCCACTTGGTCAGGTCGTCGGACACGCAGACGACCTGGTCGCCGGTGTCGGCTGCGGCCTCGGGGATGACCGCAATCTTCCCGGTGAAGATTTCCTCCCCGACGATCATCTGGACGCCGTCTGTCGCCGACGCGGCGGTGTTCGACCCGATGATGGCGTTCGCGGCGTAAGGGACGCCGTTCCCCGAGCGCAGCCCCACGTCCGCGTCCACGTTCGTCATCTTGAACTGGGTGGCCACGCCCTCCCCGATGGCGGGGACGTGGACGGTGATCACGTACCGCTGGCCCACCGTGAGGGACAGGGCGGAGCCGTGGTCGTGCGTGGACCAGCACGAGACGTTGAAGGTCGAGTTCGCGGCGGCGGGGAGGACTCTGGGCGGCACCGGGCTCCCGCCGATGGTGCCGAAGAGGCAGTCCTGCGTTGCACTGCTTGCGAAGGGGTTGCACGTCCCCACCGTGATGCCGTCGACGGCCCACTTGGACTGGTCGTCCGAGATGCACACGACGCGGTCTCCCGCCTGGTTCCCGCTGGCGATGTAGGCCTGGAGCCTCCCGTCGCCGACGTTCTGGCCGACGGCCAGCGTGAGGCCGGTGTTCGCGGCCACGGAGGTCCCGATGCCAATCTCGGCGGCACCCGCGTACGGGGTGCCCTGGCTGTCGCGCAGGCCCAGCGACGCGACGGCGTTCACCATGGAGAAGCCCAGTCCGGTGGTGCTCGCGGCGGGGACGAACACGTAGAAGGTGTACGCCTGCCCAGCAGACAGGAACCGCTGGCCGCTCGTGAGGTGCGTCGCGAAGCACGTCACGGCGAAGCTGCTCCCGGCCGCCGCGGTCAGGACGCGGGCCAGGCTGAAGTCGCACCCGACGAGGCCGCCGTCCGTGTTGATGTCGAACCCCGCGCACCGGCCCCGGCCCGCCGTGCCGTCCAGCGCCCAGTACGTCTGGTTGCTCGAGATGCACCGGACCTGGTCCCCCGTCGATACGGCGGCAGTCGTCGGGATCGCCTCTATCTGGCTCGCGACGATCGTGCCCCCGACCCCGATCCGGACCCCCTGCCCCACGGCCGCCGACGACCCCGTCCCGATGGCGGCCCCTGCAGCGTAGGCGGCCCCAGTGCCGTCCCTCAGGCCGTCGGTGGCCGTCTTGTTCAGCAGCTTGAAGCCGCTCTTGTCGTTGGGGGCCCCCGCAGCAACCTTGACAGGGAACCGGAAGGAAAAGCCGAGCCCCAGCTTGCTGGCCGACCCCTGGACCTGGGTGGCGTGGCACTTCACGTAGAAGACCGAGCCCTCGTACCCCGGCTTCACCAGCGCCCGGCTGAAGTCGCAGTCCGCGACGACGCTCGAGCTGGTGAAGGCGTTGCACCGGCCCTTCCCGGCCGTCCCGTCCAGGGCCCAGGCGGCCTGGTTCTCCGAGACGCAGACGACCTGGTCGCCCGCGTCGGGGCTGGTCGCGGCCTGCGCCTTGACCTGCCCCGCCGGGATCCCCTCCCCGACCCCCAGCAGGAGACCCTGGAAGTTGGCCGTGGGGTCGCCCGTGCCGATGGGGCTGGAGGCGTTCCCGGCGTAGGTGGCGCCGGTAGTCCCCCTGAGGCGGGCGCTGGTGCTGTACAGGCTGAAGCCGGTACCCGTCGCTGCGCTGGGGACGTGCACCGTGAACTCGTAAGCCGCGCCGACCACGGGGTCCTCCTGATCGCTCGGGACGGTCGCGTCCAGGGGCGTCTCGACGCGCGAGGCCACACACACGACTGTGATGGTGCTGCCCGCGGCGCCTTGGGCCACCAGGGCGTTGGAGAAGTCGCAGACCTGGGGGGATGCGTTGTTCGTCCCCGGGTTGCACAGGCCCCTCTTGTACGTCCCGTCCAGCGGCCACTTGCTCTGGTCGCTCGAAAGGCACGACACCCGCACCGTCGACGACATGGCGTTGGATCCGGGGCTGGGGAACACCTGGATCTGCCCAGGGGCGATGGTGCCGCCAGGGGGCACCCGGATGCCCTGGAAGTTGGCGACGGCAGAGCTGCTGCCGATGGCCTCGCCGCCGCCGTACGCGACGCCGCTGCTCGAGACCAGACCGTTGTTTCCCGTGACGTTGGACAGGGAATACCTCGGGGAGATGAGGTCGCTCGCCGTCAGCGACTTGACGTGCACGTGGAAGGTGTAGGCGATGCCGTCGGAAAAGGCGTACACGGGCGCCACGGCGCCCTCGACCTGGATGGGGGCGTGGAAGCAAGAGACCTTGAAGGTCTGGCCGCCGCCGGCCGGGAGCACCCGCGCATCCGAAACCGAGCACTCCCGGATGGCCTCTCCGCCCACGGTGGCACCGCCGACCGGGGCCGTGCACAGGCCCTTGCCTGCTGTACCGTCCAGGTTCCACTTCTCCTGGTCGTGCGAGACGCACACGAACACGTCCGAAGCATCTGGGGGGCTCCCTGCCCCCGCCCTCCTGATGGCGAGGATGCTACCCGTGTTGTCACTGCTCGGGGTGCAGTTCGACCCGGTCGCCGCGTCGTACCCTGCCGGGCATGTCGCAGTCGGGACGACCTTGAGGGACTGGGTCGAGTAGTCGAACGTGTCGCCGACAGCCAGCTGGATGCCGTTGCTCGCATCGACTGTATCAGCCACGCCGACCGCGGCGTCTTGGGCGTATGGCGTACCGTCCGCGGAGATGAGCCCCAGGGCCGGGTTGCTCCCCACTCCCCCGGCGACGAGCCCGTTGTTATTGAAGACCTCGAACGTGGTCGCGTTCGTGTCCTCAGCCGCCACGACTATTGTGATCGCCGCTGTGGCGCCCAACTGGGCGCCTGTTGGCGCCGTGCCCGCGCCGTAGAACGGGAAGGTTGTGCAGAAGAGCTTGAACACCGTGTCCGGGTCCCCCGCGGCGGGCAGCGCCGCGCGCTGGATCACGGCGGCGCTGAAGTCGCAGACCGCGGTCGAGCCGACACTGCAGGACCCCTTGCCCTCGGATCCGTCGATGTCCCAGTACGCCCTGTTCTCCGAGTAGCAGCTGAAGGCGTCGCCGTCGCTCCCGCCGGTAATGGCGAGGTAGCCCGCCCCGTACGTGTAGTCGCTGAACGTCGCGGTCCCATCACCGGCTGTCTTGAACGTGACGATGTACTTTGGCAGCGCGACGCCCGGCGCTGTGGACGTGAGGGTGACCACACCACTTGAAGAAGTCGCCACGAATTCATAGTGGCAGACGCCCGTCTCGAGGGCGGTCGCCAAGTCGGTGGCAAGGACCGTCGTGTCGCTCGATGCCGCCGTGAAGCTGGTGCAGGACGTCCCGTCCGGCCTCGCGACCTCGATACTGTCCCCGGATGCCCATGTGAGGTCAAGGACGATATTAGCACTTCCCTCGCGCGACCCGATCGTCGCGCCCGCGGTCAGGCGGATGCCTTGACCGGCAGTGGCCGTCTCATCCGCCCAGGTGGTGGAGGTCGCTGCAGCGGCGAGCCCGACGGTAGCGGACGAAGCGTATTCCGTTCCCGCGCTGTCCCGGATAGCGCCCTCGACGCCCCCGTTTGCAACAACGATGGATAAGCTCGAGTCGAGGTCCGGCACAGTCACCGAAATGCTCCAGTACGATGCCTGACTCAGTGTGGCCGTGGAGCCGATGATCTGTGTGGCGTAGCACTTGATCAGGAAGCTCGACCCGGCGGCCGCGACCTGGATCTTCGAGCCGCCCAGGTCGCAGGGCTGCTCGTCGGTGACAGTGTTGGCGAAGGGGGAGCAGGCGCCGTTGCCCGCGGACCCGTCAAGCGGCCACTTGGCCTGGTCGTCTGAGACGCACCTGATCTGGTCCCCCACGTTGGGGGTGCCCACCGCCTTGGCCTTGAGCACGCCCGCCGGCAGCGCGGACCCCACGACCATGGTGAGGCTGCTCACACTGGCGCCGTCGGAAATAGCCGTCGGGGTGGACTGGCCGTCCGTCAGCGGCGCGGAGGTGCTTCCGGCGCCGTCGATTATCTGGAAGGTCTGTGCCGTGTGGAAGACCGTCCCCGGTACGTGCACAGTGAAGCGCAGCGCCGTGCCCAGCCGGAACGACGAGGGGCTCCCGATGACGTGGTTGGCGTAACACGTCACCGTGAACGACGTGCCAGCCGCCGACGCGGCGATGGTGGCGCCGTCGGTGTCGCTCCCGTCGATCGTGCCCGCCAGGTTGCAGGGCGTGGTGTCCGCGGAGGCGTGGTCCGTACAGCTCCCGATCATTGGCCACTTTCTCGAGTCGTCCGAGGCACACGTGACGTAGTCACCTGCGCTGGTACCTGTGAGGTTCTGAACCGTGAGGGCGCCCGTGGTGCCCAGGATGTTCGAGCCCACGGCCAGCTGCAGGCCGTTGCTGCTGTCGGCCGCTGCTCCCGTCCCGATGGCCGCCCCCGCCTCGTAGGTCCTGCCGTTCCCGGCCGCCAGCCCCTTCCCGGGCGAGCTGTGCCTAAGGACGAAGCCTGGCGCGGCGGAGATGATGGTCGCGGGCACGTGGACGTAGAAGCGGTACGACGACCCGAACATGACGGACGGGGGGCTGGCGCCCGTGACGGCTCCAGCCGTGCACGTCACCGTGAACGAGGTGCCCGCCGCGGCGGGCAGGATGACGTTGGTGTCGGTGGCCTCCTGCCCGCAGTTCTTCTGGTTGTTGTCGTTGCCAAACTGTTTGCACGGGTTGTTAAGGGCCCACTTGGACTGGTCGTCCGAGCGGCAGAAGACCTGGTCCCCGGTCGACGCCGTGCCCCCCGGCTTGACTTGCATCTGGGCGAGGGGGATCCTCATGCCGACCGCCAGGGTGATGCCGTTGGCGCCGTCCTTGGCGGAAGAGCTGCCGATCACCGCGTTGCTTCCGTAGCGTGTCGCGCCGTCCCCGGCGAGGAGCCCGTCCGTGGCCGTCGTGTTGACGACGGTGAAGAGGCTGCCGCCGCACTCCGGGAGGAGTGACGCGTTGCCGGACGCGCAGGTGACCGTGACAGGGGCGGCGGGGTTCCCGTTGAGGCGGACCTTGAAGGTCCCGCCGTTGGTGTCGGGGGACATCTCGCCGCGCAGCACCTTGGTTCTCGGGGTGGCCGCTCCGGTCACGGACACGATCGTGCTCTCGGCGATGGGGAGCCCCGTTGCCGCGTCCACGGCAGAGGTGCCGGCCCCGATCTCGATGGCCAGGGGTGTGGCGGTGATGAACACCTTGGCGACGTCCGTGGCCGTGGTGGAGGTGATCTCGAGGCCCGAGTTGGAGACGGTGGACTTGAGCCTGCACGTGATGGTCACGTCCGTCGCCGTAGTCAGGGTGTTGGCCACGGTGCCGAGCGTGAGTCCCTGCGGGGTCGTCCCGTCCGAGGTCGTGAACGTCTTCTCGTAGTCCGTCTCCGTGGCCGAGTTGGGGAGCACGTTGGTCAGGCTCGACGTGCACTGGATGACGACGGTGTCCCCCGGCATGCCCGACAGGACGACCTCGAGGGTCCGACCCTCCGCGTCGTCCTGCGCCTCGACCCTCCGGACCCTCGCGTCAGCGGCCAGGAGCGTGCCAGGCGCGATGAGGGAGCCCGTCCTAGCGTCGACGGCCGCATCCCCGGCCGCAATCCGGATGGCCAGCGGGGCGACCTGGACCGTGACCCTGGCAGCGTCGCCCTCGACCGCGCTCGCCAGCTCCAGGCCCGAGTCCGCCACGGCGGCGCTCAGCTCGCACTGGATGACGACGTCCTTGGCCTCCTTGAGGCTCGTCGCCACCTCGCCGAGGGTGACGTCCTGCGGCGTGGTGCCGTTCGAGGTCGTGAAGGTCTTCTTGTACGAGGACTCGGTCGCGTTGTCCGGCAGGGCGTCCGTGTCCTGGGAGGTGCACTTGACGTCGACGCTCGCACCGGGGTTCCCGTTCAGCGCCACCTTGAGGGTGGCGCCGGGGGTGTCGGCGGTGCCCTCCACGCGCCAGAGCTTGGTCGCGGAGCCCGACACGATGGTCAGGTTGGGCACGACGGTCGCCTCGTCGGCCTTCGCCGCCGTCCCCGCGAACACCCGGATGGCCAGCGGGGTAGCGACGACCGTGGTGGCCGCCCTGGCGATCTCGCGCCCGGCCTCGTTGACCGCCGTGCACGTCAGCGCAACACTCGTCGGCGTGGAGATGCTCGCCACCTGGCCCAGCCTGATGCCCTGGGGGGTCAAGGAGCCCGCCGTGAAGGTCCGCCGGTAGTCGCTGGGGGTGGTCGTGTCGCTCATGACCGCGGCCCGCCGCGGGTCGAGCAGGCACGTGACGGTGTACGTCGAGCCGTCCGCCCACGCGTCCTTGAACGCGACCTCGAAGAGGTCCCCGGCGGCGTAGTCCTGGAGCTCCACGGCCTCCGTCCTGTCTTCCGGGGTCAGGGGCAGGCCGGGCAGCCACTTGGTGCCCGGCCGGTCCGCCATGTAGGCCTCGGTGCCCGGGAGGATGAGGAGCTCGGGCTCGGCCGAGAAGATGGTCGTCGTGGCGAAGTCGTCGGGCCGCAGCTGCGCCCCGTCCACGGCCTCGTTGACCTCGCACGTGAGGGAGGCCGCCTTGGAGAGCACGGGCTTCCTCGGGAGGACCTGGACCACGAACTGGCTCTCGTCCCCGTTCGCGACGGCCGGGGCCGTACTGTCCGAGACCGCGCACGTGACCGCCACGTCCGTCGACGCGGCGGCGCACACCCGGCCCGGGCTGCACCGGCCCCCCCCCGTGAACTGCGGCACCGCCACCTCCACGGGCTCCGTCCCGGCCTCGGTCAGGTCGTACTGGAACTCGGCGGCGTCCGGGGACTCCACCTTGGACTCGTACGTGACGGCCGCCTCGGGGGAGCCGAGCTGGTCGGTCGCGGCCGAAGTGCACGTGAGGGTAAACTTCCCACCGTCGGGGACGTTCCTCGCCACCCGGAAGGTGGCGAGCCCCGAGACGCCCGAGGCCAGGTCCCCCGAGTGCAGGACCAGCTTCGAGGGGCGATAGTTGCCGACCTCGACGCCCGACCCGTCCCCCGCGGCGCTCGGAGGGGAGACGAGCGCCGTCGCGGCCGCCACCACCGACACGGCCTGGGGCCACACCTCGAAGTTCCACGAGAATACTTCGCTGTCGACGACCGACGCCGCGGACGAGCCCGAAATGGTGCACGTCACCGTGACGGCCGCCTTGACCCCGGAGCAGACCTGGCCCGCCGAGCAGTCCGAGCCGGCCGTGAACGCGGGGGTGAAGATCTGCTTGGGCTGGTTGAACGCGCCCGACAGCGAGTACTCCTTCGGGTCGACGTCAGGATCGTCCGACGCCGCGCCGACGTAGGCGACGCCCGAAGCCGAGCCGATCACCTGGGTGTTCGAGGACGCGCAGGTGAGGGTGAAGCCCTGGCCGTCGGCGACGTCGGAGGTGACAAAGATCTGCACGTTGTTGTCGGCGTCGGCGGCGTCCGAGCCGGTCAGCAGGACGACGCTCTGCGCCCCACCCTTGATGGAGCCCGCCGTGAGCTCGTCGGCCACCGAGTAGTCGGGCAGCAGCGCCCCCGGGGCCACCCTGACGTCGAACGACTCCGAGACCGTGGGGGAGAGCGATGCCCGGGCCGTGTGGGCCCACAGGACGGCCAGCCCGGCGACCGCCACGGCCCTCCCAGCCATCCCCTGCGAGCAGAGTCGGGTCGGCCCCGGGGCTGAGCGGAGGCTCCCCGCGCACGCCGCGGAGGTGGGACCCGGGGGCGGTCGAACCCCCGGGAAAGGGCGACGCGGCCCGCTGGCGCGCCGCTGCTCACCTTCCGTGGGGCCCGCGCTCGCATCCTGCCCCCCGAGTGCTACTCTGGGGCGTGCGGGCGCTTGCCTAAGCCGTGAGACCCGCGAGGCCCCTCCACGGGACGCGTCTCTCGCACTAGACGCCGGCCTGCGGCCGAGAGGGGGGGGATGTCGGTGGGGGCGGCGCGCGGGGGTGCCTTGGCGCGGCCGAGGACTCCTCTCCTGCCCCGGGAGGGGAGGGCACGGGTCCGTCGCAGGGGAGAAGAGTAGCGTATCGGAGCGGTCCTCTAGTAAAGCCACCTCCAAAATCGAACGTCATGGTGATCGCGAGACCGGGAGGACGGCGTGGCGGGAGGAAGTCGCCGAGCGTCGCCTAACGGCTTTATCCCATGGGAGGCGCCGGGGACGACGCGGTGGGGCAAGAGATGCGAGATACGAAGAACCGGCCGGCGAAACAGGCCCGTACGACCACGCGCAGAGATCTTCTTGACGTGAAACGCACGGGGTCCCGCGGAACGGGAAACGAAAGGGGGGAAGGGGGCGTCGCCCCGACGGTCGCAGTGAGGGCGATCGGCGCTCCCGGCAGGCGATCCGCGGCCACATATGGGGGCACCATCCCCTCGATGGGGGGCGCCTCAGAGCGCTGCGGCATGGCGAGGGCGTCGGGGCCCCCCTTCCCAGGCTGCCCCACCGGGATCCGTTCGCGCGTGCGGGCCCTGAAGGGCCTTGTCCCTGCCTTGCCGGTGGCATAGCTGGCGGCGGGGGACGGATGATGGCAGTAGCCGAGAATATCGACCCCGAAAACCCGGCGTCTCTTGGCGCGCTCAAACGATACGCGAGAGGCAGGTCTCGGGGGGCTAACGGGCGCCGGATCCGGGCCGTCGAGAGAGGGGATGCCTGAAAAGCTGGGCTTTAGGCACGCTTACGCGTATTACCATCGTTGAGGAGGCGCCGTGGGGGGGAAACGTGTGCCGGGGGGGAGAGAGCCGCCCTCGGGACTCGCGAGCGAGGAGCTCAGTTGAGGAGCGGGAGCTCACCTCCGAGAGCCCTGCACAGCGCGCGGGCAGCAAGAGAGGAGTCCCCCACCAGTCTAGATCAGAGCGCCGACGGGATACTCCGGGCTGAGGAGGAGTCTCAAGGGAGCCCTCCGCCTTGGCACTCCACCAGCGCGGCGAGGTGGTCGCACAAAAGCACTTGTGGGATCGCCGCTGCGGGCAAGAGACCCAATATAGCATAATAGGGGGCCCAACAATCCCCGCGGGGCCCTTGGCGCCCCCACTCCGGCGGAATCCGCGCCCCCCCTCCTGCGGGGCGGTCGGGGGAGTGCTGCACAAGACAGGTAAGACGGGGTGGTCCGGGCCGGGCGGGCGGAAGGGGGGCGTGGGGCCGCTCAAGGCGCCGCAGCGGGCTCGTGGGCGCTCATTCTACCGCAGTGCACCTCGCCAGCCCCCTCACGGGTCCCTTTCCGCCGCGCGACGCCAGCGTGCTCCGCTCGGCGCAGAGCTGCTCCCGGGACCGTGCCCCCGGCTCCCCGCCCCCGCCCGCGCCGCTGAGGGGCGTGACGGGGGAGAGAGCGCGCTCGAACCGCCGCGGAGCCGCCGTCGCTCACCCGGCCGAGGCACGGGGCGGCGGGAGATGGCCCCCAAGGGAACCGGGCCCCTTCCCGGGGGGGGAGGGGCCCCCTCGT
>Ga0255780_10001386_pt1 | contig 22544 bp, 12 predicted proteins | sample 071ome_32_FD_179978 | JGI IMG/M metagenome (GOLD analysis project Ga0255780, IMG submission 179978) | Coastal salt marsh microbial communities from the Groves Creek Marsh, Skidaway Island, Georgia - 071405AT metaG (version 2) | ecosystem: Environmental > Aquatic > Marine > Intertidal zone >... | reverse complement strand
GAACTTCGATAGAAGGGATGGCAGAGGCGATAGAAGAAACGACCGACGTGGCGACAGAGGTGATAGGAGAAACGACCGACGTGGCGACAGAGGTGATAGGAGAAACGACCGACGTGGCGACAGAGGTGATAGGAGAAATGACAGAAATAACTCCAATCAAAATTACAACAACAAAGACTGGGAGTGTAAAGGATGCGGAAATTCAAATTTTTCATTCAGAACTGAGTGTAACAGGTGTAAGGCGCCAAAAAATTCTCGCCCTGACAGAAGACAAGGAAGAGATGAGCGCAGTAATAATTCACCTCCAAAGAGAAAGGGCGACTGGGATTGTCCCGGTTGCGGAAAATCAAATTTTGCAAACAGGACAGAGTGCTTTAGTTGTGGTAAATCAAAGAGAGTAGGCGGACCAAGACAGCGTGGACATTACAGAAAACAGAAAGATCCGCCAGGTCTACACTCAGCAAGATATGGCAGAGGAAAGAGGGATTGAGATGAGCGCTGAGGGGCATTATCTTGACGCTATAGAAGCAGAGGAAAATGGCGATTTAGAAGAAGCTCTCGAGCATGCAAAAAAAACTGTTGAGGTAGATCCATCTCATTCAAATGCGTGGTGGATGATTGCACAACTATTGGCTCCGGATGGTAAATACCCGGATATTGAACAAGCGTCTAAAGCATTGGTGGCTTGTAGAAAGGTTGTAGATCTGGACCCTTCAAGAGTAGATGCGTGGGTAAAGGGTGGTCGATTGATGGTAGACCATCTTGGATTGGGAGAAGATGCTCTTCATTGGTGGCAAAATTGTAGGGATGCTACTCCATTTGAATCTGTACCTATCGTTGAACAAACGACTATTCTTTCTGACTTCGGACTCTACGTAGAAGCAAGAGATAGACTGGGTGCTCTATTCAAAGAAGACCTTGACATTGCTAATTCACAACTCGCAAAGATATCCCAACTCCACAAAACACTCGAGATGTCGGCGTCACAAGACCCTGATTCGCATTTCAAACCATGGAAGAAGAACCATCCCGGTTGGGCTTCAATAAAGATGAGGGCGAATAAGGCACCAGTATCTGAAAACATGATTTTCATGATGACTACAATTCCAATCTTGATGATGGAAGTTTTCGCATCTAGAAGCATCTTTGGAGAAGGGTGGGGTGCATTTTGTTTGACGAGTATTTTGATTTTGACCACCGTAATTATCGGAATGTCATTTACAAGGAAAATATACTACAGAGTAAATAAACCAGGTTTCAATTTACTAAGAGCAATCCAATTTGAAGCGAGTAGTGGAAAAATTGTGATTCCTGAAAATATTAGAGGTTCAAAACTTTACATGTTCCTATTCTCAAGACATCCACCAGCATACCAGCAAAGACTGGAGAAAATCATCAAATCAGGTAGAAAATTGCCCAATAATTGGAAATTTAATTTCCCAGATTTTGAATCGCACCTTGATGAAATTGGCGAGATTGAAGAGGTGCCTGAAGAAGACCCAGAGCCTTTCGAAGAAGAGTAATCAAGTTCCAGCAGTATAATCTGTAGAATACCTGATTTGTTCTTCAGTTAATTTATCTATTGAAAAACCAAGAGTCGCTAATTTTGTCAAGGCCAAATCTTGGTCCTGTTCCATTGTTATGTCATAGACCTTTGATTCCAAACCCTCTCCTTCTTTAGCGAGCCTGCATAGCGATAAGAATTGATTAGCGAAGCTCATATCCATCACTTCCGATGGATGTCCCTCTGCTGCTGCTAAATTTACCAACCTACCGTCTGCGAGGAGGTAGACCTTTCTCCCATCAGAAAGAGTATATTCTACATTATCGGAGCGAATTGTACGATTCGATTCTGACATTTCTTTTAGATCTTCAATATTTATTTCACAATCATAGTGTCCCGTATTGGAAATAATCGCTCCATCTTTCATAACTTCAATGTGCCTTCCAACTATAACATCCTTCATTCCGGTTGCTGTACAGAATATGTCACCAAGTGGTGCGGAATCATCCATTTTCATTACTCTAAAGCCATCCATAACAGCTCTAAGGGCTGGAAGTGGGTCAACTTCTGTGATAATGACATTAGCACCCATTCCTTGTGCCCTCATCGCCAGCCCTCTTCCACAATGACCGTAACCTGCAATAACGAATGTTTTGCCTGCGATTAGGACGCTAGTTGCTCTCAATATTCCGTCAATAGTAGATTGTCCAGTACCATATACGTTATCGAAATCCCACTTTGTTATCGCATCATTGACAGCGATTACAGGATATTTTAGATGCCCGGATTCGGCCATTGCTCTGAGGCGGTGGACTCCTGTTGTGGTTTCTTCCGTACCACCGATTACGGTTGTCGCATACTCGGATTTTTCCCCGTGCACTCTTACTATCAAGTCAGCACCATCATCAAGGGTAAGTGTGGGCTTAAACTCCAGTGTCCTATCGATACACCAGTAAAAGTCCTCTACTGATTGTCCATGCCATGCATGAACTGAGTATCCTTCACTTGCAAGCCACGCAGCTACATCGTCTTGTGTTGATAATGGGTTACACCCAGACCACGAAATTTCAGCACCTGCCGCTTTGATTGTCTCAATTAATACAGCAGTCTCTTTGGTAACGTGTAAACATCCGGCGACACGCATTCCAGCAAGCGGTTTTTCTTTCTCTGCCTGGTCTTTCAATGCTGCTAAAACTGGCATTCTAGATCTTGCCCAATCTACTCTAAGCGAACCTTCACTTGCAAGGGTGATGTCGGCAACGGTATAGTTAGCGCCTCTGTCCATGGACACCGGCGGTATAACCCCCCTCATAGGTGAATCGGTCAACGGTTCTGCCATTCAGGCAGAATCCGTTGTCCTACTCACTATTGCTGGCCCTGGAAGTGGCCCGCATACTGTTGGGCATAGGCCCGAGCCGTCTCCTCAGGGTAACCTTGAGCAATGAGTTGCTGGACATATTGTTCCATTGGATCCATTTGAGCAACTTGTTGGTATGCAGCTGAAGCGTCCCCGCCCCATGCAGAATCACTCTTGATGACGTCTTCATCATCTCCACCCTTCAAGACAAAGAATAGAGTCAAGACGACAATCAATAGAAGAGCTCCTCCTCCTCCAAGGAATAGTAGGAGATTCGATCCTTCCGCCTCGTCAACTGTATCGTCAACCGGTGCCTTATCTGGAATACCGTCCCCATCAGAATCTGTATAGGACCCTGACCATTCACAGGTTTCAGTATCAGCGTTCCATATCCAATATGCGTCAGGTTCTGCATCCAATACATCCACAGGAACTTCAATTCCCTTACATGCTGGTAGAGTTATCTCGATCCAGTAGATGATTGGCCATCTCTTGTCGTCTCCCTCATAGACCTTCAGGAATAGTCTTGCAGACTTTGTTTCATTGTCGAATAAGTCGTCGATGGTTAGAGTTAATTCGAATCCGTCACCGTCTCCCAATTTGTCAGTCTTTGCCCACTTACCTTCTAGCTGTAATGCGTATTTGCCAACTGCGGATTGGTCAAATGTGGTTTGGTCCAATGCTGCTTCAACATATACATCACCTTGCTCAGCACCATCAACAACATTACCAGATAGTGTAATTGTGTCGGTGTCGACCTTTGTTCCATTTAGGCTCAAATCAACTTGAACGGTTGGTTCTTCATCGCCAAATCCTTCTGGTACTACTGAGAAGTATAATTTGTACCTTTCAGAGAGTTTGTTAGCCTTATCTGAAACAACTAATTCAATTCTGATTAACGACTCTGTTTGACCACTTGGGTCAACAGTTACATTGCTGAATGTATAAGCCCATTTTCCATCACTTGATGATGGCATAATGAAAGTGTGCGCTGGTGGAATTGAAGTACTGTCATATGGCTTGTCGAACAATACAGTCCATTCGTAAGATTCGATTCCGTTACCGGTAACCGCATCTGCGTCATATGAATCGCTGGCATCGAAATGAACAGTCAATGAACCAGTTTCATCTAGATGGATTCTGTTCTGTGGCCAGTCAACACCGGACGCAGTCTTTACACCCTGACTCTCGATTCTTTCAGCATAAGATTCTCTCATCTCAATCTCCACGCTTGCATTTGGCTCGAAAGCGTCAGCTCTTGTATCGTCAGTCATCAGGGTTGCAGTTAGAACTCTGGAATGCCCTTCGCTGTCGTGAAGGTATAATTTGACATCCCAAGTAGCACCTTGCAAACAGTTTGTTGCTGATGATAGGTCAACCTTACAGAAGGTTGTTGTTGGGCTCATTACGTCTGTGTGAGAAGTTCCACTTGCCATTGATGCCCCGGACCAATCAGTAGGACCGCTTAGTACCCAATCTGTCTCTAAGGTATCACTGGAACTTGTTGTGTAACCAAATGTGACTTCTGCATTACTCTTCATGTAAGTGTAAGCATATCCTCCAGTTGATGGGTCAACATCCGGTGTTTCACCGTTTATTGTTAACTGTGTACCATTCTGGTCGAAACCTGCTGGATAAGGCGAAACCTGGTAGGATAACATGTTTCCAAGTAGTGGGAAGGTTGTACTGTTAGCTCTTTCAGATACACTCGATACATCGATTGTTGTTACGATTAGTCCACCATCTGAGTAACTGCAAACACCAAGCACTGTGTCTTGTTGGTCAACGTCAGATTGTAGAATTCGTTGGAAAGAACCTCCCGTTTCTGAGTATCCACCGCAAGCACGAGGGATCGCTGTTGCGGAAGCACTCTTTGTGTTGATAATCGCTTCTGTAACAGTTCCAAACTGGTCGAATCCTTGGAATGCCGCGAGGTCTACACCATCCAAGATTGGATGGTATGGATCGGCAACTTCCATGTTACTGTAAGTAATTCTTTCCTCAGGTGAGTTCTTTGGTTTAATGTCCATATCAAATGGTAACAAGCTCTCTCCTGTTGACGAGGAGTACTCAAAGTAGTCAGTATCACCAGACAAGTGGACTTGAACAGTACCACCAGAGGACATGAAGTTCTTTAGAACAAGTTGATTAGAAGACTTTCCAATCACTTCATAGTATCCTCTTCCACCTTCATCAACTGGCTTTGCTGTGTTTGCATCCTGCCACGGCATGATTACTTTATCATAATGAGAAATCCAGCCGAGGTCGAGATATTCATCCCAATCAGTGATGTAGAATTGAGTATATGTCATACCAAGAATTTGCATGTCTTCTTTGATTGCTGAAACTCTTGAGGAATCTCCAGACAAGATTGCCACATCGATTTGATCTGCAAACGCTGCGTGGAAGTATCTAACGTTTCCAGATGTCTTTCCATCAGGTAGTGTCGCATGGAAACTGATATTGTACATGTGGCCGTCCATCCATCCGTTCCATGGAGTGAATGAAACATCAGTCCTCTCGTGTGGGCTTAAGGTAATGCTCGGACCTGCAGTCGTATTGTGCACTTCGCTTCCATCTGCCATGTCAACGACCGACATATAGAACAGATAATCACCTTGTAGGACACCATTTGTAGCCGAAAGTTCCCAGTCGTGCGTCAATGACGAATCGATTGGTAGCATACAATCCATAACCGCATCAGATAGACATGAAATTTGGTTTGGCTTTCCAAGTGTAATGTCAACGCTCTCTACCGAGAAAATAACCTGTGCAAGATTGTTAGCAAGTGAAACTTCCTCTGCACCAAACCATGTTGTTCCAACGGTTGTATTGTCGAAGACTGATTCAACCTCGATTTTGTATACTCCAGAAACGAAGTCGTGATTTGCAACTGCGATTGTTCTGTTTTCTTCAGCGTCAAGATCCTGAACTGGAATTGAGTAAACAGCATCCTCACTGAATGTGAATTCCTGAAGTGAGATGTTATCGAAAGCAACACCCCTTACACCGTCATTTTGTCCATTACGTCCATCGTCGTTAGATCTGAACTCGAAATTGATGTCAACAACTGAACCTGCAAGGCTCAAACATTCGTCAGTCCAGAGATTGGAATCAGGAGAAGTTGTGTTTACCATGTACAGGTGAGTCAAATCGATACTTCTGCTTTGTACCAATCCATCAGAGTTGTAGAATACATTGTAGTTTCCTGAACCGCCGTTAATGTTGGCTGGGTCTCCAATGTATTGAATTTCAGTATTGTCAAGCGTGGTTTCGTTGACAGGGTCAATGAATCCGTTACCGTCTTCATCAACAATACAGTATCCGTCTTCGTTATAGTCAATCCACTGTCCGTAAATTACACCTTCATAGTCGGTTCCACCCTTGTTCCAGTCCACTGTTAATGCAGCGTAGTCGTTGACAGATGATGTTGCACCAGATGAAGATATCTCGAACCATGTTTCAGCGAAGTACTCGAAGTTTAGAGCAACATAGTCGCCAGACATACTAGTTAGGTCAACATCAGGAATTGTTAGGGTCTCATTTTCCCAAACATCACCAAAGCTGTTTGCGGTGTCACATGGGTGACCAAACCAGTATGCATAGGAGCCAAATAGTTTCTCAGCACAACTTGAATCATCGAGTATTCCACCGTTTCCGTTGTTATCATCAACGTATCTGAATCCTGCAGAACCACCCTCAAATGATTCATCACAAATGACTAGAGGTGAGCCACAATAAATGTCTGAAGGTAAAGCGCTGTAAACAGTGGCTTCCAAGTCAAACGAAACGTTGGTGTTTCCAAGATGTTCTACCAGTACTTCGATAGGGAAGTTTCCTTCCGCATAGAGTCCACCTGATTTAAATGATTCAACCTCTACCACAGCAGGGTCAAATATGTTGAATGCAGTGATGTAGCCTACAATATCATCGTTTGCAGGTTGCTCATCTTGTCCGTAATTCAAAACAGCAGAAATTCTGTAAGTTGTTCCGTTCACGAAATCAGCGGTAATCGAGGTGGTATAATCTTGGTTAGGAGCCAAGTTTACCATATTAATGTTTGACTGCTGGTTTTGGACATTGGAAGTGAATCCTGTTGTTTGCTTCCAAATAGTGATGTTGTCAATAGCAAATCCATCTCTTCCAGACCATGTAGATTCGTTAGCACCCACTGAGCCATCCCAGCCTGATTTGAATCTAAACCTGATATCGATTACGTCGCCAGTGAATCGAGATAACTCAAATGCACCAAGGTCCTTTTCAGTGAAGTTTGCCCAGCCGTAATATGTACCAGGTATCGCTCCACCGTATCTGTAGATAGCCTCGGAGAATCCAGTGTTTGCAAGTGATTCTACTCTACCTTGGTCATATCCACCCCAGTAACTGAATTGGGATGGACACTGTCCGGAGAAGTAAGCCTCTGTTGGACAGTTTAGGGTTTCCCAGCCGTCATCTTCTGTAAATACCTCGATAATCGCTGCGTCATCCCAAACCTCAGATAGTACGAATCCATTTCCGTCATTTACATAAAGGTCTGAAAAACCAAGGTGTCTAAACATCTCAATGCTCATCCAAGCCCTGTCAGCTCCTGTAAGATCGACGTCGTTTAGGACAAGTCCTTCATCCCAATTTGGTTCGTATCCTGACCAAGTGTCGCCAGATGAATTGGTTTTCATCATTCCTGACCACATGAAGTCAGTTGGGTTGTTACCATTTGCTGAGAAATTTTTGTCGTTGTTTCCGCCAGTAGTGTGACCTACTGTGCTGTTTGCCGCGATTTCTTCGTGCCAGTGAGCAGAACCATAGTAGGATTCTGTAGTCCATGTACAGCCAGTAGAACAACCAGTCTTATCTTCTGGGGAGTCCCAATCCATTGCGTAAACAGTTGTGTTTGATGATAGAGTTTCATCAACTTCCTTGATTTCAACATCTAGAGTTGCTTGACCGTTTAAGATATCCATTCCAGCGTTAGTAACGGTAACCTTCACGTCTCGTGAACCTTCACCGAGTGCTCCGATGTATGCATCTGTTGGGGAAATTTCTATGCCTGAAACAGCAAGGTCTTTGTTATCCATCTCGATAACGATGATTCTGTCATATGCACCGTCCCAACCGAAGTTGTCGTCCCATGTGAAGCCATCATATGCACCGTGACCAACAATAAGATCTGGAGCGCTACCAGACCCACCGATTACCTGTCCAACAGCTACAGTAGTAGGCCTCATCGCACCAAAGTATTCCAGTGGATTCATGTGTCCACCATTACCGTTTGAAAGAGTAACTTGTACACTGGTTGGCAGGTTTAGGAAATAGTTACTTGTTGTGTCACCAGTTGAAGAAGTGGAGTTAGATTGCTTGAACTTCGCAGCGTGAACGAAATCAACTTCTCCGTCTCCGTTCAACTCAGTTACAGTAAGTTCCCAAGCGATGTAAGGTCCAAAGTAAACAGTCTTGGTGTTCGCATAGGTATGAGTTGTTGGATTTAGAGTAGCATAAGACACATTTTCAGTGTTAGCATCGTTCATTGCGACGACATCAATCAGGCCATCATTATCTATGTCCCCAATGTCGAACCCACCAAATTCTGGTCCAAGTGCATGAACGTGGAAAGCACTGTTAGGAGTTGCTTGGCCACCGGTTGAAGACCATGTTAATGTCGCAGGGAAGGTATTTCCAAGACAGTCATACTCTACTACGGTGATGTTGTCAGATTTACCAGGGTTTGTTGCTGCTCCAGTGAGATAATCTACACCTTCTGAGCGAACAAGCCACATATCTATGTCATCGCAAGTTCCTCCACTGAGTGGGTTGTTTTGACTGGGCTCACCCCAGTCTCCAAGCTCTAAGTCAGTATACGAGTTTTGAGTTGAGTCACCGAGAGATGTTACTTGACCTTGGGTTGATGAGGTGATAGGGCCCCTGTAGGTAACTACTCTCTGTTGCTTTAGGTCAGCGAGTAGTTCAAGTGTCACAATGTCATCGTTTCCGTCTCCATCTAAATCAGCTACTGCAAGGTCCCACATCCATACTACATCGTACTGCTCTCCGATAGAGAATGTGTCTACGTTGCATCCGTCGTTTTCGAGGATTGTAACGTTACCAAGTTTGTTTACTACAATAGCACCAGTAGAGTCTTGTCTTAGAGGAATGTTCCTCGCATAGATTACTATGTCAATTGCGTTATCTCCAGTGAATTCTCCGACTTCTACTTGCTGAGTGTTTGAGTGATCTTGATAATCAGCATCGGCGCTTGGATTTCCTGAAGTCCATACGTCGGACCTCCTCTGGAATTGACCGTTCTCATTCCAAAGAATAGAAATTTTTGTACTCCTATCGTTTGCAGTGACGATATCTAAATCGCCATCACAATCGAAGTCACCCAAGGCGACATCGACAGGGTCGGTTTCGGTCGTATAGGACCTTGATGTCGAAGCCGACACAAGGTTTGCTGCAGTTGTTGAAAGCAACATAACAAGGACAAGAAGTAAAGCATTTCCGCGTCCATCTTTATTCAAAGTCTTCCAAAGCATAGTTATCACTCATCTTTGCGACTTCAACTACCACTTTAATTCCTTTGGGAAGGTGCGCTTGTGATTTTTTTCTCAATCGCTTTCAGTACAACGATTTAAGAAAAAATGAAAAAAAATTACAAATTTTTACTTACTGGATAACCAAGAAGGAGATGGGCCCCACGCAGTTTCTTCTCCACCATGGATTTTAACCAACTTCCCCTGCCTGAATAATGAGTCAAGATAAACTTCCAATTCCACACCTTCCCTGTCGCCAAGATAGTCACTCGCTGCAAGAGCGATTTCCTCAGTTATCAAAGCCGTCATTCCGTGTTTTCTGACTACGATTCTCAACAATTCTTTCAACCAGGCTTCAGCCATTGGGTCGACTGATGAAATTCCTTGAGCGGGCATTGGTTCGTCAATCATTTCAAGTTCTTCTCTAAGTGTGTCAGCACCAACTTTTTGCGGAGGAAGGATTCCAGTTTCTGAAAGTTTAGCGTTGAGGTCAAGTTCGCCAATGGGCCTTCTAATCACCGGTATCCTAGACGGATCAGGAGGTGGCCCCATATCCTTAGGTTTACCCGATTCTTTTGGACCATCATCGAGGTCAAAATCATAAGAGGACAGATTGGTGCTGTCTACTGCTAATGGCATCATCCAACCTACATCATCCATTCCAATTTCAGTGATGAGCGACTTGACCCAGTCATACTCGCCTTCGAGGAGAACATCAACATCATCGTCATCGCTTCGAAAGCGAAAACGAACGTATCCTCCCATCTCCTGCATGAACTTACCCTAATCGCTGAAGGAAATCAACCCATCGGTTAATTTGCTAGATTTCTCAAGACTGTATGCAAGATGCCACCATTTCTGTAGTAGTCCACCTCAACAGGCGTATCTAATCTAACCGACGCCATGAAACGGAGTTCTGTACCATCGGATTTGGTAGCAATTATCTCGATATCTTGCATTGGCTTGACCTCATCAGAAATAGGAATCTGATATGATTCTGTTCCGTCAAGACCCAAGGTCTCTGCGCTTTCACCATCTTTGAATGTTAACGGTAAAACGCCCATACCAACAAGATTTGACCTGTGTATTCTTTCAAATGAAGTTGCTATTACCGCCTTTACTCCAAGAAGAAATGTCCCTTTAGCGGCCCAATCTCTACTACTTCCAGTTCCATACTGAGAACCAGCTAAGACAACCATTGGATTATTACTATTCATAGCCGCATCGAATACGGATGTAATTTCTCCACTTTCATGGTTGAGAGCATAGCCTCCTTCGGTGCCAGGTGCCAGATGATTTCTGACTCTTACGTTAGCAAAAGTCCCTCTCATCATAATTTCGTGGTTTCCTCTTCTGCTTCCAAAGGAGTTGAAATCGCCCTTTTGTACACCTCTTTCGGTCAACCATTTCCCAGCAGGACCATCGGCCGGGAAAGCACCTGCTGGAGAAATATGGTCGGTAGTAATTGAGTCTCCAAGTTTGAGCAAAACCTTAGCTCCTTCGATAGATGAAATTGGCTCGGGGTCTTTTGAAAGCCCTTGGAAGAACGATGGAAGGCGAATGTATGTGGAATTCTCTTCCCACGGGTAAAGTGGAGATGCCTCGCTTGGTATTGAATCCCATCTTGGCTCCTGCATTACTGTGGAATATCTCTCCCTGAACATCTCAGGAGTTATCTTGGCCATTGCCTCAGATAACTGTTCATTGGATGGCCAAACGTCGTTTAGCATTACAGGTGATCCGTCAGGTGAATGACCTATCGGTTGGGTTGACATGTCGACGTGGAGGTTTCCTGCTATTGCGTAAGCTACAACTAAAGGCGGGCTTGCTAGATAGGAAGCCTTGACCTTTTGATGAACTCTTCCTTCAAAATTTCTGTTGCCGGAAATTACAGAACCTACGATTAAATTAGATTCATCGATTGCGGTCTCGATTTCTTCAGGAAGTGGGCCGGAGTTTCCGATACAGGTTGTACAACCATACCCGACATTGTTGAATCCTAATTGTGAAAGGTCTTTGTCTAAGCCATTTGCTTCATAATATTCAGTTACTACTCTAGAACCTGGAGCAAGTGATGTCTTGACCCAAGGTTTCACTGTCAATCCTTTTTCCAAAGCATTTCTTGCTAGTAACCCAGCTGCGAGCATGACTCCGGGGTTAGATGTATTCGTACACGAAGTGATAGCAGCGATTACTACATCGCCGTGATTTAGGTCGTAATCATTTCCAACAATTGAGGATTTGGACAGATCTTCTTCTGACAATCCGTGGCCTTGATGTCCTAATTCATGAGTTAAGGAGGCCTTGAAATGTGAAGACATTTCTGATAAATCGACTCTGTCTTGTGGCCGTTTTGGCCCAGCTAAAGCCGGTTCAACAGTGGATAGGTTTAGTTCGATTACGTCGGTATAACTCTTTTCTGAATCTTCCTTGTTGTACCACAAACCTTGCGCTTTGCAGTATTCTTCAACCGCAGTAATATGGTCTTCTTCTCTTCCTGAAAGTCGCATGTAGGAGAGGGTGTTTTCGTCTACAGGGAAGAAACCACAAGTTGCACCATATTCGGGCGCCATGTTTGCGATTGTAGCTCTATCTGGAAGGGATAATTCTGACATACCTGGTCCGAAGAATTCAACGAACTTTCCTACCACTCCGTGTTGTCTCAGAATTTCAACAATTCTAAGAGTCATATCAGTAGCGGTCACACCAGAATTAAGTGAGCCTGTTAATCTAAAACCAACAACATCTGGAGCAAGCATGTAAATTGGTTGGCCAAGCATAACAGCCTCTGCTTCGATTCCTCCAACTCCCCATCCAAGAACACCCAATCCGTTAATCATGGTGGTGTGTGAGTCCGTGCCAACAAGAGAATCAGGTAACCAAACACCATTTTCTTGCCTTGCAACAGTCGCTATCCATTCGAGATTTACCTGATGGACGATTCCTCTTGAAGGAGGGACAGCCCTGAAGTTCTGGAGTGATTGTTGACCCCACTTTAGGAACTTATAGCGTTCCATATTTCTATGGTATTCAATATCTAAATTCATATCAAGTGCTTCGGGATTTGCACCTGAAATATCGACTTGCACCGAGTGGTCAATAACCAAGTCAACTGGCACTTGGGGGTTGACTTTTTCTGGGTCACCACCCATTTCTACCATAGCATCTCTTAGTGCCGCAAGATCTACTACTGCGGGCACACCAGTGAAGTCTTGTAAAATTACTCTCGAAGGTCTGAAAGGTATCTCGCCCCTCTCCCCTTTTGCTTTCCAGCCTGCAATATTGCGAACATCTTCTTCCGTTATCAAGAATCCGTCACAGTTTCTTAGAGCCCCTTCGAGAAGGACCCTTATGGAATAAGGTAAGGCCTTTGTGTCAATACCTGCGTCATCTAATGAATCAAGTGAGTGATACACTCCTCCTAAGGGAAATTCTCTCTTTGATAAAAACGGGTCAACTTGGCTCATGAATTAAGGCGGATGGAACAATCATATGAAAGTGCCTTTTTTGTGAAATCACCAAAGGTAGTACCAAGGATCTTCCGCATCGATAATTCCTTCGTCAGTAATAGTTACAGATACGATAGTAACATCCTTCACCGGCTTGTTACTTCCTGCTGTGGATACACTTGAAATCGCATCGATGTGTTCGAGCCCATCGGTTACGGTTCCATATACGGTGTGACATGATTCTGTGGAACAATCCTTTTCTTCGTTCCAATCTAGATGACTGGGCGTAGAATCACTCGGTACGAGGTAGAATTGGCTTCCATCTGTATTCAATCCTGCGTGCGCTGCGGCAAGAGAACCTGCACCGTGTTTCAAGCCGTTTTCATGTTCTCCTGGAAGGGACCATTGGCTCAATCCGCAATTGTCTGCAGTGTAGTCTTCTCCGTCGCTATTTGTGGTCTTACCATTACAATAACCGTACCATTTAGCTGTGTAACCACCTTGGCCATTGTTGTATTCAAAGTCACCTGACTGTATCATAAAATTGTCAATAACTCTGTGGAAAATAACATCGTTATATCTTCCAGATTGGGATAACAAGATGAAATTCTCTACATGAAGCGGCGCTTCTGCACGATGTAATGCGATTGTTACATTTTCATCATGGAATACCCCTTCGTTGTCGGTCCATGTGATTCTCATTACTGCTTCACCGTCCTCGTAAAGCTCTGCTTGCCCCATTAACTGCATAGCACCTAGAGTGAGTAGCAATGCAGCAGTAACCGCGAACAATCCTGCGGGAGTTGGGGTTCCGTTGTTCAATAATCTAGGAATTACTGTTTCTGAAATTCCTTTGTCCTGCATTTCATTTCTAATTTGATTGTAAAGTGCGTTAGATTGTTTATCCCTCGGATTCATTTTCACAGAGTCACGTAGTAATTTTGCAGCTTTTCTGTATTCTGCGCCATTTCCAGATTTCACTGCCTGCAAATGGATTGCTTTACCTGCGAGTCTTAGAGTTGTGGCTTGAGTTCCTTCCGGGTCCACTTTCCTCAATAATTCCAGCGCACCCTCGGTTTTTCCTTTGTCAAGCATCTTTTCTACATCTTTCCAAGATACCGCAATTTCATCTTCGGCCATGATTAGTCTAAATGGCCCGGCTTTTTCAGACCTACCCTCGTCAGAAATCGAAAAATTATCGTCAACACATTCAAAGGCTATCCTCTATCGCAGATGGGCAATGGTAGAGTCCTTGCGAGGGCCGCCTACCTAGGAGAAAAAACATCATGGACAAAATCGTCAATGATTTCACCATAAACATAGCAACCGCAAATGGAACTGGCTCTCAGTCTGCAAACTTGATCTTGTTACAGACTTTATTCGACATGGGAATCCCCGTCAGTGGAAAGAACTTATTCCCATCAAATATATCCGGACTTCCAACCTGGTATATCGTTCGCTTATCGGAAAAAGGATACCAAGCGCCAGGCGATAGAACCCACATCCAAGTTCTTGTCAACCCAGATACATGGGCAGAAGACCTTGCTTCACTACAACCGGGAACTGTTGTAATTTGGAATACAGATTCAAAGATGGAAATGGACCGTGATGACGTTATATCATATCCTGTACCAATGACAAAAATTGCTCGTGGCCTAAATCCAAAACTGGCAAGAATGATTGCGAATGTTGTATACGTTGGAGTAATAGCAGAATTAATCGGGATGGACCAAGAAATTCTTGAGGCAGCTATTGGCAAACAGTTTGGTGGAAAGGCCAAAGCGATAGAATTGAATTCTGAAGCTGCAAGATTAGGTAGAGCATACTGCGCTGAAGAACTCGCTAAGAGCGACCCGTACTATGTAGAAGCGAGAGAGAAAGAAGAAGGCGGTTTCTTCGTAGAAGGAAATGACGCTGTTGCACTCGGTTCCATCTTCGGAGGTGTGCAAATGCTTGCATGGTATCCAATTACTCCATCTTCCAGCCTTGCTGAAGGCATAATTGGCTGGCTTCCAGAACTAAGAACTCACGAAGGAAAGGCAACTTATGCCGTCCTACAAGCAGAGGATGAATTGGCAGCTGCTGGAATGGTAATCGGTGCAGGTTGGGCTGGTGCAAGAGGAATGACAGCAACTTCCGGGCCTGGTATTTCACTTATGCAGGAATTTATTGGGCTTGCTTACTTTGCGGAAATCCCGTCAGTATTTTGGGACGTCAATAGAGTAGGACCATCAACTGGCCTGCCTACAAGAACCCAACAAGGCGACTTGTCGATGCTTTACGAAGGAAGTCATGGAGATACACAACACATCGTTTTTATCCCGGGCACAGTAGAAGAGTGCTTCGAGTTTGGATGGAGAATATTCGATGCTTCTGAAAAGTTCCAAACACCTGCGTTTGGGTTTTCTGACCTCGACTTGGGTATGAACAGATGGTCATGCAATGGATTCGAATACCCAACTGAATCGATGGATAGAGGAAAGGTACTCTTGACAAAAGAACAAATGGATGCTATAGAAAACTATGGAAGATACAGAGATGTTGACGGCGATGGTATTCCTTACAGAACCTTACCGGGTTCTGGTATAGACCCAATTCTCTACAGAGGTACAGGCCACGATGAAGATGGAAAATATTCAGAGAAGCCTGATGTATATTACAAGTTGATGCAAAGATTGAAACAAAAAATCGATAACGCGAGAGACCAACTACCTGCTCCCGTAATGAGAGAAGAAGAAGAACAAGACATCGGCATTGTATTCTACGGATCGATGGAAAACACAATCGAAGAGATTGACGATATCTTGGAAGAGGCAACAGGAAAGAAGGTAAGCACCTGCCGTGTAAGAGCCCTTCCTCTTCACAGCGACGTTCAAAAATTCATTGAAAATCACAAAACTGTAATCGTTTTGGAAATAAACCGAGACGCCCAACTATACGGCATTATTCGAAAGGAATACCCTAATCACCTAATTCCAAAGATTCACAGCGTAGCATACAGTGATGGTATGCCACCAAGAGCACGACTCTATGCTGAGAAAATCATGGAAGTTCTAGAGGAGGTGGGTCAATGAGCGAAAGACCAGCAAAAGCAATCAAACTCAACGTGATTAACGAACCCAAAGATTCCTACACAGGTGGACCATCCTCGCTGTGCCCAGGTTGTGGACACGACCAAATTTCTGGAGTAATAATCAACTCCGCTTGGGAAAATGGAATTGAGCCTCACAAAATCGCAAAGATGAGTGGCATCGGATGTTCATCCAAGACACCTGCTTACTACCTCGGACAATCTCACGGATTCAACACAGTTCACGGAAGAATGCCGTCCGTAACCACCGGAGCTAACGTAGTGAACAAGGAACTAACATATCTTGGAGTTTCGGGCGACGGCGACTCTGCGTCCATCGGAATTGGACAGTTAATTCACGCTATTCGAAGGAATATCAACATGGTATACATAGTTGAGAATAACGGCGTATACGGACTTACCAAGGGACAGTATTCTGCTACAGCCGATGTTGGTTCTAAGAAGAAAAAGGGAGCCACAAATGAAACACAACCTATCGATTTGTGTGCCTTAGCGATCAACTTAGGATGTTCATTCGTTGCGCGCTCATTCAGTGGTTCAAAGAAGCAACTTACTGCAATTGTAAAGGCTGCTATGTCTCACAAAGGATTTGCATTAATCGACGTGATTAGCCCTTGTGTGACATTCAACAACAACGATGAATCTTTGAGATCTTATGGATACGTGAAGGACAATACTGCTGAACTACATTCAGTTGGATATATTCCTCACTTCTCACCTGTGGAACAAGTAGAGGTACCTGCTGGCTCTTTCAGAGATATTACGCTACACGATGGCTCTACAATGCGACTTGAGACTATCTCGGACGAACACGATGTGGGAGATGCTGTTGCAGCTTTGGCTGCAATTCACCAAGCCGAAAACGACAGAAAGCACGTTATGGGGCTTCTGTATTTTGATGGTGAAAAGCCTGCATTGGATGACGACCTAAATCTACATGATACTCCATTAGTTGAAATGCAAGAAGACATACTGCGACCAAGTAAGGACGCTTTGGATGGAGTTATTGCTAAACTACGTGGATGAATGTATCACCGTTTATTTGAAGAATGAGTGCTTAATCGGAGTGCTAACAGTCTCTTAGTGTAGTGGTCCATCATGGTGGGTTCTGGTCCCGCCGACCTCGGTTCGAATCCGGGAGAGACTATTTGTTTCTCACCCAATATCTAATGTCTAATCATAGGATCCTTTCTCTATTCGTCAAATCTAATTATTGTAGCAGCTAATAGAATTGACAACAGTCCGATTATCACTGAAAAACCTGGCAAGGACCCAGATTCTTCTTTCTCAGATTTATTCTCTGTAGTTTCTTCTTTACCTGAGTCATCGATTATTTTGCATCCTGTTGAATCAACTGTAGTTCCTGTTGTTGTATTAGGGCAAAGGTCTGTAGAATCCTCAACGCCGTCTCCATCCGCATCGACGACCAATTCACAGCCGTTAACATCTACTGTTGTCCCTGTAGCAGTATTTGGGCACTGGTCTGCAGAATCCTCTACTCCGTCACCATCTGAATCTGTTATCACTTCACATCCAGTAGAATCAACATTCGTTCCTGTGGGAGTATTTGGACATTGGTCGTCTGAATTGTATACACCATCACCGTCATCATCGAGTTGGGATTGTGAACATCCGACTGAATCTATTACTTCACCTACTGGTGTGCTAGGACACTGGTCAGAGGTATCATCTACTCCGTCAGCATCTGAATCAACTAATTTCTCGCATCCGTTCGAGTCAACATTGGTTCCAGTAGGCGTGTTAGGACACTGATCTGATGAATCTGGAACACCGTCTCCGTCTGAATCCACTACAATTTCACAACCGTTCGAGTCAACATTAGCTCCTGCGGGCGTGTTAGGACACTGGTCTTCTGAATTGTACACCCCATCACCATCGTCATCGAGCTGAGATTGTGAACATCCTACTGAATTTGTGGTTTCTCCTGTTGGTGTGTTCGAGCATTGATCAACAGAGTTTGAAACTCCATCTCCGTCGTCATCCAACTGAGAAGTGCTACACCCTACCGAGTCGACGTTTGCTCCTGAAGGAGTAGATGGACATTCATCCAGACCATTTCTTATACCATCTGAATCTGAATCTGGCGCATTGATTGTACCTACGTTTATTGCAATTTCATATTGGTTATCTTGAGCTTGGAGGTTAGTAATAGAACCCCCATCTGATAGTACGACGAATTCCCATACCCAATCGCCATTTTCATCTGCTGCGTTTGAATTTGGTCCATCTGCAGCATCTAGTACTAACACGTAACTATCACTTGTATTAACCGAGATGTTTGCTACTGCTGGAATTAATCCATCTTCTTTGTATTTAGTACCATCAGAAATAATATCGGGTGTGGACCCATTTGCATATAGATCGTAATTGTCCTTGGTCATGAATAAAATGTCAAACTCTTCGCTTGACCAAATGGAGCCCCCGATATTTTTCCCATCAACATAATAATAGATATCTTCGCCCGTATTTAGACTACCCAAATCAAGAGCCATGTGGTCACCTTCATCTGCATAATGACGAGATTGATGCCATCCAGTCCAAATATTACCAAACAAAGATGGTATCGTCAAAGAGGTGATTCCTATTTCAACCTGAATATCTGAACCATCACCAGCTCCACCTGTTGGCTCGTCCGTGTTATCAAAAATTATGCTGTAACTTCCAGCTTCAGGGAATTGATAGGACCATGATTGAGCAGATGCATCCAATTCTGATGCATGCCCCAAAATATCTCCATCATTGTTGTTTTCATAGTTATTAGCCTCATTTGACTTCATTACCAAGATGTCTAAATCATCTGTAAGCATTGCAGTTCCATGGCTCCAATATGAATAGTCGATATCGATTACAGTATTTGCAATTTGGTACCCCAAATCTATTCGATAGTAGTCCCCACTATCTATCATCCTAGAAGTATCTACTATCTCAACAAGAGGGATTAAATTTCTAATTTCAATTTCAACATCGACACTTATTGCTGAATTCAAGCCATTTGTTCTTGCATTATCTGTATTGTCGACAATCAAGCTCCAGCCAGTGTTTTTTCCAGTTTCATATTCCCAAGAATGACTACATGTATCTTCAAATGAGTTGTGTTTATTCCAATTCCATTGAGATGTTGTCAAGCTACTTGTTTGCAAAGAATCCATGAATAAGAAGTCTAAATCATCCGTGTTGGTTAATCCTATATCACATGATACAGAAGTGGAAATAATATCACCAGACTGAACTGATCCAATATCTAATTCAACGAATGAATCGACATCAACCCACGCTCTTGTTTTCAGATGTTGAGTTGAAGGAGACGTAATCAAAACATCAACTGTTCCTGTCACAGTGTTTCCCGAATCGGATGCCAAACCAATCGAATTACTATTGTCCAAAACCAAGTAATAGGTGTCAGCAGAGAGAGTTGTGAAAACATAGTCGTCACTATTATCTTCGTAATCCGACCCTGACTCAATGTGATTGGTGCTCCCAGTTTGCCAGGAAGAGTACTGGCTACTTGTCATCAAGATTACATCGATGTCATCATCTACGCTATAATCAATTTCAATTTCCATCCCCTTGTCAATTACTCCTAAGTTAACAGATTGGGCTGAACCAGAAGAGATACTTACATTCGTTGAATTTGCAGATACTGAATAGAACATGTTAGGCGTGAGTATTGAAATGATGAACATCGTCATTACAAAATGGAGCTTCCTCATACCTCAAACTAAGTATGGTTATGACTAATACTTATCGTTTCAGAAAATATTTAGAAAAATTAATTCTTCATCTAGAAAAAAGATATCATTGAGATTCAGATTCAAGTTCCCAAACATCAGAAATTTGTAAATCCTTTTGGATTTGATTTTGAATTGTAAGTGGCTCCATTGTCGCCCTTGCGTCAGCAAGAGCGCGCTCCATCAACAAGTTTCCAAGTTCCTCCTGAGTCTTTGGCAATTCATCATATGGAACATCTTTGAAAATACTCTCTGGTTTGTGGGCCCCCGAATGATAGATTATTCGTGCGGCATACGCGCCATATGCTACCAAAATTAATACAATCAGCAAAAGGAAGCCAACTATTATCAAAGCACCAATAGAGTTGTTGATGTGTATCAAGAAGAGCATAGACCACCATCCTGCCATACCATACATTGAGCACACAATCAAGTATTCTGGCAACATTACGAACAGCCCAGTTGGCCCTCTTGCACTTACAATTGCTCTGAAATTGTCATCATCTACCGCTGAATAAACCCCGTGTACTACGAGTAAAACATTCAGATGAACGAAGTTGACGATAACGATGATTCCTCCAAAAACCATCGCCCACCATTCCAAGCTTTTGTAAGGGGTTGATTCCCAATAGAGAGCCCTAGACTCACCTGTGAGTAATCCAAACAGCAATGATGCATTCATCGCTAAAACTAGTGCGGCAGCAATTGTGTGAACACCCCAAACATCTTTGTAACTGTCTTTGAGATCTTTCCCGGTTGAATACGCTTCATTGTACGCATCTTTCCACATTCTTCTGTGGTCAACTGGATACAGCCATTCGATTATAGGGACCAATTTGAAAAAATTCCGAATTGGCTTCTTAGTTTCGGGAGAATAGCGCGAATCCTCCTCGGCCATGGTTGTTGACAATCAATCAACTTCTCAACGATTTTGGTCAAACTGATTTTCAAATCCAGACATCGTTTTCTGCGGTTAACTCACCATCTGATTCGCCAGTATTTACAACACCTTTCGGCTCAACTAGCATTACTTTGCACTCGTTTTCAGCATACGGTTTGTGTTGAACGCCTTTGGGAACAACATACATTTCTCCCTCGTTCAGTTCAACGGTTTCTTCGTCGAATTCTATTTTCATTGAGCCTTCTATTACGATGAAAACCTCATCGGTATCTGAGTGATTGTGCCATACGAACTCTCCCTGAATTTTGACTAATTTGAATTGATAATCATTCATTTCAGCGATTACTTTTGGAGTCCAATGCTCGCTGAATTTTGCCAACTTATCTTGGAAATTTACCTTACCCATTTACTCACCATCACGGTTCAGTAGTCGGGTCCCAACCAGAAATGTATCCACATTCTAATGCCTTAATCGCATCCATTTCTGAGGAAATATCTACTTCGAGAGCCGCGAGGTTTTCTTTGATTCTCTCTGGATTGCTCGATTTTGGAATCGTGATACATCCCGAATCATAACAGAATTTGATGGCTACTTGAGCTGGAGTACAACCCAACTTTGCAGCGATTGCGGATAATTCTGGGTCGTCGACTTTGTGACCGCGAGCCAAAGGAGAATATGCCATTATTTTCGCTCCAACATCTTCTGTTGCTGCAACCAAGTGTGGTCTTTGTAGCCACGGATTGAATTCAACCTGGTTAACTGAAGGAAGGTATGTGGCATATTCTTTCATTGCCTCCAAGTGCGAAACACCATAATTTGAGACTCCGATAGATTTGACCCAGCCCTGCTCCAAGCAATACTCCATTCCTTTCCAAACTGGAATTCTGTGTTCTGAGTCTTCAGGTGGTGCGTGAACTAGGTAAAGATCGATATAATCGGTGTCAAGAAGGTCAAGCGACTTCTTGCAATGTTCAATTGTGTCTTCATACCCTGTAGCATGTGTTCTTCGAAGTTTAGTTGTAATGAATACCGATTCTCGATCTACTCCAGCTTCTTTGAGTGCTTGACCAACCTCATGTTCGTTATTGTAAGCACGTGCGGTATCGATATGAGTATACCCACAATCGAGAGCGGTTAAGACCGAATTTTTGCATTCTCCTTCCTCAGACATTAGGAATACTCCAAGGCCAAATTGTGGTATATCATGGGTGTATGCTTCGCCTTCTGAGGTCTTATGACTAATACGCATAGTAGGCGGATAGGTGACAACTTGAAGAATCCACCGACCCAAGAATTCAATCTTTAGACCAAGTTTTCCTCATAGCGAGACCAGCTGTTTCTCCAGCATCCATGGCTTCCAAATTATGTTCCTCCATCAGGTGTCTAACCAGTTGATGTTGGACTATTTGTTGATTGCAGTGTGGACATTCGAGAGTTCTTGCAGGCCTGTAACCTGCGAAATAGGCACGACCGCCCTTCGTTGAAAGCATCCGCCCAGTCTTGAACAAGACAGATATGAACATCAATCCGAAGAGTAGTAGGCAACAACCTAAGGCAAATGATAACCCCTGTGTTGATGGAGATTGTTCGAGTTGTATGTTTTGATACATCCTCCCATCTGGGGATTGTTCCTTGGCGGCAAGGTCGATTGTATGTGGGAATTCCTCACCCAAAATTGACAACAGGACAATTGTATTGTTTTCTTCCTCCTCGACTTCAAGGATAATTGTGTAAGAACCGTAAACATCTGTCATAGTCGAAATTCCGATGTACTGGGAGCAGTAATATTGGTCGTTATTGCAATCGATTTTCACATCCCTAGCGCTTACTGGATTGTTGTCCGAGTACGTCACCTGTCCTGTAATTATGTATGATTCAGCGCTTCCTGAAAAAGAGAAGACTAAGCACACTAATAGCGGGATTAGAATTCTCTTCATGGTGACAAGCAACTGTATTCGCCTTTTA
>Ga0255780_10001385_pt1 | contig 22546 bp, 17 predicted proteins | sample 071ome_32_FD_179978 | JGI IMG/M metagenome (GOLD analysis project Ga0255780, IMG submission 179978) | Coastal salt marsh microbial communities from the Groves Creek Marsh, Skidaway Island, Georgia - 071405AT metaG (version 2) | ecosystem: Environmental > Aquatic > Marine > Intertidal zone >... | reverse complement strand
TCAGCGCGGTCAAGCGGAAAGCCAGGGGCTTTCGCTCATCCGTATACATGACCACTATGCTTTACTTTGTAGCCGGTAAACTCAGAATCCCGGCTTAAGTTAATTCCACTGGAATTATCGAAGAACCTTTTTTGTTGATATCCCCTGTGGGAATGCTCAGCGCCGCTCCCACGTAGAGGGATTCATTCTCATCACTCCAGAGCATGTAGTTCAAACCGATCGATGTATCGCCTACACCATGGGACTTGATGATGAACTCGTCGAATCCGGGAACCACACTGATATGACAGGTTTCCTGCTGCACATAAGACAACTGCAAATCAAGGAATAATCGGTCGGTGACTTGGTATCCCACATTCAGCAAATGGGCGCGCTGAATGATTTCGATGGGAGAACGGGGAAGAGTGCCTGCATTTGCGCTGTGGGGATGGTTCGGGTGCCCGTCTGATACTCCTTGAAGTGAGCCGTGACAAAATTATATCCAAAAGACCACCTCTCCGGTGGTAGAGGTTTGCCGGTGGCTTTGTCGTGTGGAATGATACGCCTTGCCAGAATGTCCTCGATTCCAAGCAGCGTCAGGTCGGTGGGCGTGGATTGTGCCTGCGAGTTGAAAGTCAGCAGGCTCTGCAGCATGATCAGAAGCGACAGCCCTGACAGCTGAATCACTTTCGAAAAGGGTTTCGCGATGGGGAAGAGGTTCATAACAGGTGTTCCGTCCTTTGAGGCAGTCTGTTTTCCTTGTTGAATCTTGTCGATTAGATGTTCGTTCGGTCCCCTTTTGGTGATGTGGTTCTTGGGCTTGCTACCTGCAAGGATCTCCTTTGGTAAGCAAATATTCGGCTTTTCGCAAGCTTGCAATCCCCTTGCTTTAAAATAAATGAAACTCGATTCTTGAATTAAAAGGTCAAATTTTCGATGATGCCCGGCCTGAAATGACGAAAATACTCGCGCGGTACCTGCGAAAACTCCCCAAGAAAACACGATCCATTGTGTTGACTTGTATCTATGGGGTGACCGCGGGGCTGGCGGCGGTGGCTTTTCACAAAGCCATTCAATACGTCTTTCACTTCACGATTATTCTGTTTTCCAGTTTTTCCATCAAATCCTTCCTCATCGGCAGTTTCTGCAGCATCATTGGGGCATCCCTGATTGTTGGATTTTTGTTAAACCGGTTCTGTAAAGAGGCGGCGGGGAGTGGCATTCCACAGCTTAAACTGGCTTTTTGGAGTGATTTTGGTTACGTGCCCTGGCGTGTGGCCTGGGTGAAATTCGTAGCGGGTGTCTTGAGCATCGGGGGAGGCTGCAGTATGGGGCGTGAAGGGCCGAGTGTGCAGCTGGCCAGTGGTGTGGCGTCCAATGTGGCGGGGCTCCTGGGCGAACCCAAGCAAAACCGTCGTCATGCAGCGGCCGCAGGGGCGGCGGCGGGATTGGCTGCTGCGTTCAATACTCCCCTGGCTGCCATCACCTTTGTGTTGGAAGAAATCGTTCAGGATTTGAACAGCCGTTTCCTGGGAAGTGTGCTCCTGGCTTCTGTTTTAGGTGCCTTTGTCGTTCATTCGCTGGCTGAAAAGCATCCCGCTCTCGAGATTTCCGCGGTTGGGGCTCCTGATTGGCGGATTTACCTGCTGACACCTGTGGTCGCAGCTGCCGCGGCTTTGGTCGGTGTGTTGTTTCAGAAATCCAGCCTCAAACTGAGAAGCGGATGCAAAAAAACGACCAAAATACCGGGATGGTTGTTGCCGGCAGTGGGGGCTTTAATCGCATGGGGGGCTGCTGTCTGGATCTTTGTCTTCACCAAGGAACAGACCGGGCAGGGACATTTGGGTGTGTTTGGGGTGGGGTATGCGGATCTGAATGCGGCTTTGACCAGTGCATTCAACTGGAAAGTGGCCGGACTTTTGTTGATTGGAAAACTGATTGCAACCGTGGCCTGTTACGGCTTTGGCGGATGCGGGGGGATTTTTTCTCCCACTTTGTTTTTGGGGGGGATGACCGGGGTGTTGTTGACCGGGCTCTTCGGATTCTTTTTTGATCTCCATACCGAAGCTCAGATTACTCTGGCGGTGGTTGGAATGAGTGCATGCCTGGGAGCGGTCGTCCGGGCACCGGTAACCGGTATTTTGATCGTTTTTGAGATGACCAACGAGTTTTATCTGGTGCCGGCCCTGATGCTGGGAGCCCTCATCAGCACCGCCATCAGCCGAAAATTCTGCAAAGCCAACTTTTATGAGGAACTTCTGGAACAGGACGGCCACCAGTTGGAGCATGTGATTCCTCCACGCGATTTGAAAAGCTGGCAACAGTTGCCAGTATCAGCGATAGCGAACTTCTCCCCGATCATTCTCAAGGATACAACCAAAGAATCGATTCAGGACCTGATTGATACGTATCCATATTTACGATTTCCGGTTGTCATCGATCGCGAAATTCAGGGCGTTTTGTCCCGCGAAGAAGCTTTGGAAGCGCTGGAAGAGGATCGCGAGCCGGAATTGACGCCATTGGTCACCTGTAGTCCCTCCCAAAGCATCCGGGAACTTCAGTTTTCATTGATCGAATCCAAATCGGGACTGGTCGGACTCCTCGACCCCGGAGGCAAACGTCTGATCGGTATCGTGACACTGCACGACTTGCTGCGTCGTGAAGTGGCTATCACGAAGGAATATGTTGACGATGTCTGACGGTCAATCCCGTTGGCTCCACTCCTGGTAGAGTTTTTCAATGGCGGACCTTTCAGGGATGTTGCCTTTCAGGATGATGATCCGGTAGTGAATGTCGAATGGTTCCTCTTTTTTCAATGACTGGGTGAAAAAGGCTCCGAAGCGTCCGTAATTCCTGTATGCTGAATACTTTGTTTGCTTTGGATTTTGCGGGTGATTCATGTGGATGACCGAGTATGTCCCGCTTTCAATTTCGTATTGTTCTCCCACCCACGGCAAATCCAAATCTTTTCGTGGATCCTGACCTTCTTTCGGGAACAAGTATTGAGTGGCCTCTTTCTTAACATCGTTGGCCGGACGGTACTGGACCCCTGAATGCTCCGGATCTCCGTTCAGTTTCATGTCCTCAGTCGGCACCAGATTGGTGGAAACATCCACGATCGCAATGGTTTCTGGACTGCTTGTCCGGGAAAAGGACATGGTCCTCCATTCATGGATCACCGTTATACCTTCCTTATCGATCCAGTTGATCTGTGATGTGAATTGCGTTTGTTGGTCATTGACCAATTGGCTGCTGAAATCCTGATGAACCTGAAAACATCCATTCATGTGCCAGAAATCAAAACGACCTCGTTCGGTGGTTAAACGGTTCCACCCCAGATAAATGCCTCGATGGTGGGTGAATTGGCCGCCGGGGCCTTTGGTGATGGGAGTGCCAGTTGCCGGATCAATGATGTGCAGGTAGGGTTTATAGGTGGCGTGCTGTGCCTCAGGGGTGGACCTGTCGTGGGCGAACATATACCGCCCGACGAGTTTGCCGTCTTCCTGAATATCCAATTCCCCATCCTGGTGGTGAACCAGTCTAAAACCTTCGGCTTCTGAATGAATGGTGATGGCCAGGCATAGAGCCAGGCTGAAAGCGTGAATCATCGGCCGGAATGGAATGGTGTGGATTATCATAAACGTGCTTATACCCTGAGCCGAATCGCTTACACAAGGAGTAATCAGGGTTGATCGTTACCATTTGCTTGGGTAAGGTATTCACAATGTTCATGCCATTGAAAAAATTGGGATTTGCTCGCGTCCGACATGCGCATCTCCTCGGGATGCTCGGGATCGGGAGTGGGATGCTTTTCTTCGCCAATGCCGCCTTGTCTGCCGACGCCGGGGAGCATTTTCGAACTCGCGTTTTACCCGTACTGGATGAGCACTGTTTCAAGTGTCACGGTGCTGAAGGCAAGGCCAAAGGAGGCTTGGATCTCGCCAGCCGTGAAGCTGTTCTGAAAGGCGGGGATTCCGGTCCGACCGTTGATTTGGACGCGCCTGAAAAAAGTTTTCTGCTCGACATGGTTTCTTACAGGGACGCCGACCATGAAATGCCGCCCGACAAGGGGAAACTTTCGCCTGCAGCCATCGGTGCTTTGGAAGAATGGGTCAAGGGTGGACTTGTTTTTGATGAAGAAGCCGTGGCCGCCAAATTGGAATCGATCGAATCCGAAGGACAGTTCTACGATAATTCCATCAATGAAAAAACGCGTAATTGGTGGGCCTTTCGTCCCGTTATCCATCCTGTAGCGCCTGAAGTCGATGATCCGGAATGGAGCCAAAATCCAATCGATGCCTTCATCCTGGATCGCTTGAAACAACAGGACCTGTCCCCAAACGGTCCGGCCAGTCGGCAGGAATGGATACGCCGCGCTTACTACGATCTGACCGGATTGCCGCCTACGCCGGAAGATGTGGAGGCCTTTGAAAAAGATCGCTCCGACAAAGCTTACGAAAAAGTGATCGATCATTTGTTGGCTTCCGATCGTTATGGTGAGAAATGGGGACGTCACTGGTTGGACCTGGTTCGGTATGCCGAGACCAACGGATACGAACGTGACAATCCCAAACCGGATGCCTGGCGATATCGTGACTATGTGATCCGTAGTTTCAACAGTGACAAACCCTATGACCAGTTTGTGAAAGAGCAGATTGCCGGGGATGAATTGGACCACGTGACCACGGATTCCATCATTGCGACCGGGTTCCAACGATTGGGGATCTGGGATGATGAGCCGGTGGATGCCGATCAGGCTTTCTATGACGGGTTGGACGATGTGCTGGCCACGGCAGGGCAGACATTCATGGGCCTGACAGTTGGGTGTGCCAGGTGTCATGAGCATAAGATCGATCCGATGCCTCAGGAGGATTATTACCGGCTACTGGCTTTTTTCCACAACACCTATAACAATATTCAAGAAGGGCGTTTCAAGAAATCTGCGTTCTCCCTGAATACCACGACGGTCATTGCATCCGAAGAGGAAGTGAATAAGCACAATGCCCTGAAGAAGGCTCTGGATGATCAGGTCAAAGAGCTGCAAAAGCAGGTCGACCATTATGAGTTGAAAGTTTTTGCGACCTTTTCCAATCCGGAAAAAGAAGACGCCAAAGACCAGCGCACCCGGCGAACCATGATCGCCAACAAGCGTAAGGATGTGCTGGGCAAGGAGGAGTTGGAAGATTACCTGGCCATTGAGGAGGAGTTGAAGCAATTGCGGAGGAGAAGACTTCCCGAACTGGCGAAAGCGCTTTCGATCAAGGAAAATGGACCCGTTGCACCAAAGACATACGTCCTTTTGAGGGGAAACGCTCATTCCAGAGGGGCGGAGGTTCAACCGGGTTTCCCTACGGTGCTTGGTTTTGAAGATCCCGTGATTCCCGAACCCGAGGCCGGCGCTCAAACCAGCGGTCGGCGTCGAGCCCTGGCTGAATGGTTGGTGCGAAAGGACAACCCGCTCACTGCTCGGGTGATGGCCAATCGAGTCTGGCAATTTCATTTCGGGCGCGGCATTTGCCGGTCACCAAGTAATTTCGGGCAAAATGGTGAAAGGCCCACCCATCCGGTTCTCCTGGACTGGTTGGCGAGCTATCTGATGGACCAGGGTTGGAGCCTCAAAAAGCTGCATAAACAAATCATGCTATCCAAAGCCTACCAAATGTCCTCGCGCGCCCAAGACAAGGCCCTCGCGAAGGATCCGGAGAATAATCTGTTCTGGCGTTTTGATATGCGGCGGCTTACGGCTGAAGAGATCCGGGACTCCATTATTCATTTAAGTGGAAAACTGAATTTGCAGATGGGGGGACCCAGCATCTACACTCCGGTTCCGGAAGTGATTCTGGCAACCGCATCCCGGCCGGATGCCGCGTGGGGCAAATCACCGGAAGACCAGCAAAACCGGCGCAGCATCTACGTCTACATCAAGCGATCCCTGCACGAACCGCTGTTGAAGACCTTTGATCTTGCCGACACGGACTCAGCCTGTGCCGTGCGTTTTGTGACAACGGTGCCCACCCAGGCATTGACCATGTTGAACAGTGAGTTCCTGAACGATCAGGCCGAGTCCTTTGCCAAACGCCTGGAGCGGGATGCTTCGGATACAAGGGAGCGGATCGCGTTGGCCTTGCGATTGGCCACTTCCCGCGAGCCCGAAAACAAAGAAGTTCAACAAGGCGTTCAGATGATGGACGAACTTGTCAAGGAACTCAAAATGAGTTCACACCAGGCCCTGCAAAGATTTTGCCTGCTGGTGTTGAACATGAATGAATTTGTCTACCTGGATTAAGACACAACCGTGAACCGAAAGATTGCAACCATGAACACCAAACACCATTCCATGAAACCACATAACAGTTTTTGTCGCCGAACCCGTCGTGAGTTTCTGCACAACATCGGAGGTGGATTTACTTCTCTTGCTTTGACCGGCATGTTGGCCAAGGATGGATTTCTTTCCCAGCAGACGCTTGCTGCGGACGGACATACCGACTGGAAAAGTCCGATGATGCCCAAATCGCCTCATTTTGCACCGAAAGCCAAGAATGTCATCTTTCTGTTCATGTATGGCGGACCCAGCCATGTGGATACGTTCGATTATAAACCGAAATTGTATCCGCTGGATGGCAAAACGATTCAGGTGAAAACCTTCGGACGCGGGGGGCACAAAAATGAAGGCCGCGTGGTCGGGCCAAAGTGGAAGTTCAAACAGTATGGTCAAAGTGGAAAATGGGTGTCGGATCTTTTCCCTAATCTGGCTCATCACGTGGATGACATTGCTTTCATTCATTCCATGACTGCTGATTCACCCATTCATGGTTCTGCGATGCTCATGATGAACAGTGGTCAAATTCTCAGCGGACGTCCGTCACTGGGATCCTGGGTGAACTACGGTTTGGGGACAGCCAACCAGAACCTGCCCGGTTACGTTGTCATGCTGGATCAATCCGGGGGACCGATCAGCGGCGCCAAGAACTGGACCAGCGGTTACATGCCTGCCACGTATCAGGGCACCGTGTTTCGTCCAAAGGGAACGCCGATTCTGGACCTCAAAAACGCGCGGAACATGGACGCCAGTGAGCAGCAGGTCCTGTTGAAGCATCTCAACCACTTCAACCAGGGGCATTTGTCGGATCGTGTTGACAACAGTAATCTGGCTGCCCGCATTGCCAGTTACGAACTGGCTTACAAAATGCAATCCACCGCCCCCGAAGCCGTCGATGTGGACGGTGAACCGGAGCATATCAAGAACATGTATGGCATCAACCACGATCGCACGGAGGACTTTGGTAAGAAATGTTTGTTGGCGCGTCGACTGGTTGAACGCGGGGTGAGGTTTATTCAGATTTACTCTGGTGGGGCTCACAATGACCAGAATTGGGACGCCCACGGGGATCTTAAAAAGAACCATGACTGGCACGCCGGTAACACCGACAAACCCATTGCCGGATTATTGGAGGACTTGAAACAGCGTGGATTGCTCGATGAAACCCTGATCATTTGGGGTGGTGAATTCGGGCGCCAACCCACCGCGGAATATGCAGAAGGCACCGGGCGTGACCACAATGCTTACGGCTTCACCATGTGGATGGCCGGAGGCGGTATCAAAGGTGGCCAAAGCGTTGGCGAAACCGATGAACTCGGCAGCCAGGCGGTCACCAATAAGTTTCACGTGAAACACCTGCACTCAACCGTGCTGAACCTGATGGGACTGAATCCGATGGACCTGACGTATTTCTATGCTGGATTGGATCAGCGTCTGGTGGGGGTCGAAGGGGCCCAGCCGATCCATCAGATCATGGCCTGACAAATCCCAGAGACATCAAACCCAATACGATTTGCAACAGCCAGAGCATCGCCACAGCGCGACTCTGGCTGTTTCCATTTTGCACCAGTTTATGGGACAAATGATTGTTATCACCCTGGTAAATGGGTTGCCCGATGCGCAGTCGGTAAAGCACCACCCAGGTGAAATCAATGAGGAACACCCCTAAAATGGGAAGTGGACTGATGACGGCCCAACGATTGGGCTGCCCTTCATGGTAGAAATGCGGCAGGATGGATAACACCGCCATCAGGAATCCAGTCAAGTGACTGCCGGAATCCCCCAGAAAAGATTTGGCCTTTGGATAATTGAACGGCAGAAATCCGGCCAGGCCACCGCTAACGGTGAAGGCAAGGCTGGCCACCAGATAGTGTGTGTGCATGGCGGAATGAATGCCGAAAAACAATGCGCTGATGGCTCCCAGACCGGCGCAAAGCCCGTTCATGTTGTCGACAAAATTGCAGGCATTTACGACCAGCAGAATCCAGAACCAGGTCACGAAATAGCTGAAGAATGGATTGTCCACAAAGAGCGTGATGCGGATGCCGCACGCCGCCACCAGGAGAGCAGCGACGGTTTGAGCGATGAATTTTGGACCGGGTTTGGGGAGGTGTTTGTCATCCCAAAGCCCGATGCCAAGCATGATCGTCATGCCCCCAAGCAATCCAATGACCTGGATACCCCTCTGTTGAAACCCATACTGAAGGTAACCAAGAACCTTTTCCGGCAGGATGGGCAATTGAATGAGCAACAGGCTTCCGATGAATACCAGGGCCAGGGAAGTGCCCACTGCCAGCCCACCCGCAAGAGCGATGGGCTGATGATGTATCTTACGATGCCCCGGCTGGTCCATCCAACCGTGCTTGAGACACCAGGGCAGCCACCAGCGCATGGCGAGCCAGGTGGCAAAACCGGCTCCCAATCCACACATCAGATAAAGTCCATGGGGAAACAATTGCATTCCAATTCAAAAGTGGCGTGATCGTAGAGGAAAGCTTCCGATGAGACAACCTTGGAGCTTTGGTCAGGAATAGACCAGGGGCAGAATTAATTGTTCACGTTCCCGGGGGATGAATTTGGAGGCCCCTATACCGATCAGGCGCAGTGGGCGGGAAACCAATTTTTCTTTTGCCAGCAATTGGCACGCCGTGCGGTAGATGGTTTTTGTTTCCTGTACGCCGTCGAGCATGGTTGTTTGCCGGGATAAGGTGGTGAAATCGCTATACCGTACCTTGACCTGCACGGTTTTGGCGAGCAGGCCGTGTCGAACCAGTTTCTCGGAAATCTCTTCCGCCTGTTCATGCAATGCCCGTTTCAAAATCGTGCGATCTTCGGTATCCTCCAAAAATGTTGTTTCGCTGCTGATGCTTTTGACACCTTCGCTGGTTTCCACCGGGCGATCATCCTGCCCCAGGGCATAGGCTTTCAAAGTCGGACCGAAACTCCCCAATAGTGATTCCAGACGTCCCGGATAGTTCTGGATATCTTTGATGTTTGTCAGTCCGGATTTAAGTAAAATGCCTTCGGATACCTTGCCAACGCCGTGGATGGATCGTACCGGCAGGTTGCCCAGAAATGCGACCTTGTCTCTTTCGGGTATCAGGATCAATCCGTTCGGTTTATCATAATCGCTGGCGATCTTGGCCAACATTTTATTGCTGGCGATGCCGACACTGATGTGAAGTCCGCGTTCCTTGTGGATGACCATTTTCAGGGATTTTGCCATGGGCAATGCCGCCATCAATCGATGCTCCTGATCGTTTCCTTCACAGCGTCCGGTGATGTCCAGATAAGCTTCATCGATCGACATTTGCTCGATGGTGTCCGCGTAGGGGCGAATGATGTTCATGATGCGTCCGGACTCTTCCTTATAGCGTGCGATATCCGGGGGGACAAAGATGCCATTCGGACATAGCTTTTTGGCGGTTCGACTGGGCATGGCCGAGCGCACGCCGAAGGCACGGGCTTCATAACTGGCAGCGCACACCACGCCTCGCTGATCTGCGGGCGATCCTACAATAACAGGTTTTCCCTTCAGATGCGGGTGATCCCGTTGTTCGACCGAGGCAAAGAAGGCATCCATGTCCACGTGGAGAATGACACGTTGTTTCTGAGACGGGGAATTCATGGAAAGGGAGCCGGGTTGTTGGACGGTTCGATTGATGAATTTGGATGGTAATCTACCAGAACCAATGTGCCAGAAAGGCTGCGACCACGATGGAGGGCAGGTAATCGGCGAGACGCGGTTTCCCGACGCCCACGATGAGAACCAATGAAGTGAACACCATGATGCCACAAGCCCCGGTGATCCCCTCGATCATGTGAGTGGAAAGATGGGCATTGCCCAACCAACGGCCAAACAACGCAAGATTCCCCTGAAGGGCAAGCACCGGTATTGCTGACAAGATGACGGATTTTCCGAATATGCGGGTGAAGGAGTGCGCCGCGACGCCATCCATGACAGCTTTAATCAACAACACACTGTAATTGCCTGAAATGCCGTCCAAGGCGGCCCCGATGATGGCAAATGGTGTTAAGCAGAAAAGCGCCGAGGTCAGTTTGAATGCGTTGGCCTGATCCGGTCTTTCGAACTGGTTCTTGGCGTATTCGGCCAATCGATTCAATGTCTTCTGAATCCCAAGGATCATGCCGAGGATGTTGCCGAGGGTGATCGCCGCAAAAAGTATCAACATCTGTTTGCCATGTCTCAACACACCTCCGTGCATGGAAGTCCAGATAAGATGCGTTCCCACCACCATGGCAAAACATCCCAGAGCCAGTTTGATCTTTTGCTGTTTTGATTCGGAAAGATCTTTACGGGAAAGCATCGCCAGTCCGCTTCCCAAAACGATGGCTGTTGCATTGATGATGGTGCCGGTCACGACATGGACTATACCGGAAGTCAGGTGAAGAATCCAATGCCCGTTTTTAGTGTTGTTGTTTGAAGAGCTGTTTCCTGAAAGGGGGGGCAAGTCATCCTGCAGGCGTATTCTGGAGATGTGTCCAATGGAGAAAAACACGTCTCTGGACTGCGGTGTGCAGCACCGCTCTGGATACGGTTCGTATGTGCGAATCGGGTTCAAATGCTGCAAGCATGAATGGTTGCGCTGGATACCACCATAGGAAGGGGAGGTGTGACTGATATTCGTAAACACCAACGTTTCCCTGGCGTATCCAGAGCGGTGTTGTGACCACCGCAGTCCAGAGTGTTTTTCGGCCATATCACCCTTCACAAGATCAGGGAAATGTCTTTTTACCAGACTGATCTCCGCTCTTGTCAGGGGGGGGCTGTGTAGTATGCTATACCGAAATCCGGTATGCATGTTTTCAACTTGATACGATACTTATTGTGCCATTCGGAGTCCTTGGGCTGCTTTCGAAGAACATGGGTTGTGCTTTGTTTGTTCGCCATGGCCCATGGCAGTGTTTCCTCTGTTCAGTCGGCCGATGCCATTGATTGGCAGGAAGCGGACGATTTCTGGTCGGTGCAAGCTCCACAGGCGGTGGAACGTCCCGAGGTTTCCCTTGAAACCTGGCCACGGCAAACCATCGATTTTCATTTGCTGGCAGCCATGGAAGATCAAGGGCTCCGTCCTGCCCCCGAAGCCTCGCGCTCAACGTTGTTGCGGCGTCTCTCTTTTGATTTGACCGGTTTGCCTCCGACTTTTGATGAATTGCAGGCGTTCATCGGTGATTCTGCTCCCGATGCCTACGAGCAACGCGTTGATCGTTTGTTGGAATCCCCTCGTTTCGGTGAACGCATGGCAAGTATGTGGTTGAACCTGGCACGTTATGCCGAGGATCAGGCCCACCAGGTTGGAAGTGATACCAAACATTTTTATCCCAATGCCTATCATTATCGTCGTTGGGTGATCGATGCGTTCAACCGTGACCTTGGGTATGACGATTTCATCAAGCTTCAATTGGCGGGCGATCTTTATGACAACACTTCGCATGACGATCTGGTTGCCACCGGTTTTATCGGGCTGGGTCCCAAGTATTACAACCGGGGTAGATTGGATGTCAAAGCAGTGGAATGGGCGGATCAGGTGGATACCGTGATGCGCACCTTTCAGGGGCTGACTGTTGGGTGTGCGCGGTGTCATGATCACAAATTTGATCCCATCACCATGGAAGACTACTACGGTCTTGCCGGTGTGTTTGCCAGCACGGATCTGGTCAACGTAGCCTATGATAAACCGGTCGATCAGATATCCGAAGAAGACATGAAGGCTCACAAGGGCACTGCTCACATCATCAAGGATGGAAAAGTAGAGGATCTTCACGTTTTTCAACGTGGCAATGTGGATCAAAAAGGGGAAGTGGTGCCACGTCGTTTTCTGACCTGGTTGAGTCATGGTAACCCCCAGGCATTCGAGACCGAGGAAAGCGGACGCCGGGAATTGGCGGATCACATTGCTTCACCGGACAATCCCCTGACCACACGCGTCTATGTCAATCGAATCTGGTCGCTCTATTTCGGAAAGGGATTGGTGCCGACGCTGAGCAACTTCGGAGCGCTGGGGGAGCAACCATCCCACCCCGAATTGCTGGATGATTTGGCGGTGAGATTCTTTAAGCAAGGGAGTTCCACCAAACGCCTGGTAAGAGAAATGGTCTTGTCAGCGGCTTATCGTCAGGATTCGGTCGCCGATAACACCATTGCCGAGCAGGATCCGGATAATCGTTGGCTCACGCGCATGCCCAGAAGGCGAATGGGAGTCGAGATGTGGCGGGATTCCATTTTGGCTGTTGCGGGAACGCTTCAACAAAAAGGAGGGGCTTCTCTGGAATTGGATGATCCCCGGAATGTGCGTCGTACGGTTTATGCACGGATCAGTCGGCTCAAGTTGAATGATCTTTTGATTCAGATGGATTATCCGGATGCCAATGTCCATGCTGCCTCCCGTAGCAGTACCACCACCCCATTACAGAAACTGTATGCCATGAATAGTCCGTTTATGATGCATCAGTCAGACGCCCTTTTGAAACGCCTGGACCTGGATCAACCTCGTCAGGATCTCGTGAGACAATTGTATCAGAGAATTTATGCGAGAAACCCTGACCCAACCGAACAAACGATGGCGATGGACTTCCTGAAACCATCAAATGACGACTCAACGTCTGAGAAAAGGCTGGGGATGCTGGCACAGGCTCTGATGATTTCCAACGAAATGCTCTACCTTGACTGAAACATGAAACCTTATTTACCCATCGACACTCATGGTTTGAATGCACCCTTGTCCAGGCGCGCCATGCTGGAGCAAACCGCCACAGGTTTTGGGATGCTGGGGCTGCTCGGAATGACCGTGCAAAAGGGTAACGCGGAGACATTGTCCGACCCGGTTCGTCAGCACACCGTGATCAAGCCACGAGCCAAGCGCGTGATCTTTTTGTTCATGAACGGTGGCCCGTCTCATGTGGATACCTTCGATCCCAAGCCGGCGCTGGCTCGGCTCGAAGGCAGTCAACCGACGGGAGATCTTTATAAGAAACCGAAAACGTCCGGTTTCATGCCTTCTCCATTCAAGTTTTCCCGGCATGGACAGAGCGGGATTCAAGTAAGCGAGTCCCTGCCTAAATTGGCGGAAGTGATCGATGAATGCTGTATTCTGCGATCCATGCACACCGATGTGCCGAACCATGAACCGGCATTGTTGCAGATGCACACCGGGAACATTCAACCTATTCGACCAGCTTTTGGATCATGGTTGCTTTACGGTTTGGGTACCGAAAATCAAAATCTGCCTGGATACGTGGTGCTGAGGCCCAGTCCCAACATCGTGGTGGGGCCGGCGCTTTGGTCCAATAGTTTTTTACCGGCAAAATACCAGGCAACCAGCATCCTGACCTCGGACCTGAAGATTGATCAATTGATCCGGCACATTCGTAACCCCAGATATTCATTGAAGGAACAGCGCGAACAGTTGGATCTGGTGCAGGCCTTGAATCGCAAGCACATGAAGGCCAGAGAAGGGGATTCGGAATTGGACGCACAGATCAAGTCCATGGAAACCGCCTATCGCATGCAGATGCAGGCCTTTGATACGCTGGACCTCGAAAAAGAATCAAAGTCCACTCGTGAGATGTATGGGAATTCGACTTTTGCCCAATCCTGTCTGATGGCCCGTCGACTGGTGGAATCGGGTGTGCGTTGTGTCACGGTCTACTATACCAACAAGGGAAATCAACCCTGGGATACGCACACGAATCACAATGCCGGGCATACCAAATTGTGTGCCGATAGCGATCAGGCCACCGCGGCATTGATCAAGGATTTGAAGCAACGCGGTTTGCTGGATGACACCCTGGTGATATGGGGTGGTGAGTTTGGGCGTACTCCATATTCTGAAACGCGTAATGGAGATAAAAAACCTGCAGGTCGCGATCATCACCACACTGCTTTCTCCATGCTTCTGGCAGGTGGTGGAGTGAAAGGCGGGATGGCGTATGGCAATTCCGATGAACTCGGAATGGTGGCCACTGAAAATCCGATGCATGTCCATGATCTGCATGCCACGCTTCTTCACTTGATGGGGTTGGATCATGAGCAGTTGACGTATCGTTATTCAGGCAGGGATTTTCGCCTGACCGATGTCAGTGGTGCGGTCTGTCATGATATTATCGCCTAATTGAGCCTGAGGTCCTGGTATGAGTTTCTTTCGAGTTTCCAAAGCAATTGCTTTGCGCGTGTTATCTTGTCTGTTGCTTGCCGCGTTTTTTGCTGTCAGCGGCAGTAAAGTTCAAGGTGAAGCCCCGCCGAACCTGGTGTTGATTTTGGCCGACGATATGGGATACGGGGATGTTCAAGCGAACCAACCGGAATCGACCATTCCGACACCCCATCTGGATCGTCTGGCCGAAGAGGGGATGCGCTTCACCGATGCCCATACACCCTCCGCCGTTTGCACCCCGACGCGTTACGGGTTGATGACCGGGCGTTATTGTTGGCGTTCCCGTCTCAAACGCGGCGTGTTGAATGGCTACAGTGATCACCTGATTCAGGAGGATCGGTTGACTTTGGCTCGTTTCCTGAAGGGGCAGGGATATCACACAGGAGTGGTGGGGAAATGGCACTTGGGACTGGATTTCAAAAGGTTGGAAACTCATACCAGCATTGATTATAAAATGCCGGTGCGTTGGGGACCCAATGATTTTGGGTTTAACGAGAGTTTTGTTATCCCGGCATCCCTGGATTTCCCTCCCTATGTCTACATCAAGAATCAACAGATAACGACGGTGCCCGAAACGATTCAGCCCAAGGAAGGTTTTCCGGCTTACTTGCGTGAAGGACCTATTGGAACTGATTTTATCATGGAAGACTGTTTGGACCGCCTGACCGATGAAGTGGTGGGATTCCTTGAGCGCAACAGCCATTCCGAACAACCCTTCTTCCTTTATTTCCCCATGACCGCTCCACATAAACCCGTGCTGCCACATTCCAGGTTCCGGGGTAAAACCGACCTGGGACCATACGGTGATTTCATCGTTCAATGTGATGCCGTGGTTGGGCGTGTGTTGAAGAGTCTGGATTCCCTCGGACTCGGTTCGAATACGATGGTGGTTTTTACCAGTGACAACGGTTCATTCATGCGGCGACTGGACGGAGCCGATCAAGAGGATCACGTGGATGACGAAACCATTCAGGCGTTCAGATCCGATCGACATCGAGCCAATGGACCGTTCCGGGGAACGAAGGCCGACGTTTGGGAAGCAGGACACAGGGTTCCATTCATGGTCCGTTACCCGGGGAAAATTGCTCCCGGGAGTGTTTGTGATGCACCCGTTTGCCTGACTGATTATTATGCCACGGTTGCGGATTTACTGGGACGCAATATCCCTGAGAATGCTGCGGAAGACAGTTTTAGTCTGTTGCCGCTACTTGAAGAGACGGAGCACTCCACCTATAACCGGGCACCGGTCATCAACCATTCCAGCGGCGGCATGTTTGCCATTCGTAGCGGGCATTGGAAATTGGTTTTGGGGAATGGTTCCGGGGGGCGCCAAGCACCCAGGGGGCGGCCTTTCGAAAAACCCTACCAATTGTTTGATTTGGATTCAGACATCGAAGAGCGTCGCAATGTGATCGATCAAAACCAGCATGTGGCGAAAGAACTTGAGCAGGCCTTCTGGCAGATTCACGATAGTGGCAGGAGTCGTTGATGGATGCCAGGGGGGACTGTTTTTATTTTGTTTGTCCGCACCTCCGCAGTCGCGGGATCTACGAGTTGGCGCCGATTTTCGCAGATGTCGAAGGAAATTGAATCTGATGTGCTGAACCAGGAAACCACCGCCAATGGTTCAAGTTGATTTCAAGACTGAGGTCCTGTGACCTTTCCTTTTTCCCTTTTCTTAATGGGAATCAGGGGGTGGCCTCCATAAATGGTCCAGGGTTTCAGGTTGTGATGCACCAGCGATCCGGCGGAAACAACGGCTCCTTCTCCGATGCGTACTCCCGGAAAAAGAATGGCTCCCGTGAAGATGACGGCATGATCTTCAATGACAATCGAGGAACGAATGGGTGTGCGCGAGGTTGTCGGTACCGTGGGATTGGTCAATCCCGCTTCGACGTTTTCTGTACCGGTGACAATGCGCACCGCCGCGCCAATGCTGACATAGTGTCCGATGGAACAAGTGCCTCCACCTGATATCGATGAGCCAAAAGCAAAATGAACATGATTGCCGATTTGAACGCCCTGTCCGGCAAACAGAAAGACACCTTCATCGATCTGCGTATGGTTTCCGATGGTGATTCTATCGGGATGATCGATTCGTGAGCCTTCAAAGATCCTGACTTGCCGGCCTGTCTTTTGAAAGTGGTTTTTCAGTAACTCTTCGTCAATGAGTCGCCCAGGACCGAAGGTTTTTGGGGGATTTTGCATGGTGGTCACTGTGCTTAAGGTGTGAGGTGTTTTTTTTGCTCCGTAACTCAATTCGTTAATCCCCCATCGATTACGATTTCGGATCCCGTGATATAGCGAGACTCATCGGACAATAAGTGTAATACCGTTTGAGTGACATCGCTGGTCTTGCCGAGTCGTTTCAGGGATGTTCGTTTGCGGATGGATTCCAACTGGGAAGCGTTCAAGCTTTGTGTCATTTCGGTCTGCAGAAAACCTGGCAGGATCGCATTGCTGCGAATGCCTCTGGAACCATATTCACGGGCGATACCTTTGGAAAAACCACACAACCCTGCCTTGGCGGCCGCATAGACACTCAATCCCTTGAATCCTTGATGGGCGCATACCGATGAAATAAATACCAGGCTACCCGATCGTTCATGTGCCAGCATGCCTTTCAGCACTGCCTGTGCTACTAAAATGGTCGCATGAAGGTTCAACTGAAGCGAATGCTGAATTTCATCCGTGGACAGCATGGTGAGCAGGCCTTCAGTGCCTATGGCGGCATTGGCCACCAATCCATCGACCGGATGCTGCAACAACCCGGCTTCATTTAAAAAGTGTTCGAGTTGTTTCTTGTCCGATAAATCGCACGGAATGAATTCAAAACGCTTCCCGAATCGCTGGATCAATTCCTTGATGCCAGGAGAAGCATTGCGAGCGGTGGTGATGACCGATGCTTCCGATTTCAGTAGCATTTCGCAGATGTCTTTTCCAAGACCGCGGGATCCTCCTGTCACAAGTATGCGTTGTCCTTCGAATGATGTCACTTGGCGTCAGAGATTTGGATAGAGATTGCGTTTTCCGTTGTTCCATTCACGGACTTTTCCCCAAGCAATCCAGCGAGGCCAAGCAGGTTTGGGGAGTTGTTCGCGCATACTGTGCAAAATTTTGTCCAACAAGACTTGATTGCGCAGCGGGGTGGAGGACTCGAGAATCAGGGCGACAACGTGTCCTGTCAGTGGGTTCTCTTTGGCGAAAGCCAGGGCTCGAGCGACTTCGGGGAAGGCTTCCGCTTTGGTTTCAATATCGTCCAAACTCACCTTGAATCCACCAACGTTGATCACCCGATCCATTCTTCCTGTGATCCGGAAGTGATCCTTCTTGATTTTACAATGATCTCCCGTCTGTATCCAAGTATCGTTTCTGAGGAGTTGAAGTTCTCCGTTATTCAGCCGCCATCCGTCAAAACGCTTTTCCAGAGAGTGGAATGGAAACCATCCGTCTGCACGGTGGGACTTCGCGATGATACCCGCTTCGGCCGACGCATAGATGAGCGTGATGCGGCTCTTCGGAAAATGATTTCGAATGATGGCTTCGGTTGTCGGGCGTATCGGTTCTCCACCGAGAGTGATTTGTCGCGGTTGCCATTGCCTGGCTGGGGAATCCTTCAAAGTGTGCGCGAGCCAATCAAGAAAGGTGGGTGTCGCTGTCAGTATTTCGGGTTTGGATTGAAGGAGTAGTTGATGATTGATTGCCCACTTTTTGCTCAAGGGTAAAACGGATCCGCCTGATGCCACCGCTTGAACAGCCACCTGTGCCCCCGCAAAACTGGAAGGGTAAAAGCAGGTAGCCCAGGTGCATGCCTCATGTTTGGGATGTTTGATGCAGTCTTTTTCCAGACGATGGATGTCTTTCCAAACCAGTTTCGGCTTACCGGTGGTGCCGGATGAATACACCCCGATTGCTCCGGGAAAAGGCGCGGACGTTTGGGTGGCTTCCAGGCTGGAGTCGTCTGGAATGGATAAGTAGGAGGACTCAGGGGAACGTTCAGATATCCAGCGACACAATGCGCCATACCCGGATCCTTTTTCAGCCTGAACGCCTGAAGATTCCATAGTCGTCAATCACTTGAGCCAAATGTGGCCCCCCCCAACCGGGAGGCCGACATTTAGTCTGTGATATCATCGCCCCAGTGGCGAGTCAATGTGAATTAACGTTTTAACTGGGAAGGTATTGGAGAAATGGAAATCATGTTGAACATGGTCTCATCACTACTGTTGCCCGTGACGTTGAAATGGAAGTATTTTTTCACCTGATCATAGGGTGGCAGCTTTTTAAAATCGACCAATGCGTCTTCTTTGGATCCTTCCGTTTCAGGGACGGTTTCCCCGAGGATAGCTCCCAGCACGCCGCTCATTGCCGAGTCGGGATTGGTGCGGAAGGTTTCGTAGTAGAGCTGGATGATGGATGCGAAGCTCTGGTAATTGATGTAGCCTGATTGAAATCCTCCGACAGCATTGGCTGCTTGCTGGAATTCAGGATTACTTTTCAATGGGCGACCCGACCGGCTGCCGGATCGCAAATAGGATTCAATCATGTCTTCATCTGTTGAAAGCGCCACATACATACCGCTGGCGACAAAATGAATGCCCATGGTGGCCATTTCGCCGGGTTTCGCGCCCGGGGCAGGCGTGCCGCTTGGGACATTGATGGAATAGATCGTGCGACCGAGGAAGGATCGATCCTTCAGAACACTGTTTCCGCCGGGAAGCAGTCCGCTTGCCGCGATAAAGGCTTTGACCAGCGGCTCGGGATTGGGACTGCCAATGAGGAAGATTTCGGGCGGGTTCATGACTTCCATCAATTCTGTCGAAGCTGGGGGCCACTGGGCCACAATGAAATCGTCGCCGAGGTTTTCGATAAAGTTTCTTCTGAAGTCAAAGTTCGGATCGCGGTCTTTACCGATCAGCCCCATGGTCATCTGAAGCACTCCGGCAATTTGAGGGGAAATCTGGCCGAGCATGGCTTCGAGTTTTTGCCAGCTTTTACGGGCGTCGAATCGAATGCGTTGGAAGGTTGAGACATCATCCGTGACAAATGCGGGCGGCGATGCGTCTTTGTTTTCAAATTCGACCAGGCCTAGTAGTCCGGTGCGCTTACTGGCGGGCACCTGGACGGCGAAATCCCAGATGGAACCTTCCTTGTCGGAGGTCCAGGAAAAGCCCAATCCTTCGATGCCTTCCAAACCGAGTGCTTTCAAAACGGCCTCGGGCTTTGGCATCATGGCGAGCATAGGATCTTGCGAAGCGCCAGGCTTGGGTGCGTTTTCGGTGATGAATTTTTTAATCAATGCATAGATCGGTTGGAACTGTATGTAACCGTAAGCTGCAGCGTTCCGGAATTTCTTTTGATAGAACTGATTGAACGAAGCTTGTGATGCAATGGATTTGCCGCCTCCTCCCCGAATGCGCTGGATGGTTTGTTCCAAATGAATCGTCGAGCTGCTGGCCAGAAACACGGAGTCGATCTGACCAAAAGTCAGGGATGCTTTTTTACCTTCCCTTTCGTTTCCTGAAGCCGGACCAAACTGGGAAAAGTCAGCGTCGAGTTCAGTCGTGTAAAACGGAAGATTCTGGATGGTGACCGGCTTGAGGGGATTCCCTGCTTCCTGTGATTTGTTGCGAGCCAGTTCGATCAATTCGGTGATTTTTGCAGCCTGATCTCCGGAGTCCATGATGGCCAAAATGTCGATGCCTGACCTGCTTTCAGGTGGCTTTGGAAAGATAGCCAACGTCGCTTGCCCTTTGATGAGTTGGCTGAGTGAACTCAACGAAAAACCGGTCTTTTTCTCAAGTTCCTCAGACACTTTGGCCTCAAAGGATTTCTCAGCATGTTCGCGGAAGCCCGCCATGGACGGATCATTCCAGAATTGCATGTATAGTGTGTCATTCCACGCCGTTTTGGCGCCGTTGTAACTTGGGATTGTCAGGACGGCCCATGCGTTGTCAGGAACCAACTGTTGTGGGGCCGGCGTCTCCGCCTGAAGGAGAGTGAGTTGGTGGATGCCCAAAAGAAGTGCCCACGTCAGGTGGAGCATTGTTTTGGCGCCTTGTTTCATTTTTAACATATCAATCATTGATGTTTCTTAGTTGTTGTTGTTTTGAGTTCCACCCTCAGGCTTGTTGCTTCGTTCGGACCGGGAAACGTTGACTATTTCGGGTGCGGGCAGGTACCGGTAGGGACTACTCGGATTGTGCTGGTCATAGGCGAATGCCTCCCTGTTGTCCAAAAAATATCTTAATCGGTCCACCGGAATGGCAAATCCGAGACCTTCACTGAAATTGAGTTTCATGTTGGTGACTCCGATCACTTCGCCGCGATGGCTGAAGAGCGGACCTCCGCTGTTTCCGGGATTGATCTGGGTCGTTGTCTGCAGGAAAAGGCGTCCTTCAAAAGCGCGAGTCTTGGTGCTGACGATGCCCTCCGTGACGGTTCGTTCCAAACCAAGCGGACTACCGATGGCGAAAGCGGGCTGACCGACATGCACCGAGCGAATGTCTCCCAGGAGAACGGTCGGGAACGGTTTTGTTGGACTCGTTTCTGTTTCCATTTTCAATAATGCCAGGTCGGCGAATTTATCCAGGGCAACGATGCGTGTTTTTTCAAATGCAACACGCTTCAGTGCTCCCTTTTCCTCCTGATACACCTCAATGATGATTTCTGTTTCACCTTCGATCACATGATAGTTGGTGATGAGGTAACCGTCCGGGTGGATGATGAATCCGGATCCGATGCCTGAAGGGGTGCGTACTTGCACGACGGCGCCTCCCAGCTTCTGTGTCAGTTCTGGGACCGATTGGTCGGGAAGCTGGTCTTTGGCGATGGAATAGAGCCCGGCCTTTTCGATCGTCTGATCAACGGGTTTTTCGGTAGGAACCGAGCTTGAACCTTCGGCTGGTTCTTTGGTTTCCTTATTGATACGCGCTACTTGTGATCTGGGGACAAGCAGAACGGTATAGCCCATGTCCATGACCAACTGGTCACGTTTTTCCGCAAGCAGATCGCCTTCGAGAATCGAGTTGCCCTTGAGAAACAACTTTACTTTCTCCGCGGAAGCAGTGGTGCAAAGGGACGCCGTCAGACATCCAATCAATAAAATGAGCCATGTGTTTTGAGCAAATCTTGCAAGTTGCATGCGGTGGATCTTCATTTGAAAAATAATCGTATGCCAACGTAAACCATGAGCACTGCGAATCCTTTTTGCAACTGACCTGGCTTCAGGTGCTGGGTCATCCATGCTCCGAGATAGCCTCCGGCAATGGCGAGCGGGGCAATGGCAGCCATGATTTTCCAGTCGATGTTCCCCTGATGATAATGCTTGCTGGCGCCCATGATGGCGGTTGGCACAATGACTGCCAGGGAGGTGCCAATGGCGGTTTTGATGGGGATATCCAGAAAATATGTCAGTGCGGGCACAATAATAATCCCACCGCCAACCCCGAACAAACCGCTCGTGACGCCGCTGATGACTCCTATGATACTGAACACCAAATATTGCATGAACCCCCAACCACTATCGCAAGATGTTATTTCTCACAATCTTTTTCATATTTCAAAGAGCTTGAGATTCGTTTAAAATCTCAAACCAGATGATGTTCCAATTGCAATACCATACCTGGGATGACCAAAAAGTGTCCGTTGATTTGAAACCCGGACGATATCGAGTGGGACGCAATGCCGGCAATGACATTGTCATCGATGAACTTGCGGTATCGGGAGAGCATTGTGTGTTGACGGTCGAGCAGGGGGGCACGATGCGAATTCAGGATGCCGGATCCGTTTCGGGAGTCTATGTGGATGGAGCTCCGGTGGACGCATGTGTGGTGGGGGCCGGGCAAATCATTCATTTGGGAACATTCATGATCAAAGTGCTGGGCACTGACGATGGGGGTGCCACGGCTTCGGTGGAACATCTGGAATCGGTTCAGCTCAATGACGGTAGCTACAGTTGCCTGAAACATCAGGATCAGCGCGCCGCCTACGAGTGTGAACACTGTTTTCATCTGTTTTGCGAGGCCTGTCTGCCCAAAGGAACCGGCAATCAAGCTACCGCAAGCACATGTCC
>Ga0255780_10001384_pt1 | contig 22553 bp, 23 predicted proteins | sample 071ome_32_FD_179978 | JGI IMG/M metagenome (GOLD analysis project Ga0255780, IMG submission 179978) | Coastal salt marsh microbial communities from the Groves Creek Marsh, Skidaway Island, Georgia - 071405AT metaG (version 2) | ecosystem: Environmental > Aquatic > Marine > Intertidal zone >... | reverse complement strand
GAATTTTTCGGTCGACCTGCATATACTATGGTTATGTGGCGAAGACTAGCTGAAAGAAGTGGCGCCTCGGTTTTCTTAATGCACACCAGAAGACTTTCGAATGGTCGTGGGTATGAGCTTTTTTTTAATGCATTACCAGAGAAACTACCCTCCGAAACAGCGTCAGATCAGCTGAATAGAGGTATTGAAGTTATCGTTAAGCAGAATCCGTCTCAGTATTTATGGTCCTACAACCGGTTTAAAAAACCAGCTGGCTCTCATGAACGAAATTAGTCTTAGAAAAATCTGTGTTGGTTAGAGCCTTACTAACGCTACTGTGGGCCTTGCATTTTCTGCCACGTCCGATTCTTGCGATGTTGGGTGCAATAGCCGGCATCCTATTTATGATTCTTGGTCGCGAGCGAAGGCGTGTAGTTGATACCAACCTCGAACTCTGTTTTCCTCTTAAATCCAAATCCGATCGAAACAAACTAAGAAAAAAACATTTTGTTTCCCTTGGTAAAGCGATTGCCGAAAGCACGATCGCCTGGTGGGGCAGTAAAAGGCGTATCAGGAAACTAGCTTCTATCGAAGGGAAAAATTTTCTAGACGATGCACTCAGACAAGCGCCAGTCATCGTTCTAGCTCCCCATTTCATTGGCGTTGAAATATTGGCGATCCGTCTATCGATGGAGGAAAATGCTCAATCGATGTACAGTCAGCAGAAGAACCCCGTCTTTAATAATTTTCTTAAATCACGACGAACGCGCTTTAAAGATATTCGTCTAGTCTCACGACAAGATGGGATTAAAGAAGTCGTAAGGTCATTAAAGGCGCGCCTACCACTATTTTTCCTGCCTGATATGGATTTTGGCAGTAAAGATTCGATCTTTGTTCCATTCTTTGGAGTTGAGGCTGCCACTATCGACGCCGTTCCAAGGCTTGCGTCTCTCACGAAGGCAAAAATCATTCCGGTAACGATTCGGAGAGACCAGAAGACGAATAAGTACATAATAAAATTCACACCAGCGTGGGGCAATTACCCGAGCGGAGACCTCCGTGCTGATACTAGAAATATGAACGAATTTATTGAGGAATGTGTACTTGCATCCCCTGAGCAGTACTACTGGGTGCACAAGAGATTCAAAACACGCCCAATTGGCGAGGAACCTGTGTATGGATAGGAAAGCCAATCCAAGCTCGTTGGACGTCGCCATATCTTTACTGCAAGATTCTGACAAAGAAACAGTTTGCAAACTCGCCAGAGAGATTTGGTACCTACATTACCCGGGCATTATTACAGTCAAGCAGATTGACTATATGCTTGAGCAACGATATCAACCCAGCGAAATTCATAACACCCTGAATCGGCCGATAAGCTGTTGGTTCAAAGCTTCCATAAAAGATCAGTTATGTGGTTTCGCGCAGTGTGAAGGTGATGACAAAAATGAGAACGTAAAACTAGACAAGATTTACGTTCACCCAAGGTATCAAAGATATGGTGTCGGCAAATCTCTAATCGAATATATCGATAAATTTTTTTATGATCGAAACTACTCTTCGTTATACTTGCAAGTCAATAAAGGCAACAAAACATCGATCGACTTTTATAAGAAAACTGGTTTCAAATTAGCAAGAGAAATTGTTGTGGAGATCGGCGAAGGGTTTGTAATGGACGACTACGTTTTTCGTAAGCGCCTTGGGGGCCACTGACATAATGCTACTTAAGTTCACAAAGATGGAGGGGGCTGGAAACGATTTCATAGTCGTGAATGCAATTGATTCACCGTTCCATCTCAACAAAGAACAAATCCAAAAATTAGCGAATCGTCATTTCGGCATTGGTTTTGATCAATTGCTTGTAGTTGAGGCAGCGGAGAACCCTCAGGCGGATTTTAGGTATCGTATCTTTAATGCTGATGGTTTTGAGGTCAGCCAATGCGGCAACGGTGCCCGATGTTTTGTGAAATACGTTCATGAAAAAAACCTCTCCCACAAAAAAACAATCACGGTTGAAACTAGGTCAGGGCTAATAACCCCTACTCTTCAGGATGATGGTGACGTTATCGTAGATATGGGTATGCCTCGTTTTTCCCCACCAGAAATTCCACTGGAAATGGATGCGCAACAATCGACATACTCTTTATTAGTTGATGGTGAGACTGTAGTTTTTAGTGCGGTCTCGATGGGAAACCCGCACGCGGTAATCAGAGTAGATTATGTTGATACAGCACCGGTTATGGAACTAGGCCCAGTCTTAGAAATCCACGAGGCCTTTCCAGACCGAGTTAACGTTGGGTTCATGGAAATTATTTCTAAAGATGAAATTAAACTCAGAGTTTGGGAACGAGGAGCAGGAGAAACCCTAGCATGCGGAACTGGCGCTTGCGCGGCAGCGGTGACAGGGATTTTATCTGGATCGCTGAATCCAAAAGTCAGGATTCAAACGCGTGGGGGCACATTGAGGGTTTGCTGGGAAGGTCCCGGCAAATCGGTTCTTCTCTCTGGGCCTGCTGTTTCAGTTTTTGAGGGCGAAACACTCGTAAATGACTGATAGCGAGGTCCTAGATTTTTTAATATCTAATCCGGAGTTTTTAAAAACTCACGGGGCGGCCTTGGCTAAAAAGCCGATAAAAACGCCACCCGGAGGGAACAAAGTTGTATCCCTATCCGATCATCAACTACCCCAGCTGCGAGCGAAAATCGCATCACTGGAATCCAAGATTTTGGATCTGGTTGAGATAGGCAAAGAAAATGAGGCCATCTTCGATGCATTACATGCTTTGATCCTTGAAATTATCGGATCCCAAAATCTGCAGGCGTTACGCGAATCGCTTTACGAAAACCTTAGAAAATATTTTGGAATAGATAAAGCCGCAGTTATACCAATACCGTTACGTGAACTACATGTTCCTGAAGAGAATCTTAACTCGATAAAACTTTTTGAAGGCTTTATCGAGGACCTAGAACAACCCAGATGCAGTTCGGGTCCACTATTCGACGTACATTTATTGCTTGAACTCGAGCTATCGCACTCAGGTTCTTTTGCTTACGTCCCCTTAATGCTGGGGGAGGAAAAAGGTGTTTTGATCATGTATTCCAAAGACGAACGCTTTTTCTCCTCCGATGAGGGTGATTTATTCCTAAAAAAATTGGGCCAAATCATCTCTGCTATCGCCACAAACTTAAAAGGTTAATGGGTTGAACGAGGAAAACTTTGGTTACTCAAAAAGACATAGTTGAGAAGTTCATTGCCCATATTGAGAAAGAGCGAAGACTCTCTACTCACACGGTAAAAAACTATCTGCGTGACATTACCACTTTATTTGCGCTCGTAACAAAGCCTCATCTTGAGGACTTTTCTCCACATGACATCCGAAAAGCCATCGCATTATTAAATCGTAAAGGGATGGCGAGCTCGTCGATCGCGAGATCTTTATCAACGTGGCGCAGCCTGTTTGCATTTTTAGTCGAAACCAACGGATTCAAACAAAATCCTTGTCTCGGAATTCGAGCACCAAAAAATAAGAAACATCTACCAAAAACGCTTACTCCAGACGAGACTGCGCAACTGCTTGATATAAAATCAAAAGAAAAGTTTTCCGCTCGTGATCGAGCGATTTTCGAAACTTTTTACTCATCAGGACTACGTCTATCCGAACTAGTAATGGTTACAACCGATTCTCTCGACCTTCAAGCCGGAACAGTCCGCGTGGTTGGGAAGGGGAACAAAACGAGAATTGTTCCGCTTGGCAAAAAAGCAATTGAGGCCATAAACGATTGGCTTGAACATAAATTATCTATAAATATTCCAGAGACTGAATACGTTTTCACAAACGAGAAAGGAATGCCAATTAGCCCAAGAACACTTCAACACCGATTAAGTGTATGGGCAAAGAAACAAGGGCTTCCTCAAAACGTACATCCTCACATGCTCCGACATTCGTTCGCATCGCATGTCCTGCAATCAAGCGGAGATTTACGCGCCGTCCAAGAAATGCTTGGTCATGCTAGCATTTCAACTACTCAAATTTATACACACCTTGACTGGCAACACTTGGCAAAGGTGTATGACCAGGCGCACCCAAGGGCTAAAAACAAAAACTCAAAGTAGCGCGCTTCGCTTTACTTATAGGGTGAGCTTGCAATTACCTCTTCACAATAGGAGTTAGATATTTAATTATGAGTCAAGAAATGCATGGCACAACAATACTGAGCGTTAGGCGAGACAACCAGGTCGCAATTGGCGGAGACGGTCAAGTAACGCTTGGTCATTGTGTGATGAAGGGATCTGCTAGGAAAGTTCGCCGACTCTACCACGACAAAATCCTTGCGGGTTTTGCAGGGGGAACTGCAGATGCGTTCACACTTTTTGAACGATTTGAAGCAAAGCTTGAAAAACACCAAGGACAGTTACTACGCTCGGCCGTCGAACTCGCAAAGGACTGGAGGACAGATCGAATCTTACGAAGATTGGAGGCAATGCTAGCCGTAGCAGATACACAAACCTCTTTGATAATTACGGGAAACGGTGATGTAGTAGAGCCGGAGGATGGATTGGTCGCAATTGGTAGTGGTGGATCGTATGCACAATCTGCGGCAAAGGCACTTCTGGAAAACACTACGATGCCAGCTGAGGAAATTGTTAAAAAGTCTCTAACGATCGCGGGTGACATCTGCATTTACACCAACCAACACCACACAATTGAAGTTATTGACTACTAACGTTGCGTTAAGAAGTCAAAGAGAACTTTCACAATAGATATTGAGAGCACTATGTCGGAAATGACACCGCAAGAAATCGTACATGAACTAGACAAACATATTGTTGGCCAGAATCCTGCCAAAAAAGCAGTCGCAATCGCACTGCGGAACAGATGGAGACGCCGGCATGTTCCGGAAGATCTAAAACAAGAGATCACGCCGAAAAATATATTGATGATTGGTCCTACTGGCGTTGGTAAAACTGAGATCGCTCGTCGACTCGCTCGGTTATCAAGCGCACCTTTTATTAAAGTGGAAGCGACAAAATTTACCGAGGTTGGCTACGTTGGAAAGGATGTCGAGTCGATTATCAGGGATCTAGTTGAAACCGCTGTTAAACAAATGCGAGAAAAGGAAACCCAACGGGTTCGATTCCAAGCCGAGGATCTAGCAGAAGAAAGAATACTGGACGCTCTACTACCCCCAGCGAGAACCGAATTCAACCAAGAGAGTGGTGAGGATACAGATAATACGACTCGTCAAAAATTTAGGAAGCGTCTACGAGAAGGCCAACTTGACGACAAGGAAATAGAAATAGATGTTCCCCAGATTTCAGCTCAAATGGAAATTCTAGCCCCCCCAGGAATGGAAGATCTTACTTCGCAGCTCCAAGGTATGTTTCAGAACATTGGTGCGACTAAAACCCAGAAACGAAAATTAAAAATTAAAGAAGCGATGAAAGTTCTGGTTGACGAAGAAGCCAGTAAGCTCGTTAATGATGAAGAACTCAAGGTTCAAGCTGTTTTAAACGCCGAAGAGAATGGTATTGTCTTCTTGGATGAAATTGACAAAATAACTAACCGTCAGGAAACGGGTTCGGGAGAGGTATCGCGACAGGGGGTACAAAGAGATCTATTGCCTTTAGTCGAGGGGACTACCGTTACCACTAAGTATGGGATGATAAAGACCGATCACATACTATTTATAGGAAGCGGCGCATTCCATTTATCAAAACCGTCTGATCTTATTCCAGAACTACAAGGTAGATTTCCAATCCGGGTAGAGCTTTCGAACTTAACCGTAGAAGACTTTAAGCAAATTCTGACCTCAACGGACGCATGCTTATGTACTCAGTATCAGGCATTACTCAAAACAGAAGAGGTAACGATTAATTTTGCTGATGAAGGAATCGAACGAATCGCAGAGATCGCTTGGCACGTTAATGAGAAAACAGAGAACATCGGAGCGAGACGACTCTATACAGTGATGGAGAAATTGCTAGAGGACCTGTCGTTTGATGCATCGAAGAAACAAGGTCAAACTGTTACTATTGATAAAAGTTACGTCGATGCTAGGCTAGGTGACCTGTCAGAGAGCGAAGATTTAGCGCGATATGTTTTATAAGTCGAACTTTACAAAGGAGGAAGAGATATGAAAAAACTGCTAGGCGTTGTATTTAGCCTCACATTGCTTGCTGCGAGCCTTGCGCAGGCAGTTGAAATGAGACCAGTCATCACTTTAGACATTGCCAAAAAAATGGCTGCGGCTTGTGAAGCGAAAGCAGGACAGGAGGGTTGGCGTCTAAATATTGCGATCATGGACGCTGGTGGAAATCTCGTATATTTTGAAAGAATGGACAAAGCATTTCTTAAAAGTATCGACATTGCCATACTGAAAGCTGAAACCTCTGCAGGTTTTCCTTTCTCAACAAAAGTGCTTGAGGAAATAGCAAACACGCGAGTTCCGGGTATCGCGCATGTTCCTGGCATCGCCACGTTTGAAGGTGGGTTGCCGATAATTACAGCTAGCGGGGATCATATTGGATCCATTGGAGTTTCGGGGGCCAAAGCGCATGAAGATGGCATCTGCGCGCAAGCAGCAATTGATGCGGTCCAATCAGACTTACAATGAAGTCGGTTTAGCGTGTGACTGCTCCGAGAATTCTCAGAGCAGCACATGCTGCCCCATAGCCATTATCAATATTAGTCACGGTCAGTCCAGGGGAGCAACTCGCCAGCATTGCATTTAGGGCTGTCTCCCCCTTGTTTGAAACTCCATAACCAACAGACGTTGGAACCCCTATTATTGGCGCTCGAACTAAACCTCCTAGTACTGTAGGCAATGCGGCATCCATCCCTGCCACTGCTATTACTACGCGACTCTCAGAAATTTCCTCTACCCGATCAAGCAAGCGCCAAAGCCCCGCGACGCCTACATCTGCGATTCGCCTCGGTAAGTGTCCGTAGTACTCAAGCGTGCGAGATACTTCACTCGCAACTTTACTGTCCGAGGTTCCAGCCGAAACTATAGCAATTTCGCCTCGGCTAATTGGATCGTTTGGGCCTAAATGAAATGCCGTTTCGGAGTGAGGATCAAAATCTAACTCAAAGCTTTGGCTTTTTTTGATGTCTTGATATTTTTCTTCAGACAAGCGAGTTAATAGTGTTTTTTGTCTGCGAGCGTGGAGTTGGCCTAATATCTCTGCGATTTGTTGGGTGGTTTTGCCCTCACAAAAGATAGCCTCATCTAACCCAACTCGAGCTTCGCGCGCAAAATCTAAATGAATGTCCCCGCTCACCATGCGCTACGCCCTCGCCACATTTGGACTTTCAGGATGAAGGAATGCGCTACCCATTCGATACTCTTTAAAAAAAATATTCTTGGAAGATCGCAGGCCCCCAAAAATCTGCTCAATCTCTTTTTGTAACTCGCTTCTTCTCTTTTCAGAAAGAAGGTGATACGCGCCACCATCTAACTCTATAACAATGCCAATATCACGCACGCGGCATCTAACAGTCGCAGGCTTTGGAACAATCAGTGTTGATATTAATTGTTCACACTTATTTATCAGTGGTAAGAGCTTCGCATCAATACTGATGCCAGTTTCAATCCTACTAGAGAGACATGGGGACGCCGGCAATTCGGATAACTCTCCTAATCCAACCTGTTTAGCAATCTGTCTAATCGTCGCCTTATCAATGCCATTTTCAATAAAGGGATGTCTCACTGAAAAATTATCAGCAGCAAGAAGTCCAGGTCGATAATCCTGCAGATCATCATGGTTTGCGCCAGAGAGAATTACCGCACTCGTTTTTTTTGAGATTGTTTCGTACAGATTCGTTTTACAATAAAAACACCTGTTCACCGGGTTCGACACATAATTTTGATCGCGAAATTCACCGGCATCGAATATAGTCAAATTCCAACATTGTTCTGTCGCGACTCTCTCGACACGCTCTGTCGCCTGCGTAGGCACTGCTGGGGAAACCGCATGGTACATTTTTACCTTGCCGGGTTCGAATTTATGCGCGAGTGCGGCCAAGGTCATACTGTCAATACCGCCACTCACAGCAACGGCCGGATCGGAAATTTCGTCAATAGTTCTAACCAAACGATTAATTACGATTTGAAGCGAGTTCATGACGACTTTTTGGATATCGCTTCCGCTCTGATACGCTCTCGATTAAGGTATCCGCGGACTTGTTTTAAAGAATCAGATTCTACTTTAGCACTTTGACCGTTTGGCCGAACCACTCTCTTAAGTTCGATGACTGCACTATTGATTTCTAGACTCTTCGAATCGCGCTCGAGTTTCACTCTTGGCACCAGCTGATGCCTAATGCCTATCGTCGTAGTCTCAGAGAAACACATTTCAAATACAGAGTTAGCGTCGTCGGGTATTGCTAGAATTTGAACCGATAAACTTACTCTCCCCTTTTTTCCGAAACTCACAGATTGCAATACGTCTAATACCGAGGGGTGCTCCCTTATGTGCGCCAAAGCGATTGCTAAATCTTCTGGGGTTTGATCATCAACATCAAAGTTTATTTGGCAGATGACATCATCAGATATCTTGCTTTCACTTTGATCAAAAAACATTGCTCGAACGATGTTCGCTCGATCTGCCAGTTTCCGCGAACCAAATCCAACCCCAGTTTGGTTTAAAGTCCCTACCGCTTGAGCTGTCCCCTGCTTGGCACACAGAAATTTAAGAATTGCAGCTCCAGTTGGAGTAACTCGCTCGCCACCTACGCCATCATCTATAAAATTAAATCCTTCTAGTAGTTTTGCAGTGGCTGGGGCAGGTACAGGTAGTGGCCCGTGAGCGGTCTGAACCACTCCACCGCCGAGGGGCAAGTGTCCCACCGACCATTCTGCATCAAGCTCATTAATTAAAAATGCAGCACCTACAATGTCAGCTATCGAATCCCACTCACCTACCTCGTGAAAACTTATGGTCTCGATCGTCTTGCCATGGATCTCAGCTTCTACTTTCGCAATGAAAGCAAATATCTGTAAGGCTTTTTCTTTAACACAACTATCTAAGAGAGAAGACTCTAATAAAGATCTGATTTCGACATAGCGCGTGTGATGGTGGTGCGCGTGATCTGGCTCAATTACTCGAAAATGTTTACCAGTAATTCCCCAATCGACATGGGGCTTGAGTTCTAGATTTACATTTTTCGGTAGGCCCGAATTTTTGATTGCACGCATCATTCCGTCTTGGAGGTCGGGGCGAGCATCAAGCAGGGCAGCTATAAACATGTCGCCCGCCATCCCGCCCAACGGGTCCAAATGAACCAGTAGAGTTCCCATCTGGATATCTACCTAGTGAGTATCGCTCACCCTCAAGCGTGAGCGTGAACTTTAGGCGCCATCATCGGATATAAGTTACCTTTCGAATCGAACTTAAAAGACTCAGGTTCACTCAAAATCTCGAACTTATCTGGATTAGCTTTAATGTATGGCAGCAGTGTTTCCGAGACATGAATATCCAACACTTCCAAGGTCGTTGATATACGCACGATTTTTGTGTCCTCCGGCTTTACTCGCACCACAGTTTTAACCGCTAATTGAATGGCCTCTTCATCACTATTCATAATTATCGGTATGGCAGCTCCATCCAAATATGTAGAGGTAATGACGTTTGCGTAAGTCTTCGCGATATCGAGTTCTTTATACACGTTCATCGTGATAACGTCCGCGCCACCTATCCCAGTAGCATTACCGTGAGTCTCCGGCGTCAATCCGAGCACCGCAATCTTTTTCACATGCGGCTTCATATCCCACTCTATGTCCCTGCAATTACGGCCCGTGATGTTCGGATCCATTCCAGATCCAGATATGTTCTTACCAATTTTTTCTACGACCAGCACATCGATCTCATCAAATTGTAATTTTGGCATCAGCTCTTTCGCCTTTGCTTGAAGCTCTGGTTCTCGCTCAAGAACTTTTTCAGCTGGTACCGCTTCTATAATCGCCGTTTCATCTGCCGCGTTCTCGATCATCGCCACTCCGAAAAGAAAATTCTTTTTTTCCATGATGATCTTTGCTGCCTTGGGTAATAACACCCCAAACATATCCATACCGTACGTATGCAGCATTGAGGCTCCAATAATTTTTCCCATACCTATCGTTAACATTTTTACAATGCCTGACTCAATAGGTGCGCGGAAATTGGTATGTGGCTTGATTCTACAAACTAACGCGATAGCGTCGGCTTCGCATGCATGCTTATCGAGATAGACTGGCATACCATCATCCGCCCGTCCGATTTCAACCACGTCCATGCTTGACTTTACCGGGCAACCCAAATAGTCCTCGGTAACACCGTAACCATCAAGAACCTCTTTCTGTCCCTCCGCCGTCGCACCTCCGTGGCTACCCATCGCAGGAAATACAAAGGGTTCTCCTCCGAGCGCTTTAATTTGTGCAACTACCTCTTTTACGCTTTCAGCGATATTGTTAACGCCCCTTGATCCCACGCCGATCGCGATCTTCATACCCGGTTTTACTTTTTGTGCAATTTCAGGTTTGGCAAATTCGGTTTTCACCGCGTCGGATACACTAGCGATCCTGGGAAGACTAAATTTTTGACGGACGTGAACCATCCGTGGTAACGCGATATCTAGCCCACCCGCTATATTTACGTCTATTCGATCACCTATCATCACCAACCCCTTCTTGAAATAAAGCCTTACTCGGCATTTAGACAACGTAGTTTAGCGCTATTTTAGCTTAGGAAAGCAGCCGCTAACACAACTAGGAGTGGCGTTACAAATTGATGCTTGTGGATTACTATTCAATAAGACCTACATTCAGAAAAACAGCGTCCATAAAATTCTCGAATATTTGAACATGCCTACAAAAATTAAATCGCCGCAGGAACTAAGATCGCATCGTTGGTTTGGCCCAAAAGACTTGAGATCGTTCGGCCACCGTTCCCGAGCACTCCAAATGGGCCTCAGCCGTAAAGACTATGAGGGGAAACCCGTCATCGGAATCCTAAACACTTGGAATGAGCTAAGTCATTGCCACTCTCATTTTCGAGAACGCGCAAATGATGTAAAACGCGGGGTTTGGCAAGCGGGCGGCTTTCCCGTTGAGATACCTGTAATTTCATTAGCAGAGGTATTCCAAAAACCCACCACCATGATGTACCGAAACTTACTGGCTATGGAAACCGAGGAGATTCTTCGCTCCTACCCCATCGATGGCTGTGTTCTCATGGGAGGATGTGACAAAACCCCACCGGGATTAGTGATGGGGGCAATTAGTATGGGGCTTCCCTGCATATTTGTTCCAGCTGGCCCAATGCTGAGAGGAAACTGGCACGGTAAAACTCTGGGGTCTGGCTCTGATGTTTGGAAATATTGGGATGAGTTACGCGCCGGCAATATTTCCGAAAAAGACTGGCAAGATATTGAAGAGGGAATTGCGCGATCGGTGGGTACCTGTATGACGATGGGGACGGCATCGACAATGACTAGCATTGTTGAAACTTTAGGTTTTTGTCTTCCAAACGCCGCTACGATTCCAGCTGCTGACTCGAATCACCCTCGAATGGCGTCGGATAGCGGCCGTAGAATTGTTGAAATGACATGGGAGGATTTAACGCCGAAAAAAATCCTCAGCCAGAAATCTTTTGATAACGCTATAAAAGTTTTGATGGCGCTTGGCGGATCAACAAACGCGCTTATTCACTTAATCGCCATGGCCAACAGAGCAGGGTTCCCGCTCTCGCTTGAGCGTTTTGAGGAACTGGGCAAAAGAACTCCTTACTTGGTCAATATGCGCCCATCCGGTAAATTCTTAATGGAAGACTTCCATTACGCTGGAGGGCTCGCGGCCCTCCTTCAGGAAATGGTTACGCTTCTTGATACTGAAGCAATGACCTGTACTGGAAAAACACTAGGTGAAAACGTAAAGCAACATCAAATTTTTAATCCTGATGTGATTCGGCCACTCAGTAACCCCATGCAAAAAGAAGGGGGATTAGTAGTTCTACGAGGGAATCTTGCGCCTGATGGAGCGGTAATTAAAACTTCTGCGGCGAGTCCTAATCTTTTAAAGCATCGTGGCAAGGCTCTTGTTTTTGATAGCTATGATGATATGTCTAGTTGTATTGAGGATCCAACACTCGATGTTGATAAGAACACTGTCTTGATTCTCAGAAACGCTGGCCCTCAGGGTGGGCCAGGAATGCCCGAGTGGGGAATGCTTCCTATTCCAAAAAAATTGATCCAAGAAGGTGTCCGAGATATGGTCCGCATATCAGATGCGAGGATGAGTGGCACGAGCTACGGTACATGCGTACTACACGTATCTCCCGAGGCGTGGATTGGTGGGCCGTTAGCTCTAGTCAAAACTGGCGATGAAATTGAACTGAATGTTGAAAGTAGAGTGATTAATTTAATTATCTCAGATGAAGAGATGCGTAAACGGCGTGGAAAATGGAAACCAAAATCTGAAAAGTTCGTGCGTGGTTACGGGAAACTTTTTACACAACACATAAAACAAGCGCATGAGGGCTGTGACTTTGATTTTCTAGAAGGGACGGCACAAACTGCCGATCCAGAAATTCATTAAAGATTTCTTTGAACAAGGACAATGGATGACTACATTTTCTTCTGAAATGAAAATTATGCTCGAGAGAGTAACGACAGCCAGTATTACGGCGCAACTTGTAAAACATGGTCTCAGAACTCGCGCAATCCCAAATATTCGGCCGGTCAACCCGGCTACACCTCGACTTTTTGGTCCAGCATACACGCTCCGCTACATCCCCATGCGAGAGGATTTAGCGAATGGCCCGTCTATGGGAAGATCTGATAATCCACAGAGAAAAGCGATCGAAACGGTTCCTGCAGGTGCGGTGCTCATCGCGGACACTCATGGTCTTGATACGAGCGGAACATTCGGCGATATTCTTGTCGCGCGCCTGTTGCACAGGGGAGTCACTGGTATCGTATCTGATGGTCCTATGCGGGACATCAGTGAAATTAAAAAAATGAACCTTCCTGTCTTTGCGCGAGAGAATGCAGCTCCTCCGAGTTATGCCAGCATGATGGCTGTTGATGCACAAGTCCCAATTGGCTGTGGGGGAGTCGCTGTCTTCCCAAATGACCTGATCGTCGCTGATGAGGACGGCGTTGCAGTAATCCCTCAACATTTATCCGAGGAAATCATCTCCGCAGCTCACCAGCAAGATCTACTAGAAGCTTATATCCGACAAAGAATTGACAGGGGCGATTCTATCGTTGGGATATATCCTCCAGATGAAAAAACGCTAAGTGAGTACGAAGACTGGAAGAAAAATAGCGAAAATTTCTAGTGTATTTAATATGCCCTGTTATCTGTGGTTAGCTTATCGCTGGATTACAAAATTTAGCTAAAGGATTAGGAATAAAAAATTTTATGTCGACAGTTAGATCGGGAAGACATTTCTTACAAATACCGGGGCCCACAAATGTCCCCCATCGAGTATTAGCCGCCATAGCATCCCCGACTATTGATCATCGCAGCCGAGAGTTTGGCGAGCTTGGCGAAGAGGTGTTAACCGGATTAAAGAGCATTTTTCAAACGAGTAATCCCGTTGTGATGTTCCCCAGCTCTGGTACTGGCGCATGGGAGGCAGCACTAACAAACACACTTAAACTTGGTGACACTGTCTTAATGTACGAAGCAGGCTACTTTGCAAGCCAGTGGAAGCGGCTTGCGTTACGGCTTGGGTTGGGGCCGATAGTAATTGACACCGACTGGCGTAACCCCGTTGACCCATCAAAAATATTCGACGTATTAAAAGCCGACGTTGCCAATAAAATCAAGGCGGTCTGCGTGGTGCATAATGAAACATCCACAGGTGTTACTTCTGATATTACGGCCGTTAGGCGAGCAATCGACGAGGCCGGTCACCAAGCCTTGTTGATGGTAGACACGATTTCATCACTCGGATCAATGGACTACCAACATGATTCGTGGGGTGTTGATGTAACGGTCGGAGGATCGCAAAAAGGTCTTATGCTTCCTCCGGGTTTATCGTTCAATGCAATAAGTAAAAAAGCTTTAGAGGAACACCGAACCTCAAACTTTCCTCGGAGCTATTGGGATTGGGGAGAACAATTAGAGCATAACGCCTCAGGATTTTTCCCCTACACCCCTGCGACCAATTTAATTTTTGGACTTAGAGAATCGCTAAAAATGTTGTTAGTCGAAGAGGGGTTGATTCATGTATTCGAGAGACACCGCCGTCATGCGGAAGCAACCCGTAGAGCTGTACGCGCTTGGGGGTTAAACATTTTTTGTGCTGATGAGAAAGCTCATAGTAATACCCTTACAGCGATATTGTCTCCGGACAACATGAGCTCAAACAAAATACGTAAAACCATTTTGGAAAAATTTGATATGTCACTCGGGACTGGGCTGGGGAAATACGCTGACAAAATATTTCGGATTGGTCACTTAGGATACTTCAACGATTTGATGCTAACTGCAACTTTATCAGGAGTAGAAATGGGTTTGATGTTAGAAAACATTCCCCTGAAAGGATCTGGAACTCAAGTAGCCCTAGACTACCTAGCGAAAACTGCTTAACGGCACGCTGCTCGCAAGAGTCGATCTCGTATTCCTGACCAAGGATTCGTCATTGGCACTTCCTCCACGAGGATCACATCACATTTTTTCTGATCTAATTCTCGAAGCTCATGATACAAAGTTCGTGCATATACCTTGGCGTCGCTAGAAACCTCCGCATAATGCAATTGGTCGGCGAAGCTAGATAAATCGCTAAACGCCAGCACTGCTATTCGATCGTTCTTGGAAAGCCTCCGCTCGATTTCGCTCTTCAAGAGATTAGGTTTGACTAGTATCAATGGTGTATTCGGAGCGTAATGTGACGGCAGCGACCCAGATACTCGCGGCGCTCGTTCACCGGCTAGCTCAACAGAAACACTCAATACCGAAGAAATTTCCTCTGTCGTTATCATTCCAGGCCTTAATAGCACTGGCGTATTTCCATCAAATCCTACGATTGTAGATTCGATTCCCACCGTACACGCGCCGCCGTCTAAAACAAGATCAATATCTCCGCCCAAATCCGATAAAACATCTTTAGGTTGGGTTGGAGACAATCGTCCAAATTTATTGGCAGATGGGCCAACCACACCACTACCAAATTTACTCAAAAGATCGCGAGCGATTGGATGGCTTGGGAATCTTAGAGCGACGCTGCTCTGCCCACCTGTAACCACCTCCGGCACTTGATCCGTTTTATCCAACACTAATGTAAGTGAGCCTGGCCAGAATTTCTCAGCTAATATTCGCGCCGAGTCGGTTATATTTTTTGCGAAAACTTCGAGGTATTTTGCGTCCCCAATATGAACGATCAATGGATGACTCGCCGGCCTCCCCTTTACCGAGAAAACCCCCCGAACGGCTGACTCATTCATGGCGTCTGCACCTAAGCCGTAAACAGTTTCTGTCGGAAAGGCCACCAATCGTCCCGCGCGTAAATACTCGACGGCATCATCTACATTTTCTGTGACGATGGTATTCACGAGCGCATAAAAATTAGTTCGTTAGAAGCGTTAACGCTTCGCGATATTTTTCCGCTGTTTTTAACGCAATTTCTTCTGGCAGATTTGGAGCTGGCGGTTTTTTATTCCAACTTATTGACTCCAGCCAGTCGCGAACAAACTGCTTATCAAAAGAGGGGGGACTAGACCCAACCGCATACTGTTGCTTCGGCCAAAAACGAGATGAATCTGAGGTCAATGCTTCATCGATAAGGTGGAGGTTGCCATCATTATCCGTACCAAACTCAAACTTTGTATCAGCAATGATTATTCCACGATCTACAGCATACGCGGCCGCGGCCTCATATAACTCACACGATGCATCGCGAATCTTAGTAGCATATTCCAGCCCTATTTTATCCACGACTCTATCGAAAGAAATATTCTCATCATGATCCCCAACTTCAGCTTTGGTAGAGGGTGTAAAAATAGTTTGCGGAAGTTTTTCGGACTCCCGCAAATCTCTGGGCAATTGAACTCCGCAAACCGCCCCTGTTTCGCGATATTCTTTCCACCCTGAGCCGGCAAGGTATCCACGAACAATAGCTTCCACGGGCAAAGGGGTTAATTTCTTGACGACCATTGATCGTCCAACGACCTGCGGTAACTCCTCATTGGCAACAAACTCGGCGGCAGTGTTTGCTAACAAATGGTTCGGAATAACATGCTGCAGCTTCTTAAACCAAAAAATTGATAAGTCTGTTAGTAATCGCCCTTTACCGGGAATTGGATCTGGCAAAATTACGTCAAACGCTGAGAGTCGGTCAGTCTGAACAACTAATAACCGATCCGCATCGACTTGATAGATATCTCTAACCTTACCTCGATAAACAAATTCGAGAGATGTTAGATTTGTTTTTGTTATCGAATCCAAATTACTCACGAAATTCCCTGCCTTAAAAACTTTTTAATATGCTCAGCGCTATCTAATATTTCTCGAATGTCAGTACCGATCATAGTCAAGTGCCCCATTTTTCTACCTCGACGCGGCTCTGTTTTTCCATACAGATGCAGCTTAACGTTTGGATCTTCTAGAACCTTCAACCAATTTGGCTCGCCCATATCCCACAAGTCACCTAATAAGTTAAGCATTACCGCAGGACAGTGCTGATCCGTGCTTCCCAAAGGTAACCCCGCCACAATACGTGCTTGCTGTTCAAACTGTGATGCCGCGCAGGCATCGATCGTATAGTGCCCGCTATTGTGTGGACGCGGAGCAATTTCATTGATTAGTAAACTGCCGCCTGATTCCAAAAAGAACTCTACGCACAAAACACCCACGTAGTTCATTTTCTCGGCAAGAGAACAAGCTATCTCTTTTGCCTTGGAGATAATCTCATCAGGCAACCTCGCTGGCACAATTGACATATCCAGTATCCCCGCCTCATGTCTATTCTCTGCCGCCGGAAAAACGCTCATAGAACCAAACTTATCTCTCGCAACAATAACCGACAGCTCGGCCGCCAAGGTGACCATGTTCTCTAGTACGCATGGTGAGCTGCGAAAACTCTTGAACGCATTCTTAGTCTCTTCAACATTATTTACTCGGGCTTGCCCTTTTCCGTCATAACCAAAACGACTCACTTTCAGTATCCCTGGAAATAAATCTTCGCAGCCTCCAGCATCTATCTCTTCAATGTCTTGGATGGGCTTATAGGGCACCACTTGAAATCCTTGCATCTTAAGAAAATCTTTCTCGCGAATTCGATCCTGCGCAATCTCGACCGACCCCGCCAACGGACTTACTTGCCCATATTTTTCTAGATATCGAAGACTGTCAGATGGAATGTTTTCGAATTCCGTAGTGAATGATGCGCTTAGATTCCCCAGCTCGTCGAGCGCCGAAACATCATCGTATTGAGAACAGACGTGCTTTTCTGCTATCCGACCAGCCGGGCTAGCGGGGTCAGGATCTAAAACCACTACTTTGTATCCAAGTGACTGGGCGGCCATCACGAACATTCTTCCCAGCTGCCCCCCGCCTAGAAGGCCCAACCAGGCTCCCGGCTTGATCATTTTTTCGATGACTTCTTCGGTAGCTTCATAGCGCGCACCTTGGATCTTTGTCGACTACGAAAACTATTGAGTTTTTTATTTAGCGTCTCATCTGAATTAGCCAAAATTGACGCGGCAAAGAGTGCCGCATTAGCAGCGCCTGGCTCGCCAACCGCAAAAGTTGCAACCGGGATTCCTTTGGGCATTTGAACAATCGAAAGAAGCGAATCTAATCCTTGCATGGCTTTCGACGTAACAGGCACACCAAGTACAGGCACCAACGTTTTGGAGGCCACCATGCCTGGTAGATGCGCAGATCCTCCAGCACCCGCGATAATTATTTTTAAGCCGCGCGCCTGTGCCGTCTCAGCGTATTCGAACATCTCGTCAGGCGTTCGATGCGCAGAAACTACTTTTGCTTCATAAGAAACCCCAAAGTCATCAAGCACTTCCGTGGCCTTACTCATTACATCCCAGTCACTGTTACTACCCATGATGATGCCAACAATTGGCGACCGTTTAGATATCTTTTTTTTCATAGGAAGTGGACTTTACTCTTTTCCAAAATTCGGCAAATTTGAAGGTTGCGCATTATCGTCTTCGGAGTACGGGAATCGAACATGCCCATATCGAATAACGAGCACAGCAACAGCAATTAAGAGAATCGACGCTGCGACTCCAATCATGTGCCAGACGTCAAGTTCTTTGACGTCCAAAATAATATATCTCGCCAACGCCACCATAGCTATGTAGAGCGGAAATCGTACTGGTAGCTTTCCAGAATTGTAGTAAAGGCTCACCATAGTGAGCACCTCTAGATATAGAAATAGCAGAAGCAGGTCGGCAAGAGTAACGGCCTGGTTAGAAAACATTAGCTGCACTTCATGATATCCCGCAACTACTGTTGCGATAGCGATCGTCAATAATCCAAGGTTTTCTATTAGCGCCAATCCTAAGCGCACTCCTTTCGATACAGGGCTTACCTCTGGCATGGCTATCTCCTGGAAATGTTCTTCAACACCTAATTAATTCCGTACAGGCTGGCCATATCGTCAAGCGGTATGGCTTTTATCTTTCCCGCATTTCCAGCGGTACCGAAAGCCTCAAACCGCGCCTTACAAATTGACTTGGCCGCCTCTTTCGCCGGCTTAAGATATTTTCTTGGATCAAACTCGCTCTTGTTCGTATTAAATGCCCTCCTAATAGCCCCTGTCATTGCGAGACGAATGTCGGTGTCTATGTTGATCTTTCGAACGCCATGTTTTATGCCCTCTTGAATTTCCTCAACAGGAACCCCATAGGTTTCTTTCATGTCACCACCGTTCTGTCTGATGACTTCCAACCATTCTTGGGGAACGCTCGACGAGCCATGCATTACGAGATGCGTATTCGGAATCTTTGCGTGAATTTGTTTGATGCGCTCTATCGCTAAGATATCTCCAGTAGGTTTTCGAGTAAATTTATAAGCGCCATGTGACGTGCCAATTGCTATCGCTAGCGCATCTACTCCCGTCTTTTGCACAAAATCCGCCGCCTGATCCGGGTCAGTCAGAAGCATATCCTTAGTAAGAGTACCCTCTGCTCCTGAGCCGTCCTCCTTGTCAGCTTGCATCGTCTCAAGGGAACCCAAACATCCAAGCTCTCCCTCTACAGAGACCCCCACTGCATGAGCCATATCTACAACGTGTTTGGTAACCGCTACATTGTACTCATACGAAGCTGGCGTTTTAGCATCTTCTTCGAGAGATCCATCCATCATCACGCTGGAAAAACCTGAACGTATAGAACGCTGACAAACAGCTGGAGAGGCCCCGTGGTCTTGATGCATAACAATAGGAACATCTGGATACTGTTCGATAGCGGCAAGGATGAGGTGCCGCAAGAATGGCTCCCCGGCGTAGCTACGTGCGCCTGCAGATGCTTGCATTATGACCGGGCTTGAGGTTTCTACAGCAGCCTCCATAATGGCTTGAACTTGTTCTAAGTTATTGACGTTAAAGGCTGGAATTCCGTAACCGTTTTCAGCTGCGTGATCAAGCATTTGTCTCATTGAAATTAAAGCCATATGAGTTTCCCCTTCAAAAGTAATCCATTTCTCGTTAGTGCCGATCGTAATGTGCCGGGCAAATGCCCGCAATGCACTTTAACTGTCAGTCTGCTCGCGTTTGCAAAATTTCCAGAGCTGGTAGCACTTTGCCTTCTAGAAACTCTAGGAATGCGCCGCCCGCAGTAGATATGTAGTCAATTTTATCAGCCACACTAAATTTCGTAACCGCCGCTACGGTATCCCCACCTCCGGCAATTGAAAAACCATCGGCCTCCGCTATCGCATCCGACATACTTTTAGTGCCATGACTAAATTGAGTTAGCTCAAACACCCCCACTGGGCCATTCCATACAATCGTTCCGGCACGACGAATTTGATCTGTTATTTTCGCCATGCTCTCAGGCCCAAAGTCGAGAATCATTTCGCTCTCTACCATGTCCTCTACGGGCTTAGTGATTGCCACCGCATCAGGGCTGACGGCGGTGGAGCAAATCACGTCCGTTGGTAGCGGAACATCTCCCCCTCTGGAACGTATATCACTGAGCACCTTTTTAGCCTCCTCGACTAGGTCTGGCTCACATAGCGAACTTCCGACATTCTTTCCCTCGGCCATCAAAAAAGTGTTTGCTATACCGCCACCAACAATTAGTGCATCTACCTTTTTTGCCAGAGCCGACAATATTGTCAGCTTGGTCGACACTTTTGAGCCGCCCACTATCGCAATTAGAGGTCGCCTGGGCTCAGCTAGAGCTTTGGTGAGCGCTTCCACTTCCTGGGTTACAAGCGGACCCGCACAAGCTATCGGAGAATACTTAGCAACCCCATGCGTTGACGCCTGAGCACGATGTGCGGTGCCAAATGCGTCGTTCACATACACGTCACACAGCTCACCCATTTTTTTGGAAAGTGATTCATCGTTCCCCTTTTCACCGACGTTCATCCGACAATTCTCAAGCAGCACAATCTCGCCCGGACGCACATCGACGCCGTCTAACCAATTTCTAACAAGGGTAACTTCTTGTCCTAGCAGCGCTGATAATCTAATGCCTACTGGAGCGAGCGAAAACTTTTCATCATATTGCCCCTCTTTTGGCCTGCCCAAGTGCGATACCACCATAACAGCGGCGCCCTTCTCAAGAGCAAACTTCATTGCCGGAAGTGAAGCTTTTATTCTCGTGTCATCGGTAATGGTCCCACTATCATCCAACGGCACATTCAGGTCAGATCTAATTAAAACCCGCTTCCCAGATAGGGAAACGTCTTTCATTTGTTTTAATTTCATAACACTAAGTCAACAAATAGCTAAGCGGCCTTGGAAAGTGCCAGAGTAGTATCGAGCATACGATTCGAGAAACCCCATTCGTTGTCGTACCACGAACACACCTTGACTAGCGTTCCTTCTGAAACTTTTGTTAGCGTCGAATCAAAAATTGAAGAAGCAGGGTTGTGATTAAAATCCACCGACACTAAAGGCCCGTCGTTGTAATCAAGAACTCCCTTCAAGAACCCCTCTGACGCCGCTTTAACGATTGCATTTACTTCCTCAACAGTCGTGGCATTTTTCGCCACAAACGCTAGATCAACAAGCGACACATTGATTGTCGGAACTCGCACCGCGAAGCCATCTAATTTTCCATTCAATTCTGGAAGCACTAACCCTACCGCCGCCGCAGCTCCAGTCTTTGTAGGAATCATTGACATGGTGGCGGATCGAGCACGACGCAGATCTGAGTGATAAACGTCTGTAAGAACTTGATCATTCGTATAAGCATGAACAGTTGTCATAAGTCCATTGACAACCCCTAATTTGTCATTCAACGCTTTCACAACTGGAGCAAGGCAATTGGTTGTGCACGACGCATTAGAGATAACCTCATGCTTGCTCGTCAACACATTGTGATTTACACCGTAAACCACTGTCGCATCAACATCACTACCGCCTGGAGCCGATATGATTACTTTTCTAGCTCCGGCCTCTATGTGCGCTTTCGCCTTCGCCTTTGAGGTAAACAGACCCGTACATTCGAGTACGACATCCACTTTCATTTCGCCCCAAGGCAATGCGGATGGATTTCTTTCCGCCACCACTTTGATTTTGTCGCCGTTCACTACCATGAAGTCGCCGTCAATCGAAACATCACCGGGAAAAGGGCCATGCGCAGTGTCATATTTGGTGAGATGGGCATTTGTTTCCGCATCTCCCAAGTCGTTAATCGCTACGATTTCTAGATCGTGTTTTTTTCCACCCTCATAATGGGCTCGAAGCACGTTTCTTCCGATGCGTCCATATCCATTAATTGCTACGCGAAGTGTCATTCGCTTACTCCTTCTAAACTAACAAAAAAATTTGAAATTTAGTCCAACTAAAATTATTTAGACACAAGAGCTAACACCGCCTCTTCAACGGCACCAGCGGTGATACCAAAGTACTCGAAAAGTTGGTCTGCCGGCGCCGACTCTCCGAATCTATCGACTCCGATCACCGCCCCTTCGGTCCCCACATATTTGCGCCAAAAATCGGTGACCCCAGCTTCTACCGCAACTCGAGGAATCCCTTTTAACAACACACTGTTTTTATATTCTTCGGGTTGGCGATCAAAAACGGTCGTAGACGGAACGGATACCACCCTTACTGCGACACCTTTTTCGGCTAAGGCCTCTTTCGCTCGCATCGCAAGCGTAACCTCAGATCCAGTAGCCAAAATAATAGCTTGCGGCTTGACGGAATCACTAAGAACATAAGCGCCTTTTGATATGGCGTTTATTTGTTCCTGAGTTCGCGTTTGATGTGGTACGCCCTGACGGGTAGCCAGCAAACACGAGGGGCCGTCTCTCCTCTCGAGAGATGAAGTCCAACTGACAAATGTTTCAACCGTGTCGCACGGCCGCCAAACATCCAGATTAGGGATAATACGCAAACTGGCCGCGTGTTCTACCGGCTGGTGAGTAGGTCCGTCTTCCCCCAAACCAATAGA
>Ga0255780_10001380_pt1 | contig 22607 bp, 17 predicted proteins | sample 071ome_32_FD_179978 | JGI IMG/M metagenome (GOLD analysis project Ga0255780, IMG submission 179978) | Coastal salt marsh microbial communities from the Groves Creek Marsh, Skidaway Island, Georgia - 071405AT metaG (version 2) | ecosystem: Environmental > Aquatic > Marine > Intertidal zone >... | reverse complement strand
GGTTTTCTGCACACCCCCCAGTCAGACATACGGACTACACACGCTCTCACTGACACTGTAGAACAAGAGAGAGTATTGCGCGTGTGGACGCGTCACCGGCCCCTGGCCAGCACCGCCACGCCCTGCTGCCCATCGCCCAGGTTTTCTGCACCCCCACCAGTCGGACACGAAACCCATCCTTTCGAAACCCCCCTCTACCCCCTCTACCCCCCTCTACGCCCCTCTACGCGCTCGGGATGCCGCTCGCGATGCCGACGGGCAGGCCCAGGAGCCATTCGACGAAAGCGGGGTTCAGCTCCAGCTGCAGCGCCTCCCGGTCGACCCCGGGCAGCGCGCTGTGCCGCTCGTAGCGCACTTGCCCGGGGAGCGTTTGCAGGTGGGACGGGTCCGTCGCGCGCCGCGTCGCGGTGTGCCGCCCGGGGGTCGGGCACGCCCAGTGCGTCGCGGTGACGACCTTCTGGCTCGCGTACAGCTCGAAGACGAGGTGAAGGGGCTTGGCGGGGCGCGGGGCCACGACTGGCTCGGAGGCGTAGCGTCCGCAGCAGCTGCACGCCCCGCCCGAGGCGGGGAGGAGGCGGACGGGGGCGTCGAGTGGCTGCGGCAGTCCGCTCGGCTGGCGGTCGGCGTGTCGCGCGCGGGACGCGAGGCACGCGTACGCATAGCGGACGCAGTGCGGCACCGCTGCCCCCGCGAGGGCGTCGCATTGCTGCCGCCGCAGGGGCGAATCGGGGGTCAGCCGCGGCGGCGGGGGAGACGAGCAGAGCGCTCCGCCGAGAGGGGTGAAGAGGTCCGCGAAGAGCCTCCCGGGCTCGGGGATGGTGGTGCCGTTGCGAATGGCCAGCAGGTACACCCGGTTGCGCACGAGGGGGGCGCCGAGGGCGCTGCTGGAGACGCACCCCCACCAACACGAGAAGTTGCGCCGAACGAGTTCCCGCAGGAGGCCCGCCCCCCACGCGCGGCGCATGTCGAGGTCGCACTCGGCGAACAGCATCCTGCAGGCGGGGAAGAGGGCCAGCGGGCGCAGGACGCTCTCCCCGTCGACCCTCGGATTCTTCGGCCGCCCCACGAGAAGCAGCTCGACTCTTTCGCACACCTCCTCCGGGGGAGGGCCGTGCTCGCCCCACACGAGGGCGTCCTCCCCGAGCACCGCGCGCTGCGAAACGAGCGCCGCTTTCAAAATCGGCACAAAGACGCGGCTGGCCGGGATGAAGAGCGTTGGGAGGCAGAGTTCCCTCAAGGCGAGTGTCATGGAGGCGACCGACGTGTTGACCTCGGCCGCTCTGAAGCGGCCGTGCCGCATTCTTATCACTTCTTGCCCTCTCCCCCCCCCGAACACGCGTCGTTCTGGCCGGGGCAGGTAATTGGGGCGCGTTCACGGCGTGACGGCGCGCACCGCGCAGGGAGAAGCTTGGCAAGGTCGGTTTCTGGCCCCGAATCTCTAGCTAAAGCAGCTAAAGCCTCGTACTCTTCCCCAAATCCCCCCCAAACTCTTATGCGCGCTTCACGCGCTCGTTGAAACGCCATACTTCGCCGGTGCCAAGGTCCGTCGGGACGCGTCATGGCCTCTCCGCCTCACCCGCGGGACCGGAAGGACGATGGGGCTCTCGGGGCTCTCGGGGCTCTCGGGGCTCTCACCCCCCCGACCCATGCCGGGGGGCTGGGGCTCGTGTGCGTCGAGAGGCTCAGCCCGCCGCAGGAGAAGGGAACGACCGCGCCGTGCACGCCAGGCGGAGACGACGGTGTGGATAGAGGACGCAAGAGGAAGCTTAACGAGCTGAGGCGAGTAGGGTGGGTAGGGCAGGGTAGGGTGGAGGAGGCATGGGAGGATGGGAGGAGCTGGGGGGCTGGGGGGCCTAAAACGAGACGAAAGGAGACTGCCTACCCTACTCTCCCGCAGGGAGCCACCGAGGGAGCCACCCGAGGAGGAGGCGGGCGCGTGTATCGGTCCGGAGTGCCCCTTCCCCGAGAGAGCCGAGATCCTCCAGAACTACCTGCGGGCGCAGGCTCGATACACACCCGCGCCGTACGCAGGCTCGCTTCAGCCGCATCTCTCGAGCAGGCGGAGAGCAATGCTCGTCGACTGGCTCGTCGAGGTGGGAGACGACAGAGACCTCGACGAGGAGACGCTGCACCTCTCCGTGGCGCTGCTGGATCGCTTTCTTGCGACCGCCGAGCCGGTGCCGCTCCGGCGGCTGCAGCTGATCGGCACGGCGTGCATGCACATCGCGGCGAAGGTCGAGGAGGTGCACCCCCCGGCCGGGGCGCAGCTGACCCGCCTCTGCGACGGCGCCTACACCCTGCCCGAGATGCTGGAGGCGGAGCGTGACATCCTGAACACGCTCCAGTTCCGCCTCAATCCCCCGACGCCGACGCGATTCCTCGACCACTTCCTCGAGGTCGCGAGGGGCGGAGGCGACGCCGGGTGCGCGAGGGACACGGCCGACGCCCGCCCGGTGCGCGACCGAGCCATGTTCCTGCTCGACCGCGCGCTCCTGGAGTACGACGTCTGCGTGGTGGACGCGGGCACCCTCACCGCTCCGGCCACGCGGGCGGCCGCGGCGGCACTGGCGGCCCTGGAGGGCTGCCAGGGACGGGACGCCCCGGACGCCCCGGACGCCCTAACGGCCTCCCGGTACCGGGACCGCCTCGCCGCGGCCGCGGGCGTCCCCCCGTCCGTCCTGGCCGAGTGCCGCGACCGCCTCGTGAGCGCGGCGGAGACGAGGGTCCCGGTCTTCGGTGGCGTGCGGCTCGAGGGCGTGTCGCGGAAGTACGGTGGCGTCGTGGGGGGGGAAGAGGGCGATTAGGGAAGTATGGTGGCGTTATGGTGGCGTTATGTTGTTTCAAGAGCGGCGCTTTGCCACCTTGCCTTTGCCGGTGTGCTTGCCCCGCTTGCTCGTCGCCCTCTGCTCCGCCAAGGCCAAGGGCGGGGCGGAGGGCTCGGGTTCCCAGACATCGGGGTACTGATCGTCGCGGGCCTCCAGGGCCTCCAGGGGGGCCTCGTCGGCCTTGCGCTTCTTGGAAGGCTTGGTCCGTCGCGGCGGGGTCCCCAGGACCGTCCCCAGGACCGTCCCTGTCTGTGTCTCCACCTCCTTCCCGCCGACCTGTGTGCTGTTGTTGCGTCCCCCATCCCCCCTACGCAACGCGCTCCCGTCGCGCAGCCCCTTCGCGTAGAGGTCGTGGCCGAGGTACGGGTGGTGGTAGGGGTAGGGGTAGGGGTAGGCGTAATGAACCACGCTCTTAGTGGTCCCGCCCTTGCCCGCCGGCCGCCGGGGAGCCCCTCCGCCCCCCCTCAGGCTCCTCAGGCTCCTGGTCGTCGCTTGGGGTGGGCCCCCGGGCCTTAGGTGGCTCGAGCAGCGGCCACTCGGGTGGTGGGTGGTGCGGCGGCAGCGGCGGCCCGAGGGGAGGAGGGAGGTGCACTGCTTCGCCTTTTTCGGGGTCGCTTTGCCGGATTTGGCCGGCATCGGTCTTTCAAAGAGAGAGCAAGAAAAAAACGCCGACATACCGGCGTCATGTATCATAACGACCTCAGGAGAACCTCACCCACGCGACCTGCGCCCCGGATCCGGCGCCCGTGACGGGCAGGGCGAGCAGGCGGGCGCACGGGCGGACGCCCTTCAGCGGCGCGAGGGCGAGCGCCCCCGGCTCCGTGTGGGGGCGCAGCGGGGCCCCCGGAGCGGCCTGCGCGCCGGGGGGGAGGTGCAGGAGGGCCTGCACGACGGCGGCGTCGGAGACGCGGGCGGCCCCGGGCGTGGCCTCGACGACGGCCCCCAGCGGCTCGTCGCCCCGCCGGCAGGGCCTCACCGCCCCCGGCAGGTCGGGGTCGGCGGCCACGACGGTCCCGACGGGGATCTCGGCCGCGTTCGCGACGGCCCAGGCGACTTGGCGAGCCTTCCCGGGGACGTCCGCGCGGAGGGCGCGCATCTCCTCCAGGCGCGCCTCCAGCACGCTCCCCATCCTCGCACTCAGCGCTGCGGCGGCGTCCCCACAGTCCAAACGATCCACGACCAGAATACTGGCCTCGGCACTGGCCTCGGCACTGGCCTCGGTACTGGCCTCGGTACTGGCCTCGGGGCCCATGGGGCCCATAGGGCCCTCGGGGCCGGGAGGGCCGGCAGGGCCCATGGGGCCCGGAGGGGCCTCGGGGCCGGCAGGGCCGGCAGGGCCGGCAGGGCCCACAGGGCCCTCGGGGCCGGCAGGGCCCATGGGGCCCATAGCCCCCTCGGGGCCGGCAGGGCCGGCAGGGCCCATAGGGCCCTCGGGGCCGGCAGGGCCCATAGGCCCCTCGGGGCCGGCAGGGCCCACAGGGCCCATAGGGCCCTCGGGGCCGGCGGGGCCCACAGGGCCCATAGGGCCCTCGGGGCCGGCAGGGCCCATAGGCCCCATAGGCCCCTCGGGGCCGGTCTCTCCCGGCGGGGGCGTCGCGTTCACCAGCCGCGCGAGTCGCTCGATGCGCCCGCGCAGGTCCTCCACCTCGCGCTGGAGCGTGTCGACGCGCGCGCCCGTCGCCTCGCCCTCCCCACCCCCGGGGCCCATGTTCTGCCCCCCTGACCTGCGCCCCCCCAACCCTGGCAGGGGGGGCACGGGGAGGCGAGGCGTGGGCGCGTCGGGGTGGTACATCGAAACGTCGCGGAATGCTACTCCCCCGACACAAAAAAGACGGAGGCGGGGGCGAGGCGGCGAAAATGGGCCCCTCGCCCGAGGTGCAGGTCCACCTCGAGAGGCTGCTGTGGGGGGGCGAAGACGAAAACGAGGAAGAAGAGGCGCGGTGGGTGGAGCGGATAAGGGAGTTCGTCGAACGCCAGGGCGGCGCGGACGCGACCTACCCGCGCGAGGGCGCTGCGGAGCCGAAGGAGGCCCTGCTGGCCTCGTGGATTTCCGAGAAGCGGGACGCGGTGAGTCTCCCGTGAAAACGCGCCCGGCTCGGCAGACGGGCCGGATTGCGCCCCCGCGACCACGCGCCGCCCCCGCGACGCGACGCGCAGTTCAAGCGGGGCGCGCTCAGCGCGGCTCTCCGGGAGGCCCTCGGGGCGCTCCCGGGGTGGGAGTGGACGCGCCCGCGCGACAGGATCGACCCGACGGTGCGCCTCGGGCAAGTGAGAGACTTCATCGACAGGCACGGGCGATACCCCCGCCACTCGTGCGGGGGGGAGGAGAGGCGCCTGGCCAACTGGATCACGAACCAGGTCACGGCCCACCGGAACAACAACCTCGTGCCCGCCGTGGCCTCCGCCCTCGAGTCCCTCCCCGCGTGGCGGTGGGAAGTGCGGCGATCGTGGGACGAGGTCTACGAGGAGCTGCGCGACTTCGTCCATCGCGAGGGGCGCTACCCCGCCACGGACGCCCCGCGGGCGGGCCCGGAGCAGAGGCTCGCTGCCTGGGTGGCGGCCCAGCGGCACCGCTTTGCCTCCGCCCGTCACGCCCCCCGGGCAGAGCTGCTCTCCGCGCTGCCCGCCTTCCCCTGGGAAGCGCCGGGGACGAGGGCGCCCGCGAGGTTCGCGGCGAACGTCGCGCGGATCAAGCGGCTCGGGCCGGTCGGCGTGTTCGACCCGGTGGAGCGGAGGTGGATCGAGGAGTACGACGCGCCCCTGAGGCGCTGGGCCGCGCGGCAGGTCCGGGAGCGCAGGGACGGCTTGCTGCCCGAGGAGCGCGTGAAAGCACTGTCCGCGATCGAGTGGTGGTCGTGGGAGGAGCCGTCGGGGGGCATCGTCGTCAGGGGGGCGCGCCGGTTCGTGGAGAATGCGCATCACCTCGCCCAGCACCTCTCGAGAGCGCAGCAGCGGCCGCGCTTGGCCTCGCGGTCCGCCTCGTGTGACGACGACGAGGCCAGGGTCGGGCGGTGGCTCCGGGGGCTCAGGGCCAAGGTCGCGAAGAGGAAGAGCCTGCCCAGCGGGGAACGCGCGGTGCTCGTGCAAATCGTTGGGAAGACGGCCCTCCAGTGGCACCTCCCCGACATCGGCCCGTTTTGAAGCCCTTATACGCTAGAATACGCTTCGTTCTTCTTAGTCTTCCGCGGCATTATACGCTCCCTAGCCGTGCGCGTAAGGAGGCCCTGCTACTCCGCGCGAAGGGCGAAATGGCGAGTGGGGGGGAGAGGGGGGGAGAGGGGGGGGGCGGGAGGGAGGGGGGAGGGGGCATAACCCGCCGGGCGGGCGATGGGCGCATGGTCTTCGACGACGACGGCCACGACGACGCCGAGACAGGCGCCCCGCAGTCCCCGGCGAGCCAGGAACCGACCCAGGCCATCAATACCACCCCGAACGGAGGGGCCACGCAGGAGACGGCGGAGGCGTCTCTGCACCGCTCCATCGTCCGACTCCGGAGGAAATACGCGTACGGGGCCGACCGGCGCGAAAGGAAGTTCGCCGCGCGCGTCGAGGCGCTCCAACGCCTCTGCCATGCCCTGGACCTGGAGGGGGGGAGCAGGGAGCCCATCGACGATCCCGTGCGGCCGCAGCTCCGCCGCGCGGGGGTCGACGCCGACTTCCCGGCCCCCGCGTGGGTGGCCAGGCAGCGCGAGAGGCAGGCGCGGTGCCTCTCCGGAGAGATGACGCCGAAAGAGGAGGCCAGGTGGGAGCGGAGGAAGCTGTGGCTCCAGGAGGCGGTCGGGGACAGGTGGTCGTGGAGCGCCCCCGAGGCCCGCCGAGAGCTCGCCCTCGCCGAACGGGTCGTCCGCTTCGTCGAGGCCCACGCCACTCTGCCCACCGACGCCCCCGCGTGCGAGGCGCGCGACCTCGGCAGGGCACTCAAGAGGTGGAGGGAGGCCCGCGGGGGGCGAAGTGGCGGCCAGAGGTGCACAGAGGTGGAGAGGGTTCTCGACGCGAACTGCCGCTTCTGGGAGATGGGGGGCCCGGTCTTCAAGAACTACCGCGCCGCCCTCGCCGCGATCCGCCGGACGGGACGCTGCCCCGGGCGAATCGCCCGGTACCTCCGGGGAAAGGGCAACGAGACGATGGGGCGGCTCCTGCTCCAGAAGTGCCGGAGCGTGGGCGGGGAGCCCGCCGCCAAGGAGTTCCGAGCCGCGTGGGGGCTCTGAATAAAATCTGCCGGCAACGTACAGACGACGCCCGGCGACCCGGATGCCGTCCTTCCTCGTGTCGCAGTCCCTCGATGAGACCGGGAGCATGACCGTGCGGCCCGACGTGGCCGTGGATGCGGCGGTCAAGATCTCCCTCTCCAAGTGCCTCGTGCCCAGCCTCGAGAGCACCGCCTCGCTCGTCGTCCGCGTCTCCGTGAACGGGAGGCCCCTGCAGGGCGTGAAGCTCAACGCGAAGGAACACAACAACGTGTTCTGCGTCCTGGACGCGGACCCGGTGCCCCACTCGGCCAAGAGCCTCCGCATGCTGCAGAACGGGACCGCGGGGGTGCCGTACCTCGCGTCGGACGCCGTGTACCAGGGGTGGACCGGAGTCGACGGACAGAACTGCGTCCACGTCCGCGACCTCACCCTCCAGTTCCTGCGCACGCGGCTCGGCGGGGGCGAGGGGGGGGACGCCGACCTCGTGCCCCTCGACACGCGCTGTGTGACCCTGACCCTCGCCCCCCAGGGAGAGGCGCTCATCCCCGCCGAGCGTTCCACCTCCTCGTTCCTCAAGGTCCGCGAGGAAGACCTCGTGGAGTACGACGGCACCGTCGCCATCCTGGGGACGGGCGCCTCCGTCCAGGCACGTGCCCAGTTCCACGCCATCAGCGGCATGACGATCATCCCGCGGGGCTTCGGCCGTCGGGGCCTCCGGGCCATCTCCCGCACCGGGGTCAGGACGGGGTGGGGGAAGCTGAATGGTAACGAGATGATGGCGCACGTCGACGTTGTCCACGCCCTGTCGGAGCACCTCGGGTTCGAGAGCGTCAAGTACGACTACACCGGGTACGCCGGCGCAGAGGCCGTCATCAACCTGCTGGCGAGCATGCCCGTGCCCGAGGGCGGCCCTATCGCCATGACGGACGCGGACTTCCAGCCCACCGAGTACCAGCTGGGCTTCGACTTCACGGCGTCTTCCGTAGGGTACGGCACGACATATGCCGACGCCGGTTCCGATGGCGTGGACAGCGTCGACTTCGTGTGGCGCAGTGAAAGCAACAGGATGCCCTTCGTCTACGATTGGTCCATGGTCGGTCTGGTCGACGGCGACGCGATGTTCGACGGGCCGAGCGTCTCGCGGGTCAGGAAGATGCCCCCCGTGCAGACCGCCCCCGCGTTCGAGGGCACGGTCCGGGTCCCCCGTGGCACCGTTCGCAGGACCGGGAAGCTCCGCCGGGACGCCGCCGGGAAGCCGATGCACGGGTTCTACTACTTCGACGACGACTTCGGTACGATCGGCGCGGAGGGGGCGGCGGTCCTGGAGTGGGGGGGCAACTGGGCGTCGGCGCACACGGTCGGGGCCGCGTGGCCAAAGGACCCCACGTGGGCGACGAACTGGGACATCGGGTTCGACGGCGAACCCGCCGGCGCCCCGTGCATCCTCCGCACGGACATGGAAGCCGGGATGGACGTCGTGTACGTCGTGGTGTGGTCTCGCCAGGGGCCAGGGAGCGAGCCGGCCGAACTCCGCGTCTTCGTGGACGACGAAGCGGAGCCGGTCATTCTCCGCAAGATGCCCTATGCCGCCGGCGTGCCAAAATACGCACACCGCGCGGGCACACTGCCCGCCGTGTACCACATCGCGGCCCTGGAACGGAACGAGACACGGGCGACTGGGCATCTGACCCCCAGCGGGGGGTTCTACGAACGTCTGGGTATGGCGGGGGATGTGGTGCCGGGGCCCTACCACCGGGAGCAGATCCTGCACGGGCGGAAGTTCGCGTTCCACTTCGACGGCATGTCCCGAGGGACCTGTCTCATCCACGCGTCGTTCCCCGACGTGACAGTGAACGAGCCCGGGGCGGTCCTGCTGGCCGGCCCCGATGCCACCGGGGAGTCGGACATGACCCGCCTCTTCCAGGTGCCGGGGGGGCGCGAGGGCCAACTGCTCCTGGCCAACACCGAGTCCACCGAAGGCCAGGACGTCGCCAGACTGACCCTGGGCACCCCCTCGCCCGCCGTCTTCGCGCACCATTTCACGATCCTCGACGCGGGCCTCCCGGGAATGCACCTTCCGTCGCTGCCCAACCGTGGCGTGGACTGGCGGGCGATGCCGGAGATCTCGACACGCAGCATCCACTACAACGACGCATCGGGCGACGACGGCGCCTCGGGGCGCCCCCTGGCCCTGGACCCGAATCTATACACTACAATTCAACGCATCGATTACTACGACCATAGCTCTCCGGAACTCCTCCGCCTGGAGCCTCGCTGGAGTGCCAGGGACACGGAGCGCGGGGTCGACCCATCCAGGTTGTTGCACGGAGTCATCCTCCGCGTCTCCCCTGAAGACGTCCGGGACTACCAAGGAGACCAGACGAGGACTCCCTACCTCGACGCCAATGGGCAGCCGGTTTTCGTCTTGATTGCGAGGATCGGCGGCGCCGAGATCTGGTGCAGGCGAATTAAGGAAGCAACCCACGAGTCGGAGTTCCCTACCGCGTTCCAGGGCCGCGAGGTCCTGAAGTTCTACGTCGTGACGGTCGCGTACAAGACGGTGGTTTCGCCCTACCGCTTTGACGCAAACGGCGAGATCCAGTCAGGGGATGGTACCACTCTGGTGCCAGAGCGAGTCGAGGATGTGTGGGGGTCGGCACACACGAGTACTAGGCTCGGATATGCTGGCGGTGCCGCCGTGGAAGGGTTCTGTATCGACCTCGGCTCCATTGACGGAAACGAACAACCCACCGATCCCCTCATTGTTGGGCTCATGTGGGGCCCGTTCGACGACTCATCATCTGGGTCGGTCCGAGACCTGTACACGTCCTTCCTCGCGGGCTCTGCGACGTCCGCGACCCCTGCCGACATCAAGGCACCCCAGGGGCCCATCGGGGTCCCCCCTTGGCCTGAGAACTTCTACGTCCCCGGCAGCAGCACCGACAGGGTTCGGGACGCCGCTCACATGCCATTCGGGGGGGAGAGCCATGAGTGGGTGTTCACGGATTCCAAGGGGCACCTCTGCGTCATGGAGACGTTCTCGGCACAGGTGCCGAGTGGGGACAGCAGCGGGGGGTACATGACCGTCGCTGCGGCCACGTCGCTGCTGAAGGAGAGGATCGAGCTGTACCGGCCGTTCGCGGCCGATGGGCTAGCGGCCGTGGCCAAACACGCCGCCCTGCAGGGGGTCCGGGACACGCAGGCGGAGCGGCTGACCACGGTGCGCCCCTCGGTCCGGGATTCCTTCTGGCCGACCATCCCTACGGAGGACTTCGATCAGGTGTCCGGGAAGCACGTCGTGCGCTGGTAGAGGTAGAGGTAGAGACGCCCCCAGTCACAGTCTTTTGTGCGCTCCATGTACACGAGGTGAGCCATGGTCGCGCCAGAGGACTTCGGGACTGTCGTGTTCGGGAGATCGACCGTCGACGGCGCGTTCATCTTCCCCTCGTCGCTCACGGGGACCCTGGCCGGTACGTCGAAGGCGGCCCTCTTCCCCGGTCTGCGCGTCGTGCAAGAGGGCCGGGCGCCGCGCACCATCACACGGGCCGAGACCCTGCACATGCACCGCGAGAACGACGGAGTGGCCTCGGTTGGCGCCCGCGCGGGGCTGCCCGTCATCGGCGCCACCGAGGACCCGGCCAGTGGGGAGAACATCCTCGTCACCGTCGTGGCGGGCGCCGACGCCGACGACCTCGTCGCCAACGCCGTGGGCCAGCGCCTCATCAGCACGGGCTCGCGGCTGGGCGGGTACGTCACGAGCGCCGCCCGGTCCGACCCGCTTCTCCTCGCGCGCATCGACATCGAGGCGCGTGTCTAGTGCCTCTCCTGCCCGCCAATTATCTCGTCCTCTTGGCTGATAGGGTGGGTTAGGGCTAGTATGCGCTCGAGCTACCACTACTACCAGCCGGCGCCGGCACCCCAGTGGGCCGCGGTGGGGAGGGACCGCGAGCGCGAGAGGGCCCAGGAGGCCGAGCGTACGCGAGTCGGGAAGCGTGAGAAGCCCGCCCGGGCCCCCAGGTGCGCCGCGCGCACCGCCCACGGGAAGCGGTGCCGCGCCCCCGCACGCGTGTCGGAGGGGCTTCCGACCTGCCACGTCCACCGGGACGTCGATAGTTGAGTTGGTTGATTGCAGCCAATAGTTGACTTGAATGAGTATGCGAATTCAAACGACGCTGGTGATGTCGTGGTCCCCCGGCACCCGCGTTCCGATGGATCCCCCGTGGTCGAACGTGCGACAGTAGATGATGTGCGCGGTGCCGTCGTCAGAGAAGCTCCACACGGCGTACGCGTACCCGGCGGTTCCGTTCTGCTTCGCCGACGACACGTAGCCGTTCCTGTCGACGGACGCGAAATCGTTCGCGTCGAGCCCGTTCGCGTTGACCTGGACGAGGACCAGGAGCCGGAGCCCGTTCGAGACCGCGTACTCGTAGCTCGGAGCGTCCTCGAACGCGTGCTGCACCACGCGCGCCACCGCCGACGACGCCAGGTACTTGTCGTCGTTCCACGGCGAGCCGGACATCATCCCGGTCCCGCCCGTCGTCGTCGGCGTGAACCGGACCCAGAACGGGGCGTCGACGACCGTGCCGGCCGCATCAACCCGCGTCCCCTCCTGGGCGTCGACCACCGGGAACGCCGTGGCGCCCTGCCCCGCGTCACAGGACAGGCTGACCTGCGCGTCGGCCCAGGCGTTCCACGTGGCGTAGTCGGCGGCGGTGGGGGCCTGCGAGACGAGCCCCGTCCCCGCGCTGAACGCCTCCTGCACCAGCTGGGCCCCGCCCTTGCCCGGCACGAGCTCGGTCAGGAGGTCCTGGCCGCCGGTCGGCTCGAACAGCATCGTGTACCGCGCCACGGCGTGCGCGACCGCGCTGCGCACCGTCATCCAGCGCAGCCCCATGTCGCTGCCGCCGGTGGAGTCGTCGTCGTTGCACACGATCACGTACAGCGCCTGGAAGAGCGGCCACGCGCCCACCTGCACCTCGATGTCCAGCACCGGGGTCACCATGTCCCCGGCCGCGTAGATCTCGCAGCACGCGTTGCCCGTGGTCGCGTCGTAGCAGCACGTCCATTCGTGGACCTGCCCGGTGGGCAGCGCGCCAGGCGCGATCGACCAGCTGTGGTTCACGTTGGACGGCCCGCCGAAGATCCGGAAGGTCTCGGGGCCGTCCAGCGCGAACTGCAGCGCGTGCGCCTGCATCTGCCAGTGGTCGCCGTTCGCCATTGACGGCGTCGCCGTGAACGCGATCGCCGGGTCGCTCCCCGCCTTGTGGTCCCAGAACAGGCGGCAATGGAAGCGGTGGAGGTGGCACCACGAGAGCTGCCGGTACGCCGGCCCCTCGCACCCGCGGTCCAGGAAGACGCGCCACTCGTACGGGAAGTCGTACACCACCGCCCCGGGCTCGTACACGACGAACGCGGCATTCGTCGCCGACCCCATATGCACCCCCGCGTCGTTCACCGTGAGCGCTCCCGGCCGGCCGGGCGTGTCCACCACCAGCGCGCCGCCCGCCCCCCGGAGCCGCGGCGCCGCGGACTTGCGGCTCCCCGTGGCCGTCCCCGCGTCCGGGAGGTACACGCCGCCGCCCACCACGACGTCGGTGGCGTCACAGTCGAGCCACGCGCCCCCCTCCGTGTCGTCGCGGTCGAACACGCCGCCCCGTGCCACCACGGCCGCGGCCTCGATCGGCTGCACGTTGTCCGCCTCGTCCACCACCGACAGCCCGCCCGCCGTCTTGCCCGCCCCGTCGAACGTCAGGGACAGGCCGTTCCCCATGGTCAGCCGCGAGTCCGTCACGCGCATAAGCCGCTGGACTCTCTAGTAGGCGGCCACAAAATCTGTCGGCTAGGCAAGTAGGACATGCTAACCCAGCACATCGACGAGGTCTACGGCGTCGACGCCGCGGAGACGCGCCTCCGACTCCAGGTCGTGCAGGACGCGTGGGGGGCGTTTCCCTCCCGCAGGCTCGTAGTGGGGACGGGGACGGGGACGGGGACGGGGACGGTTCTGCCCATTACGCCCTCCGCGTGTGCGGTCCTGCCCCTCCCCACCGCGCGCGGCCTCGTGCTGCGCGTCTTCCTCGCGCTGCCCGACCGCGACGAGCGGAACGGGCCGGGGGCAGAGGAGGTGGCGTGCGCCGACGTCCCGCTCCCCCTCCGCCGCGACGGGGGCACCCTCGAGCGCCCCCTCCGCGTCGTCTACCAGGGCGCCGGGGGGGCGGTCTTCGAGCTACACGCCTCGCGCGACGCGGGCGCGCGCACCACCGCCCTGCTCGTCTGCGGGTCGCACAGGACCCACCACGCCCCCGTGGCGCCCCAGAGCCCAGCGGGCGGGCGCAACCACCAGGGGCTCCTCACGGGCGCCGACGGGCCCGCCGTCGAGCCCGTCCGACTCGAGTGGGGCGCCGACGACGGACTCCTCGGCGTCACGGCGGAGGTAGTAGGTGATGATACACCTGCAGATGCTAACCACCCCCTCGACGTCGTCGACGCGGACGGGGTCGTCGTGGACTCCGCGCGCGCCCCCGACTTCTGCGCGCTCTCCGACCTCGCCGTCGCCCCGGGCGGGAGCGCCGTCCTCGGCCTCTTCGGGGGCACTAGTCCCCTCGTGCTCCGCTGGCTGCCCAGGAGGGTCCAGGGCGTATGACGAGTTTTAATGTGCCCCGATGGCAGAGACCCTGCCCTGTGCCATGAGCGCCCTGAGTGCCACCGGCACGCGGGCCGGGTACGTGCGCATCGTGCACGAAGTCGAGCCGGACACGAACGAGGCTCTCAGCCCCCCCGCGGTCTACGACCTCCTCGTCCAGGTGGAGACGCTCGACGCCCTCCTCCGCGACCTCGAGGGGGATATCGCGAAGGGGATCTACGCGGACGAGGGCGGGGGCATCCAGCTCGTCACGGTCCCGGAGATCGTCTCCCGGGACCCCGAGGCCGTCGACGCCGGCGGCAACGAGCTCTTCGGGGGCCCCCCTCACCGCCCCCTCACCAACGCGCTGTGGGAGTCCGCAGCGGCAGGGGAGCCCACGCGCTTCTGGGACTTCTCCTCCCAGGCCGGCGGGGCGGGCGGGCCAGGCACCTTCGAGATGCCCCTGCGGGCGCTCTTCCGCGTCGACGGGAGGCCCGACCTGGACCCCCGCATGCGGTTCCAGGTCGTCAGGACCAACAACGTCAGCGCCGCGGGGCGCGAGTTCCTCGAAGTCGGCCGTGACGACGTCCTGCGCGTCTCGGGCGGGGGGACCGGGCACGCGCAGACCGCCTTCACCGTGACGGTGCGCGCCTCCCTCGCGAGGGGAGGGCAGGCCACGTGGCGCGACCGGACGCTCTTCTTCAGCGACACGGGCGTGCTCACCGGAGACGGGCAGGCCGTCAGGACCGTCGTCGCGGACGAGCAGCCCCCCACGGACGGGGACGGAGCCGTCGAGGCCGTCCTCGTCGCCGCGCCGCTGGCCCACACGGCGGGCGGGCTCCCGCTCTACCGCTACAGGGACGCGGACACCGACGCGCTGCTCTTCCAGCCCGTCGCGAACTACACCGACGCGGAAGGGGGCGAGTGGTGGTCCTTCGGCGGCCGGGGCAGCGCCGCCTACGCCCCCCTCGTGCTGCACCTCGATGCCCTCTTCGCCGCCCACCCCGCCTCCCAGACACACGACCTCCTCTTCGAAGCCGCCGTCGACGCCGCCACGTCCACCATGCCCGCCGGGGCGCCCGTCGGCGTCCTGGTCGACCAGGACGCCAGGACGCTCACCGTCACGCCCTCGGACGCGGGCGTCGCGGCCTCCTGCGAGGTCGTCGTGCGCGCCCACCTGGGGAGCAACCCGGGGGCCGCCGCCGAGTTCCGCGTCCGTCTGCTCGAGGACAACGCGCAGCTCATGCCGCCCCCCGACCAGCCGGTCGGCATCGTCTACGCCTCCGCGTACGCCCCCGCGGACGTGGTCGTCGACAGCGGCGTGCCCCTCGCGCTCGCCCCGCTCTTCGCGTGGACCGGCGTCGTGCCCCCCGCCCCCTCCATGACCTTCGAAGTCCTCGTCAACACCTTCCCCGGAGCCACCCTGAGCGTCGACGACAACCAGGACCTCGTCGCCACCTTCCCCGACGGCCTCGACGTCGCCTTCCAGGTCCAGATCGGCGCCACCGGGCAGTACGGGGGGGGCGACTACGCGCAGACCACCTGGCTCCTCCTCCGCACGGCCCCTGCAGCCACCAGCCGCACCGCCGAGCTCACCCTGCGACCGGACGTCACCCTCCCGCTCGCCCCCCTCGAGACGCACGGGCTCCAGACCGCCGAAGTGGACGTGCGCGACCTCCTCCAGGACCCGCCCGACGACGTCGCCTTCGAGGTGCAGGCCGACGAAACGCACGGCGCCGCCGCCGTCGACCCCGGCACCGGACTCCTCACACTCGTCCCCGACTACCGAGGCCGCACCGTCCTCGTGCTCGTGCGCATCTCCTCCGCCACGCACGCCGAGTCCATCACCCTCCCGGTGCCCTTCACGGAGCAGCCGCCGCCGGCCCCCCTCGTCGACGCCCCCGCCCACGTCCGTGCCGTGGCCTCCCCCGCCGCAGCGGTGCACCTCCGCCTCCTCGACCCCGCGGACCCCGCCGACCCCGGCCGCAACGCCCTGTTCCGGGCCGCGCACCCCGACGACGGCGCCGCGGACGCGCTCTCCGCCCTCGTCGTGCCGGTCGTCTGGGACCCCGACGCCCGGAGACACGTCCGCGCGCCCGGGGACCCACCGGCCTCCGTCGCCTACGATGCCGCCACCGGGATCCTACGGGTCGCCGACGTCGGCACCGCCGGCGTCCTGCTGGCCTGCGTCTGCCGGAATCGCTGGAACAGGGCCTCCGTCGTCGTCGTCCGGGTGCGGCGCTCGGCCGAGGAGGCCCCCCAGGCGACTCACGAGCACGAGACGCCGGACGAAGTCGTCGACGGCGATATCGACGTCCCGATGCCGCGGGGGAGGTCGCGGGGCGTCGTGGACCTCATCCGCGCCCTGTACCACGTCGACTACCAGCCTTCGCCCCAGTGGACCCTGCGCGTCGCCCAGGTCCTCGAGGGGGCAGCCGCCGACGTCCACCTCGACCCCGTCGCGGGGACCCTCGCGGTCGACAACCGCAGGGACGGCACCGTCACGCGACTCCTCCTCGAGGCCCACAGCCCCCTCCTGCCACCCGTGCCCGTCCCCCGAGAGGTGCGGGCCGTCGGCCCCGCCGCGCCCGCGCCCGCCCTCCTGTACCCCGACCCCGCCCTCCTGATCGCCATCGACGACACGACCATCCTCCCGGACGTCGTGCTCTCCCCCCTCCGCCACACGGGGTCCCCCCTCCGACTCGTCTTCGACCTGCACGGCGCGGCCGACGGGATGTGGCGGCTCGAGAGCGCGCTGGGGCCGCGGACCGGGGAAGCACTGGGCGACGGGGACGCCGTCTCGCCCCTCGCCACCCTGCGCACCGCCTCCTACGTCGCCCGCCCCCCCCTGTGCCTCCTCGAGGTCCTCATCGACCTCGCCCTGCCGCCCGACCCCGCACACGCCGTCCGGACGACGCACGCGCTGCTCGTCGACGACGCCCACTTCGGCACAAGTAGCGTCGTGACCTTCGACGTCGTGCCCGACACAGGGAGCGCGCTGCCGCGGGAGGCCGCCGCCGCCGCCGACATCCTCGGGGCGGTCGAGCACCCGTACACGGACTACCTATAGATCTCTTTTCAAAACCATTCAAACATCAAACAGATCACATACGGACCCCATACTCGTCCCTCAGGGCCCGGAGGAAGCGATCCACGTGCCCTCGCGTGGACTGACGACCGAATGACACCCGCACCGTTGCTGCCTCCTGCTCGCGCGGGACCCCCATGGCGGCCAGCACCCGGGAGCGCTTGCCCCGGGAACACGCCGAACCCGTGTTCACCACGATGCCGCGGCGGTCCAGCGACGTCTGCAGGGCGCGAGAGTCGACGAACCCGTCCGGCCCGCGCAGCGCGAAGCTCAGGATGTTCGGCAGCCGCCGCGCCGCGCCCGCCCCGTGCACCACTGACCCGGGGAACGCGGACGCCAGGCCGCTGGCCAGCGCCTCCCGCAGGGCGCGCCAGCGCTCCCCGCTCCCCCCTCGCGGGCCGCGGAGGGCCTCCGTCGCCTGGTCCAGAGCCGCCGCGAAGCCCAGGATCCCCCCCGTGTTCTCCGTGCCAGCCCGCGCGCCCTCCTCCTGCTTGCCCCCCGTCACCAGGGGGTGCGGCAGAGACGCGCCCCGACGGTGCCACAGGCACCCCACCCCGCGAGGCCCGCCGAACTTGTGCGCCGAGATCGTCGCGCTGTCCACGCCCAGCCGAGACAGGGAGATCGGAACCTTCCCCGCGCTCTGCGCGCAGTCCAGGTGCAGCCACGCCCCCGCCCGCCGACACGCCCCCGCGATCGCCCGCACCCGGGCCGAGGGCACCATGCTGCCCACCTCGTTCGACGCGTGCAGCAGACACACCAGCTTCACGCCACCCCCCGCGACCTCGCGCGCCACCGCGCCCGTGTCCACCACGCCGTCCGCGTCCAGAGGCACGCGGACCGGCCGCACGAGCCCCCGCCGGGCCAGGTCGTCCACCGTCGAGCTCACCGACGGGTGCTCCCCCGACGTCAACACCACCCGCGCGCCCCCGCACCCAAAGGCGCGCAGGACGCTGTTGTTCGCCTCCGTGGCGCCGCTCGTGAAAGTCACCGTCCCGCTCGAGCCGCCCAGCGCACGCGCCACGCGGACGCGCGCCCCCTCGATCGCCGCGTGGGCCCGCCGCCCCTCCCGACAAGACGACGACGGGTTCGCCACCAGCGCCTCCCCGCGACGCACGGCCCGCGCCGCGGCGGGGCTCAGCGGGGTCGTCGCGGCGTTGTCCAGGTATATAATGCCCATGGACACCAGTGCCCGCCCACGTGCTCTACCTTCTTCTGAGAAATATCTGACACCACAACAGACCACCAGCGAGCGGGATGGGTACTCCACCCTACCTTGCCGACCCGCCGCCCGGGTCGACCAATGCCGCTCTCCTCCAGGGGCTCGCCCGCCTCCACGCAGACGACCGGGTCGAGATGCACCTGCTCGCCGCCCCACTGCCCGTCGAGGACACGCCCAGCCCCCTGCTCACCTGGGTCGCGCGGGACGCCCTCGCCGACTCCCTCGAGGGCCTCCAGGAGCACCTCGTCGCGCTCGACACCGCCGCCGGCGACGCTAGCCCTAGCCCTAGCCGCCTCCGCGTGCACCTCGACGCCCCCCCGCGGGCCACGTACCGCGCGACGGCCGGGGACCCCGGGTTCGCCTCCGGGGACGTGTACGTCAACAGCAACAGCGGGAACACCGCCAGCGCGAAACGGTGGTCCCAGCGCAGTGTCAGGGACGGGGTAGACGCCCGCGTCTCCGGAGGGGCCGCCCTCGACGAAGAGGAGCTCGCCCCCTGGCCCGTGCCGGACGCGCTCATCCGCTCCATGGACCTCGCCAACCACAACGAGTCCTGTGTCGCCATCGCGGGGCCGCCGTCGGATCCGCTCCCGGAACCACTCCCGCGCACCGTCCGAGAGATCCACGCGCTCCTCGCGGCCGACACCGCGCTCCTCGCCGTCCCGGGGGACGAACACGTCGTCCTCCACTGCCCCGCCGCCGGACACGGGGCCTTGGGCGGCGTCCCCGATGCAGAGGCGCTGCCCCGCGACACCCCGGCCGTCATGTTCCGATCCGCGACCGCGTTCCTCGTCGCGCCCGTCGGGGCCGACGAGCACGGCGGGGGGGCGGATTTCCCCGCCGCCACCAGCGAGGTATTGTACTGACGTCGAAGGTATTGTACTTTCAAGCAATCGTCCCACGGATCTCGATCCAGACTTCCGGAACAGTCGGACTGTCGAACCGCCACGTCATCCCATCTTTCAACAGCGGATCGATCTCCTCCAGATACCGCTCGACGGCGTCCCTGTTTTCCCGGTTGGTCGCGGAGAGGATGCGTAAGGTGGGGATGTCCATGTTAAATCCGACCCGGCTCGCCGCGTCTCTCGACAACTCTTCGCCGAGATCCAGTCGCGGAGCGGGCGGAACGGCCGGAGTGGGTCCATACACGGCCACTTTCAGGTCCCGGATCGGCTCGGGGGACTCGTCGCGGGTCAGAACCAGCCGGCCCGAGCCCGTCAGCTGCAGTGACAGCGCGTGCCTCTTCGCGAGCTCCCGGCACGCCGAGAGCCCGGGAAGACGCAGGTTCAGCGTGTTTCCGCCGTCCGGCGCGCCGTGCGCGCCCTCCACGGCGACCCTGACGGTCTCACTCGCGCCATTTTCATCCGCGGACGAAAACTTCCAGGAGCTCCGCTTCTTGGCGAGGAACAGCTTCTCCGGGACGACGTACATGTCTATCTCCTCGGCTCGAACGAACAACACGCCGGAATCTGGCCAGCTAGTGTCGCCCCGGCCCACTCGAGCACCCGCAGTGGTAGTGACCTTGTTTGGCACTGGAGTGGTACCTACTGGACCTACACCACCATGCGCTCAACATGCCTTCTCGCCTACTGAGCCTGGGACTGGGACTGAGCTGGTACTGACCTTTGCCCAATATAATCTGCCTTAGGGATGAAAATGAGCGCCGCTGGACTGTGGTCCCCCGCGGGACTCCAAGCCATAGCGGACCTCCTCCGCGCCGCCTCGGACCCCGTGCACGATGCCGCCGCCGAACACCTCCTCCGGAGGCGCGCCGAGGACGCCGGCAGGGAGCGCCGGCTGCCCCTCATCCTCCCGCGCGTCGAGATCGCCCGCACGCCCGACAACGCCTTCACTGCCCACGTCGTGGACCCGGCCACGATCGCCGACGTGCACTGGCAGGCCGGGGGGGCGGGGCCCGCGGCCACGCGCCGGGTCGTCGCGAAGGGGCCCGCGCACCCGGACTGGGCAGCCACCGAGCGCGACGACGACCTCCGCCGCGCCTTCCTCGCCCACGCCAACCACCGCGTGTTCGCGTGGAACCAGCACCTTGAGCACGGGAGAGAGGCCATGGCCGCCGAGCCCTCCCCCAGGGCAGACTACGGCGCCTACCTCCCGCAACAACCCGGCGCCACCCTTCTGCACACCTCGCCGTACCGACTCGGCATGTCGTCCTTCGCCCCCGGGCTCCTATACGCGCCCTCCGACACGCGCCCCCTCCCCGTCGCCGTGCGCTCCAGGACGTGGCTCCTGCACGACGAGCGCGCGACGCTCGCCGAGCTCCGCCGGCTCCTGGGGGAGGTCGGAGACGCCCAGCCCATGAGCGTCGCCCGCGCACTCCGCGCCGCGCGACGGGCCCCCGGCCGCACCCGCGAGAGGCTCCTCGTGCACCCGGCGCAGCACCACCCGGTCGTCGACAGCCACCTCGCCGGACAGCCGCCCCCGTACCCCCCTTCGGGGGACGAGACGCGCGTCGCACTCGCCGCCACGCTGCTCACCCTCGACGCGACCGTCCCCCCCGTCGTAGCGAACGCCACCGCCGACACCGAGGCGTGGGAGGCCGCCTGGGAGGGGACGTGGGCGCAGGCCGCCGACGCGCCCGCGCGCCCGCACGCCTCCTACTTCGCCCAGGACGACGCGCTGCGCCTCCTCCTCGTCCGGGACAGTATTGACGCGAAGCACCCCGCGTACCAGGGGTCCACGGACGGCTTCATCCCCGCCGTGAACCCCGCGCAGACGCAGGCCCAGCCCACCCACGCGGCCGACTGGCGCCGCGTCACGGACGCGGTGCCGGAACCCGACACCGCACCCGAAGGGCTCTTCGAGGCCGTCCAGCTCCCCATGCAGCGCGTGCTGGACGTCGACGCGGAGTGGCCGGCGGAGGTGGACCCCCTGGCCGCCATGGCCTACGCCCCGGGCGGCCGCCTCCTCCTGCGCCGGGTGGAGGACGACGGGTCCACCCGGGTCTTCGCCGCCGCCCCGCCCCTCCCGGCGGACCCGGCAGCGCTGCGGGAGACGCTGCAGGCCATCCGGAACGATATCGCCCCCCCAACGATCCCGAGCCCGACACCCCCCCCCCAGTACCCCCGCGCCATTGCCTACGGCGGCGAGGGGCTCTTCGGGGCGGAGGCCGACGTGACCCGCGTCGTCCGCTACGACGTCATCCCCACCGGCGACCCCCCCACGGACCTCGTCTCCCAGCACGGCAACTACGGGCCGGACGTCGACGCCCCCGCGTCCGACCTCCCCGTCGCGGCCCTCCGCGGCGACGGGCCCCAGCCAGCCACCGGGCTCGACGACGTCCTCCGCGTCTCGGCCGGGGTCCGGTTCGGCCGCCGCACCGTCGCGGTCGTCGCGGGGGGAGGGACCGGGACCACGTGCCTCGGCTTCGACGTACGTGGGACGCTCGGACCCGGGCACGAGCGCGTCGTGGCCGACCGCGTCGACCTGCTCCCGGGCGGGCACGCCCTCCGCCGCCGCGCCCCGCACGGGGAGGAGTACACCCTCGTCGCCTCGCTCCTACAGCTCCGCGACCCCCTCGAGCACCGCCCCTCCGTCTCGTACGTCTGCCTCGCCGTCGGCCCGGCCTCCTCCCCGCCCGCCGTGCAGTCGCCCATCATGGACCCCGACCTCATCGGAGACACCGTCGGATATCCGGGACTCGCAGAGGTGGTGGCTGGCGGAGACGGAGACGGGGACGGGGACTACAGGGTCCACTGGGCCGCCCTCGGGACGGACATGGTCGTCGCGCGCGTGCTCGTGTCGGCCATGCCCAGCGTGCCCGTAGAAGATGCCGGGAGAGTGGCCACGGAGCTCGGGCAGGCCATCGTCGACGCGGGCGCCCTCGTCGCCCCGCCCGCCCTGCGCTCCCCCGTCGCGATCGGTTGAACTAGAAAATTGTGCGCTCACGGCAATAGGCAGGAATGCCCCCCCCCGCCTCACGAGATCAGCGAGGGGTCGTCCGGGTCGCACAGGGGGAGGCGGACGCCGCCGACGGCGGCGCCTTCTCCGTGCCACTCGGGCGCCTCCTCACGACGTCCATCGACACCTCCCGCCGGTCCCTCCGCGCGCTCCTCCGGGCATTCGCGGCAGGCGCGGATCCGAACCAGGGCGCGGATCCGAACGCCGAACCCGACTCCCCGCCGGTCGTCATCACCGCGACGGGCGCCACGCGCGCGCTGCACGTCCCCACGGGCTCGCCCGTCGGCGCCGTGTACAGGGAGGACGTCCGCGCGGCGCTCTTCTCCTTCGCCGCCGGCGGGGTCTCCATCACCCCCGACCAGGCGCGGGAGGCGGGCGTCACCTACGCCGTGCAGGCCGACCCTGACGGCGAGCTCTCCATCGACCCGGCCTCCGGGGTCATCACCGTCGTCAACGGGGGCTCCGGGGGGAGCAGGACGCGGACGGTCGTGGCCAGCTCGTCGGCCGGCGCCGCACTCGCCTACGTCGTCATCTACGAGCCGTTCCCCCCCCTGGCCCCGGTCGAGGGCCCCGGCCTCGTGCCCGCCCCCGACGGGACCGGGGCCTACGTGCTCCTCCATGACGACGGGAACGGAGACCTGAAGTCCCAGTTCACATTCGACCCCGCGTCGCTCGCGGCCAAGACCATCGACCTCGGCCAGGCCATCACCCACCCCGGGGGAGGCACCTACGAGTTCGCCATCGGGAG
>Ga0255780_10001374_pt1 | contig 22659 bp, 24 predicted proteins | sample 071ome_32_FD_179978 | JGI IMG/M metagenome (GOLD analysis project Ga0255780, IMG submission 179978) | Coastal salt marsh microbial communities from the Groves Creek Marsh, Skidaway Island, Georgia - 071405AT metaG (version 2) | ecosystem: Environmental > Aquatic > Marine > Intertidal zone >... | reverse complement strand
AGCCGAAGAGCCATTTTTTATCGTCAACGTAATCTAGGGGAGCAACAGCTGAGCGAAGACGATTATAAGTCTCTCATACTAGAGCATTACACCTTTTTGAAACGTCCGGTTGTGGTCACCGATCGCGAGATTTTCATCGGAAATTCAAAAGCGGTTTTAGAGGCTGCAAAGACGGCCTTACATTCATGAAAAAACGGATACTTGCGCTGTTAGCAGCTCTTGGTGCGACCACTATATACGGTTTGAACCACACGGTGGCAAAGGGTATTATGCCCGAGCACCTCAGTCCTTTTGCCTTTATTTTTCTCCGCGTGATAGGAGGGTTTGTATTTTTCTGGGCTGCGACTTGGTTTGCACCTAAAGAACGCATAGACCGGGCTGATTTCAAAAACATTTTCTTAGCCGCTGTTTTTGGAGCGTGTATCAACATGCTCTCGTTTTTTTCCGGGTTAGAACTGTCAACACCGATCAATAGCGCCCTTATCGTCACCACTACTCCGATCACTACCCTGGTGCTCTCCGTCATCTTTCTAAAAGAAGAGGTAACAAAACTTAAGACCTCTGGAATTGCTCTTGGATTTTTAGGTGCCTTAAGCCTCATACTCCTAGGTCAAGAGGTGCGCTCTGACGCCCCTAACCCCACATTGGGTAACGCGCTTATCATGCTCAACTCTATTTCGTACAGTATCTATTTGATCATTGTTCGTAACCTGATGCAGAAATACAATGCTTTCACCATCCTCAAATGGATTTTCACCTTTTCGCTGTTGCTCAACACGCCTATAACATTGAATGATTTTATGGCCATAGATTGGCCAGGTATTCCGTTATGGGGATACGGTACCATAGCCTTCGTAGTAATAGGAGTCACCTGTATGACCTTCTTACTCAACGCCTACGCCATGAGTGAATTAAAAGCCTCAACAATTGGAGTATTCTCTTATGTGCAGCCCGTCATTGCTATCGTTTTCGCCGTTATTGCCGGAAAGGATCGCTTTACGGCTACCAAAATTGCAGCGGCTACCCTAGTCTTTACGGGGGTATTTATGGCCACCCGTAAGAAAGCCAAACCCAAAGAAGTTTCGTAGCTTTAAGAAATTCAAAATGCTATGAATACCATTCCTAAAGGGCTCGAAGGGGCAACCTTACCCGTGATTGCAGCTCCCATGTTTTTAGTCTCAGGGCCCGAACTCGTCATAGAATGTTGTAAAAATGGAGTGGTCGGAACCTTTCCGGCACTCAATGAAAGAACAAGCGAGGGGTTTGAACAGTGGCTGATTACCATCAAAGAGGCCCTCTCTGAATACGAGAAGACCACCGGAAAGAAAGCCGCTCCTTTCGGAGTAAATCTCATTGTGCATCCGACCAATACCCGACTGCAAAAAGATGTAGAGATCTGCGTCAAACACAAGGTTCCATTAGTCATCACCTCATTAGGTGCCATATCTATATTGGTTGATGCCATCCACAGTTACGGCGGACTCGTGTACCACGATATTGTCAAAAAGCGTCATGCCGAAAAAGCTGCAGAGGCGGGGGTAGACGGTCTTATTCTGGTTTCTGCGGGAGCTGGAGGACATGCCGGAACCATCAATCCAATGGCGCTCATTAAAGATGTGCGAAAGGTTTTTGACAAGACGATTGTAGTGGCCGGAGCCATTAGTACCGGAATGGATATCGCAAGTGTTCTGCAGATGGGGGCTGACATGGCCTATATGGGCACGCGCTTCATCAATACCACCGAAAGTCGAGCCCAAGAAGAATACAAAGAAATGATCGTAAACAGTACCTCTGACAAGATCATTCATACCGCTGCGGTTTCGGGGATACCTGCGAACTTTATGGAGGCCAGCCTTGAGGCTGCCGGAATAAAACCAGAAGACTATAAGAAAGAAGGTAAATTAGATCCAGGGCTCGACATGAATTCTGAGGCCAAGGCCTGGAAGACGATATGGTCTGCCGGACATGGAGTAAGCGCGATTGACGATGTTCCTTCAACTGAGCAGCTCATTGACCGCCTCAGAGCTGAACTTGTCGAGGCTATGGAAACCCAACAACAACGACTAGATTGGTTAAAATCATTAGCGTAACTTGCCTTACCCAAAGGGGTAGTTTACCTTTACATATCTAATCTGATTTCAATGAAAAAGACCTTATTACTCGCTCTATCAGTCGTGCTTTTTAGCTGTGGAGAAAGTCCCAAGAAAGAAGAAAGCAAAAGCTTCGAAATGTCGAGAACGAAAACGCAAGCAAGCACCAGTGAATCCGCAGGGGTTCCTGTTGATTTGAGCAATAAAGGTATCGGCCCTATTAGCTCTTATAATTTTTCACCTGAAATAAACACCGCTTTATCTGAACAAGGAAAAGGCATTTACAATTCTAAATGTACTGCTTGCCACATGGCCAATCAGCGTATGATCGGACCAGCCCTTAGCGGAGTGTATGAAAGAAGAAGTCCTGAATGGGTACTTAACCTACTCTTGAATACAGATGAGATGTTGAAAAAAGATCCCATTACCATCGCGCTCCTCAAAGAGCACAACAATGCGATCATGAACAACCAAAACCTTTCTGAAGACGAGGCGAAAGCCGTTGCTGAGTATTTGAGAACACTTTAAAATACCCCATGCCCACAAAGCCAATCTTCGGCGTTATTGGGGGTGGAAGTTTTGGTACAGCCTTAACTAAAATTCTCAATGATAACGGATATCCTGTGCAGTGGTATGTGCATGAAGAATCCGTAGCCCAATCCATTAACGCTTCAGGCCAGAATCCAAATTACTTAAAGGAGGTCCGCCTAAATACAGCCCTAGTACGAGCGAGTGTTTCACTTTCAGATTGTCTAGACGGAGTAGCTGTGGTCTTTCTCGTAGTACCTTCTGCCTTTGTCCACAGCCTGTTACACGATCGAAAATTCTTACTCAAAGATCAGGTGGTGTTTTCTGCTATTAAAGGAATCGTTCCTGAAACTGGACAAGTCATCCAAGAATACCTCATCGATCATTGCAATGTCAATAGTGAAACTTTTGGAGTGATCGCTGGCCCAGCACATGCCGAGGAGATCGCATTAGAGCATATGTCTTACTTGACCGTTGCCGCTAATGCAACTCCATGGGCGCTCATCGTTCAACAAGCATTATCAAATCACTACGTCAAAGTAAATCTCACCGCTGACAGCATAGGTATCGAATATGCCGCAGTATTGAAAAACGTTTATGCCATCGCTTCGGGCATTGCAGATGGCCTCGATTTTGGAGACAATTTTCAAAGCGTTCTATTATCGAATGCGATTAGAGAAATGAAACGATTTATTTCAAGGGTGCACAAAATCAAACGGAACATCAACCATTCAGCCTACTTAGGGGACCTCTTGGTAACCGCCTATTCAAAACACAGTAGAAATCGACGGTTTGGGCTTTTGTTGGCACAGCGTATGACCGAAGACGAAATCAAACAGTCGATGTCGATGGTGGCCGAGGGCGCCTATGCGGTTCGCCCCTTGTATGCGATTGCCAAAAAGCAAGATCGAAAGTTAAAGACCCCCATACTGGATGCCGTCTATGAAGTTTTAGCCAATCAGCAAGACCCTCAGAACGTTTTTGAGGACCTAAAGCGTAAGCTGACCTAATCGAGGTATTCTTTTTCAACGAAATAGTGCACTAAGGCCTCTTTCATGAGTCGTGATTGTTCTCCTGCCTTGAGAAATGGGAGTTCTTCAACGACGTGATAATGCGGCCACATATCTTCGTCGTAATGTGAGAAAACGTAATACCCGTAGGGTTCAAGCAACCTGCAGATGGCAATATGGATCACATTAATCTTCTCGTCTTTACTAAACTTTCGGTGCAATTGACCCAATTCCTGAAGACCGACAATAAAAAGGATCTGATCGAGTTCAAGAGGGTCTGCATCAGAAAATTGCGCTGAAAGTTTCTGAACCAATAGATCGTACTGCTCTTTAAGGGTGTTTGACTCGCTCATGGGACAAAATTAGGCACAACTAATATGCGCAATACAGTATTTTCTAATTTTTATAGCAGCTAATCGTATTGCTTCACTGCAGTTTAGAAGTACTTTAGATGGTGTGTTAGATTAGTTTTGTTTGATTCTTAATCGTCTATCAGGACGATGCCAAACAAACCCGTCAAAACCCTCTTCATCCCTGGAGAGGGTTTTTTGGTTTATGGGGCTAGATTTCTTCCGGGCTCTCCTGGGTAGTATTGTTCTACCGGATCGCTCTGCCAAAACTCCTTTGACTCAACATCCAACACGCTGACGGCTCCTTTAAATGCCGCTCCAGTGTCTATATTCCAGACATTCGCCGCGCGTGTAGGTGTTACGACCTCTTTCTTTGAGATAGGTGTATGTCCAATAAATATTTCGTGATAATTGTTCAAGCGTTGAGGTAGTTCTTGAGCACCTGCCTGCTCCACCACCCTTGCGAGCTCCCAAAGGGTGCGATCCCAATAGTACATCTTCGCAAAATATTCGTGCTGGACGCCTCTTAGATTGGTAAATCCAGCATGTAAAAACAAGCGGTTACTCACAGGGTCTAAATGATAGTCTTCTAAACGCTGCAGAAAAGCAATATGCTGATCGATTTTCTCTTGACTCTGCGCGTCATAACTGTCTTTCGTTTGTTGTCCGCCATGCAACAACCACATCTCAGGAGCCTCAGACCTGGTGAGATAATTCAAGCATAAATCGTCGTGATTACCTCTCAGAAAAGTGCAATTGACCGTACCTCCGAGCGTGATTAGAAAATCAACCGTTTCGGCCGCTTCGCTCCACGCATCTACATAGTCTCCAAGAAAAATGAGATGGTCGTCGGGCTTTAGATTTGCTCTTTCTAATGCTTGCTCAAGCGCTCTTTTTCCAGAGTGAACGTCTCCTACAACTAGGGTTCTTCCCAAATCAAAAGTTTTGCCCAAAAGTAGTACTTTGGAACTCTTATGTCTAGTCTATGTCACAAGTAATATGCATTGGAGAACTGCTGATCGACTTCGTAGCCAAACACCACTCGGCGGCTATTGAATCAGCCGAAAATTTCACCAAAAAAGCCGGAGGAGCCCCTGCAAATGTCGCTTGCGCAGTGAGGCGATTAGGGCAGAAAGCGCTGTTTGCCGGAGCAGTCGGTAATGACCCTATGGGTAATTATTTAGTCCATACGCTCGAGGCCGAAGACATAGACGTTTCGTACATGCAACGAACCAAAGAATTTACTACCCTTGCCTTTGTAGCCTTATCAGATGAGGGGGAGCGCGACTTCTATTTCTCAAGAGGAGCAGACGCGGGCTTGGCATACGATCCAAAATTAGCCGCTCAGTTCAAGGGCTCTATCGTACACTTTGGTTCAGCTACAGCCTTTCTTGAAGGGCCGCTGAACGAAACCTATCACCGCTATTTAAACCACTCCCTTGCCACAGCAAAGCTGGTAAGTTTTGATCCGAATTATCGATCGGATTTATGGAAAATTAACAGTGATTCGTTTGTGGATCAATGCCTAGAGTTTAGCCAAAAGGCCCACTTATGCAAATTCAGTGAAGAGGAGGCCTTCTTTATATCGAAGCAAGCATCCCATGAAGAGGCTGCAGCATTTTTTCATCGCCTGGGCACACGAATGATCTGTATCACCCTAGGCAAAAGAGGCACTTTTCTCAGCGTTGACGGCAACGCATGCTATGTGGAGAGTGTCGCAGCACAACCTGTAGACACCACGGCCGCCGGGGACGCTTTTATCGGAGCCCTCTTATTTCAATTTTCGCAAGAGCAAGACCCCTTAAGCTGCATGAGTAACATAGAAACCGTAAAAAGGATGGTTCGTTATGCGAATTCGGCTGGCGCTTATACCACCCAATCGTACGGTGCCATTGAGGCCCTACCCCGTGCAGAAGATCTTGAAAAGTTATAAAACGGGTCAATTGTAATGCACCTTGCGCAAAATACGTAGTGCCTGTTTAGCCGCCCTGTATACCTCTTCATCGACAGCCTTTAGCAGTTCTTTGGCCAACTCCATCTGATCCTTGGCCGCATCAAAACCATTGAGGTAACAAATCAAATAGGTGTCTGGCAATTGCTTAAGGTCAGTCCTTTGTTGCCGAGTCAAGGCTGTCTTTTGTTTCATCAACTCGATCAAGGTGTTATTGGTATTGTACACATGAAAAAGGTCTTTGGTCTCGTATCGAGGAGGCGCAAATACCAGTTCTGAATTCATGGTGTAAGATCCGTTGTCGTTAAATGTTATGTCGAGACGCTCGAGCGGATAGTATTTTTTTGAACCCAAGCCCATATAGACATACTCTAAGAGGCTAAAGCTGTCATCACTGACTTGTATTTCAACCTCGTCAAGGGCCGAAAAGAAAAGCCGAACTTGTTCGTTGATCAGCTCAATGTCAACGCGAGAGAAGTACTCTTTACCCTTGACCTTTTTGGATTGACCGGCCCAACACACCACAAACTGCTCTTTAAAAACCTTGTAAAAGCTAGGAAGGTCAGGATGTCTATTTTTCATAAAGTCAATCACTCCGTCTAGGGTCAATTCTATGTTATTCTCGGCCTGCTTCTCTAGGCCGGCAACCACCTCAGAATTGACATCTACAAGGTCTGACTTGAAGTTTTTCGGCATGCTAATGCTTCCGTCCCTGTAGAAGACCGATCCGCCATAGTACTTCCAAATATTCTTTCGCAGAGCACAAATCTTTCCGATTGAGCGTATGGTCACTAGCCCCACCACCTTGTTCTCAGGCAAGTGCGGAAAGGGAATGTTCTCGTAAGAAACTAATGGAGGGTTCTCGAGATAGGCATTGACCAGGTTTTGGATCTTGCTGTCGTCAAAGAAATCTACCCCCACGATCGCATTATCGCGATCTTCGACCCCTATCACAATAAAAGAATTGTTCTTGGGATTGCTATTCGCTAAAGCACAAATGTGTTTTAAAAACTTTGCTTTTCCTTCTTTTTCTCCGATAGCAATAAAGCGCTTCTTGTCGTAAAAACTATTCTCGTCATTGTGGGCGAGAAGATTCTTGATCAGAAGGCGTTTATTAATCATAAGCTATGGGACTCTTCTTCCTTGACTTGCTTCTAAAAGCACAAACCAATCCTGAAGTTCAAGGTCAACCTTTGAAGCTTTTAGCAGGTCGGCGAGTCGCTCAGGCTCGGTAGTTCCTACTACTGGGAGCACTCCTGCAGGGTGTTTCTTAAGAAAGGCGATGCCTAGGCCCGCTAATGAAAGGCCGTATTTCTTACATAACGGATCGGCCACCTCACGAATGCGTGCTGCCCTCTGGTCTTCGGCATCGAAAAGTCCGCCAAGAGGCTTCCATGCCATGGGAACAATCGATTGAGCGAGGGCCTGGTCTAATGTGCCGTCGTACATCACGTCAGTATGGGTTATCGAAAACTGCACCTGATTGAATTGTACTGGAGTAAAGCGCGCAATAGCGTCAACTTGATGAGGTAAGAAATTCGATAATCCAAACGATCTGATTTGACCGCTTTCAAGCAAGGCTGCAATTGCCTTGCCAATTTCTTCAGGAACCATCAAAGGACTAGGTCGGTGAAGCAATAGTGCATCAATGTAAGAGGTTCTCAGCTGCTCTAGACTCCGTTGCACAGAATACATAATGTAATCGTAGTCGTACTGATAGTGCTTCACCTGATGGTCTCGCCCTCGGGTCATTTGAATTCCACATTTTGTAATCAATTGAACAGAAGAACGCTCAATTTTGCTCTGTTCAAAGGCAGCGCCAAATTCTGTCTCAGTGGTGTAATCGCCATAAATGTCGGCATGATCAAAAGAGCTAACCCCCATAGAAACAGCGGATTCGATGCGTTCTGTCATCTGGTCTGTACTAAGGGCTTTTCCCCATTTTCCCCAAGTCATGGTGCCCGCAATAATCTCTGAAAAATGCATGTGAAAATTCTTTGGGTTGAAAATACGATTTTTAAAACGGTCTAAATAAGCCTCAAGCCTAGATAAATTGGGCTTTTTTAACCAATAATTAACAAGAAGGTCGGGATAGAATTATCAATTTGCGCCCACAAAAATTTGAGTAAAAACCGAAGATCGTGGATATAACTGCTTTGAATGAGAAAATTGCACAAGAGAGTGCATTTATCAGTGTCTTAAGATCCGAGCTTTCTAAGAAGGTTGTGGGTCAAAAGCACATGGTTGACAGCCTGCTGATTGGGCTTTTAGCAAAAGGACACATTTTGCTAGAGGGTGTTCCCGGATTGGCCAAAACTTTGGCGATCAACTCGCTTGCACAGGCCGTAAAAGGGAGCTTTAGCAGAATTCAATTTACACCAGACTTGTTGCCTGCCGATGTCATCGGAACAGTGATATACAATATGAACGAGCAGCGTTTTGATGTCAAGAAAGGTCCGGTATTCGCAAATTTTGTCTTGGCAGATGAGATCAACAGGGCTCCAGCTAAGGTGCAATCTGCCCTTCTAGAGGCGATGCAAGAACGCCAGGTCACTATTGGAGACGAGACCTTCAAGCTTGAAAGCCCTTTCTTGGTAATGGCTACTCAAAACCCAGTCGAACAAGAAGGAACCTATACCCTGCCTGAAGCTCAGGTAGACCGTTTTATGCTCAAGGTAGTGATTGACTATCCCCAGGTTGAGGACGAACGCGTGATCATACGTCAAAACCTTGAACAAGCCGGTGAGGCCATCAAGCCTGTGATGACGGCTAAGGCGCTGCTTAAAGCCCAGGAGGCCGCTGCTGAAGTCTACTTAGACGAAAAGATAGAGACCTATATTGTCGACCTCATCTTCGCAACGCGATACCCCGCGAAATATGGTCTTGATCAATTAGAAGCCTATATCAATTTTGGAGCTTCTCCTCGCGGTAGTATTTCGCTGGCCAAGGCAGCCAAGTGCTATGCTTTTATTCAAGGCCGAGGATTTGTGATTCCTGAAGACGTCCGCGCCATTATAAAAGACGTGTTGCGTCACCGTATCGGTCTAACCTATGAGGCCGAAGCCGATCTCATCACTTCAGAAACGATCATCGATAAGATTGTAAGCGCCGTTCAAGTGCCTTAATACAAATGGATAAAAACGTATCTGATATTCTCACCCGCGTTCGCAAGATTGAGCTGAAAACGCGCAGGCTTTCTGACGATTTGTTTGGAGGGGCCTATCACTCTTCATTCAAGGGTCGTGGTATGACCTTTAGCGAGGTGCGAAAATATGAGTACGGAGACGATGTTAGAACCATTGACTGGAATGTAACTGCACGTAACCGCGAGCCCTATTCTAAGGTTTTTGAAGAGGAGCGCGAACTGACACTGATGTTAGTGGTAGATGTTAGTCCTTCGGGAATTTTCTCGACCTCCAGTCAAACTAAAATCGAAAAAAGCATTGAAATCGCCGCTATTTTGGCTTTTTCAGCGCTGCAAAACAACGATAAGGTGGGCTTACTCGCATTCTCAGATACTGTTGAGCGTTTTATTGCCCCAAAAAAAGGAAAATCTCACCTGCTTAGGATCATTCGTGAATTACTTGTTTTAGGTGATCGAGAGCGGATGAACAGCCAAAGAGGTACCAATTTGAATGAAGCCTTTAGTGGTATTTCAAAATACCTCAAAAAGAAAACCATTGTTTTCGTGCTGTCGGACTTCATTGACGAGAACTATGAAAAGGCCTTGAGAATTGTAAATAAGCGACACGACCTCAATGCGATTTGTGTCTATGACGCCAATGAACTGCATTTGCCTCAACTGGGATTGGTTCCGATCAAAGATCTTGAGAGCGGCAAAACCGCCTACATAGATACTTCTTCAACAAAGCTTAGAAAAGCTTATGAAGATAAGATTCAGCGGCAACAACGTTATTTTGAAGACACCTTCAAAAAAGTAGGTGCGCCAGTGGTGCGCTGCGAAATCAATGACGATCACGTAAAAAAACTACTCGCCTTTTTTAAATCGAAAAGCTAATGTCCATTCGTCAAATTGCTTTTACTCTTCTTACTCTCTTTGGGGGCCTTTTGAGCACCTATGGGCAAGACGTGTCTATAGCAATCAATCGCGACAGCTTATTGATTGGCGAACAACTAATTGCTACTATCACCGCACAAGCTGAACCAGAGGCTACAGTGCTGTTTCCTGAAGGTCAGACCTTCAACCCGATCGAGGTGATTAAAATACGCGCTACAGACACCTTGGCACAAAGACCAAAATTGATCTTAGAGAAATCCTATGTCCTAAGTGCTTTTGACCCTGGGGATTTTAAAATTACTCCCCAACAGGTCACCATAGACAAAAGACCTTACTTGACACCCGAGCTTGAAATTTACATTCAAGATGTAGCGGTAGACACCACAAAACAAGGCCTGTACGGCATCAAATCCTTAGTAAAGGTCAACCGACCAGATCGTTCATTGGTCTACCTCATCATTGCTCTTGTTGTTCTGGCAGCAGCAGTTCTGGGCTACTTCATTTACAAAAAACTAAAGAAAGACCCTGCGGCTCCTTTAGATCCTTTTGAAGAGACTCAACGTTTGTTTGAATCGCTCAGAGCAAACACCAGCGCTATAGAAATTACGCAGTTGTACTACCGCGCCTCTGTTGGATTCAAACGTTACATCAGTGTACGTCTTGGTTTTTCTGCAAACGAACGCACCTCTGCCGAACTCATGCTCTTAGTGCATCAACTCAACGAGAGTGAACGGTACGGCCTTGCGCAAGAACAACTTCTCGGCCTTGAGAAGACCCTAGAGCGCAGTGACTTGGCCAAGTTTGCCAATTGGTCAGTGGGTATAGATGAAGTGCATAAAGATCTCGACCTGTTCATGGGTATCTTGACGCAACTCGAAGAGAAGAAAAAAGCTGAAATCGAAGAAGTAGTCGTTCAACCCGTGCAACAAAAGTCAAGGCGAACTAAAATTCTGATTGCCATAGCTGTGGTGATTTTAGGTTTAGCTTCTTTCGGAGTTTACGGCCTACAAGTAGGATTTGAGAATGCCCTAGACACCGTGATGCTGAACAGTAGCAAAAAAATGTACGAACAAGAATGGGTACAATCTTCTTACGGATTTCCGCCTGTAACCCTAGAAAGTCCTGAGGCACTCATTCGCCAAGAGGGTGTCTTTGTCTATCAACACCCCTCAAACAACTTTAAGATTGTTGTAAAAGTGCTTCTAGATGAGTCGCAAGCAGAACTTGATTTCAGGGCAAAGTCCGAAGAACAGCTCAGTGCTTTCGAGGCCGATGGACTCACGAATATTATTCCCAAAGGAGAGCTGTTCACTACGCCGAATGATATTCAAGGGTATCGCTCTTATGGGACGGCAACCAATAAAGAGAACACCCTCATGCATTATGAGCACCTGATTTTCGGTGGCCCTAAGTTCGCTCAAGAGGTCGTTATACTCGGAGAGGCAGAAGACCAATGGGCGAACAAAGCAATTGAACGAATCTTAGATTCTATTAATGTAAGTACCGAATTATGAACCCTGGCATTTGGCAATCCTTTAGAGATGCATACTGGTTTTGGGCATTAGTCCCAATAGCCGCACTATTGCTATGGCGTCTTATGCGTAAAGGGCCTCAATCAGCAGTGTTTTACTTCTCTTCTGATCGCGCAAGCCTTGACTCTTGGGTGGCAAAAGGTCGCAGGTCTCTTTACCTCTTGAGATTTCTTGCTTTAGCCTTTTTAGTGGCAGCACTCGCTCGCCCTCAGACCTCAGGAGTGAACACCAGAACCACCACTACAGAAGGTATAGACATCGTGCTCTCGATAGATGTGAGTTCGAGTATGTTAGCAAAAGACCTCAAGCCAAACAGGTTAGAGGCCTTAAAAGAGGTAGCCTCTAAGTTTGTGCTCGACCGCTTAAACGACCGCTTAGGATTGGTCGTCTATGCCGGTGAAAGCTATACAAAAACCCCCTTGACCACCGATACTGAAATCACACTTTCGGCCTTAAAAGAGCTTGATTATGGAGCGATAGAAGACGGCACCGCTATCGGTATGGGTCTCGCTACAGCAGTGAATCGTTTAAAAGAAAGTGATGGACTCTCAAAGGTGATCATTTTGCTTACGGACGGAGTGAACAATAGTGGATTCATCGAACCGCAAACAGCGGCCAACCTGGCCCTAGAATACGGCATCAAAATTTACACGATCGGAATCGGTACTAATGGCAATGCATTAACGCCTATCGCCTACAATGCAGACGGAAGCTTTAGATACGGGATGAGGACAGTTGAAATTGACGAGCAATTGCTCGAAGAAATTGCCAACCTAACCGGAGGCGCCTATTACCGGGCCACCGATAACAAAAGCCTTGAAGAGATTTACGATGAGATCAATCAGCTTGAGAAAACAGAGATAGAAGAATTTTCTTTCTACACCTACGATGAACACTATAGATTTTGGGTCATTGCAGCCTTATCGCTGCTCTTAATAGAAGCACTTTTAAAATACACCTTGTTTAAAGAGGCCTTGTCGTGATACTACTAGACCTTCCATATTATCTGAATTACGGGCTACTAACCCTCGGGGTTCTTCTAGCGCTGTATGCCTACAAACGTTGGTGGCAAAGAAAGGTGCTACGCGCCGCACAGCCCGACCCAGAACTCAGAGCGGTAGTATTTGATCGTTTGGCTCCAGAGCGTTCAAAGGTTCGACCAGTCTTAAAGTTTATACTCTTGTTCTTGTCGATCGGCCTGCTGTTTATAGCATTGGCAAATCCGAAAATTGGAACTCAGTTGGGTACCGTAAAACGCGAAGGAGTGGACATTGTTTTTGCCATAGATGTATCCAAAAGTATGTTGGCAGAAGACATCGCGCCGAATCGGATTGAGAAAGCAAAACGCATCGTGTCTGAGACGCTCAATCAATTGACCGGAGATCGCATCGGAATGATCACCTATGCGGCTACTGCATTTCCTCAGCTCCCAATCACCACAGACTACGGAGCCGCAAAAATGTTCTTGCGCGGTGTGAATACCGATATGATGTCTTCTCAAGGAACGGCTATAAATGAAGCGGTAAAACTTGCAAGCACCTTCTACGATCCACAAGGAGTAACAAGCAAAGTACTCGTTTTGCTCTCAGATGGAGAAGATCACAGCGAAGCGGGTATTGAAGCAGCGGGATCGATCGCACAAGAGTCTGGCATCTATATCGTGAGTATCGCTTTAGGAACTCCAGAAGGGGCTCCTATACCTGAAAAAACCAATGGTAAAGGCCAGAGCTTCAAGAAAGACGCCGATGGTAATGTGGTGATCTCTAAGCGAAATGACACCTATCTCATGATGCTCTCTGAACAGACCTCAGGAACATTTATTGAATCATCAGATACAACAGAAGCCATTGAAGACCTCAAGTCTTTTTTAGATCGACTTGACAAAACTGCTTTTGAAACCCAAACCTACTCGGCTTACAAAGATCAATTTCAATGGTTCATCGGTGCCGCCTTACTCTTATTGTTTATAGATGCAGCATTGTTCGAACGAAAAACGAAAAGTCTAATTTCAAGAATAAGAATACGACGCAAATGAGAAATTTGATTTTGTTTCTTACGTTGATTATAGGCGCTTCTGAGGCATCTCTGGCACAGCAGTCGCCAAAAGAAAGCCTAAAGAACACCTATGAAGGCGTGCTCTTTCTTGATCAATCAGAAAGCAGCAAAGCAGAACAATCATTCAGAACTGCGAGCGCACAAGATACCTTGAATGCCATTGCAGACTACAATTTAGGCAATACCCTATTTGAAATTGGGGCAGAGGAAGAGTCCTTTGGGCATTTTAAGGCGGCTAGCCAAAAGTCAACAAGTGAAAGCCTAAGTCATCAAGCATTTCACAATATGGGAAATGTCTTTATGAAACGAAAGGAGTACGAAAATGCTGTTCAGGCGTACAAAGAGGCGCTGAAGAAGAATCCGGATGATGATGAAACACGATACAATTACGCATTAGCAAAAAAAATGCTTGAAGACGAGCAGCAGCAAAACGATCAGAATCAAGATAAAGATCAGGATCAAGACCAAAACCAAGACCAAGAGAATCAAGATCAGCAAAATGAAGGAGGAGATTCTGAAGAAAACGGGGATCAGGACGAGTCAGATTCAGAACAAGATCAATCTGATAAAGGCGGAGACGATCAGCAAGAAAAAGAAGAACAGAAAAAAGGAGACGGGGATCAAAAGCAAGAACAAGGAAGAAAGCCAGAAGATCAACGTCAAAATAACACCCCACAACCCCAAGAACTTTCTAAGGAGCAAATAGAGGCCTTGTTACAGGCGCTTCAAAACGAAGAGAATAAAGTTCAAGAAAAAATGAATGCTCAGAAGGTACAAGGGCGTAAATTAAAAGTGGAAAAAGATTGGTAATGAAAAGGCATTTACTCTTTACAGCACTGCTTCTGTCTGTATTCTTGGGCTTTTCTCAAGAAGAGCAGACGAAGTTTGAGGTGGTCGTGAGTAAAAATCGTTTAGGCCTAAACGAACGACTTCGCGTATCGTTTGAGATGAATAAAGACGGAGATCTGTTTGAGCCTCCAGCCTTTAACGATTTTGAAGTACTGATGGGGCCTTCTCAGTCGATCAGCTCTTCATGGATCAATGGGAAGCGAAGCTTTTCGAAATCTTACACCTATGTACTTAGGCCCAAAAAGCAGGGGCTTCTCACCATTAGTCCTGCATTCATCACCATAGAAGGAGAGCGCTATGCCACCGAAGAGAAGAAGGTTGAAATTACAGCGGCTGTGGCGAATCCGAATGCCCCTAAAACCGCCCAAGATGTCGCCAATGAAAGCCTTTATCTGGTGGCCTCTATTTCTAAGCCGAATCCGTACGAAAACGAGGCCGTGTTGGTCACCTATACCCTCTACTTTTCTCCTCAAGTTTACATTAACAACTTCGTGCCCGTCGACAATCCGGCTTATAATAATTTCTGGAGTCAAGACATTTCTATTAGCGAATATGAAACGCGCAAAACTACTTACAGAAACGAGGTCTTTAATGCAGTCGATCTCAAGCAGGTTGTGCTCTATCCGCAAAAATCAGGTGAGCTTCCTATCGAACCCTTTTCGCTTGAACTCTATGTTCAGATTCCTACAGGCCGTCGAGACTTTTTTGGAGATCCCATTCTCAGATCAGCAACTAAAGTAGTTTCTGCCGGTTCGTCAGTGATCAACGTCAAAGCATTACCCGCAGAAGGGCGTCCTGAAAACTTTAGTGGAGCGGTGGGTTCATTTGACTTTAATGCCACTGCAGACAAAACGAGACTAGACGCCAACGAATCATTACAAATTCGTGTAGAAGTTTCTGGGTCAGGAAACTTAAAACTCTTAAGGCTCCCCGAATTGAACCTACCGTCTTCTTTAGAGCTTTACGAACCCGAGTTCAGCGATGAGGTAACCGTAAGCAGTAAGGGTATGCGCGGTAAGGTAAGTGAAACCTATACGGTGGTTCCGCGATATGTCGGAAGTTACCCCGTAGATGCCCTTAGTTTCAATTATTTCGATCCCGAAAAAGAGGAGTATGTCAGCTTAGATTCTGATGCAATAAGCATAGAAGTCGAAAACGGTCCAACAAGGGCTTCAACCTCTACTTCATCGAATACAACGGAAGCAACGACAGAAAACAGTCCTTCATTAAATACATCCAACGCCTTTGTTTCAAATGCCTTTAGCTCTGTTTTTGTACCTATTTCAAAAAGCGCTTGGCCCGGAGGAAAGATTCATCTTTACCTATTATTACTGCTCATTGGAGCTGCTGTACTTATAAGTCTTGTGCAAAAATTTGTCCTTTCTACCCAAAGAACAAGTGCCTCAAAAATCAAACGCTCCCATCAAAAACGCCTCAAGCAGCTTTCAGATGAAGCCGAAAAGGCATTGTCTTCTAACCATAAAGATGCCTTCTACGATGCCGTATCTAAAATTCTAGATCACTCATTGTCTCTCTTGATCGCTCAAAGTACTATGGGGATTTCTGAGAATCAACTCAAGGGCCTTCTAGATAACATCTCGCTCAACGAAGAAGATTCAGATGAGATAATAGCACTAATGAATAAGGTCAATCTGATCAAGTACAGTCCGGCAAGTAGTAGTGATATGAAAACGGACATGAATAGCCTGCGACGCTTGGTAGACTTGATTCAATCAAAAGCGAACGAAAAATGAGTTTTATAAGATACTTCTTCATCTTTCTTCTATGCACGTCCTGGGCAGTATCCCAATCGGATGAACCGAATGATTTATTTGCCCGAGCCAATGAGGCCTATGTTGCAGAAGAGTACGAAAAAGCAATCTCACTGTATCAAACCATCTTAGGTCAAGGGATTCATTCAGTAGAGCTCTATCTAAATCTTGGTAATGCCTACTTCAAAAGTGATAAAACGGCTGCTAGCATACTTTACTACGAAAGAGGATTGCTGTTAGACCCAACAGATGAGCGCATCCTAAACAACCTCACGTTTGCAGAAAACCAAAGGCTAGACAAAATTGATCCCCTACCACTTCCTTTTGGGCAACGTGTAGTCAAGAGCTTCTTTTCTGCACTTCCTATACAGTTTTGGGCGTTGATTAGCATCGTTTTTGGGGTCTCTGGCCTCGTCCTATTTATATACTATCGAAAGGCGAGAAAGCGTCTTTGGATGACGGCTTCAATCCTATTTTATGTCCTGGCATTTGGAGTGTTTGGGCTCACGTTAAAAGCTAAAAATATTGTCGAGAAAGATCAGTCTGCCATTGTCTATGCCACAAGGGTCTTGGTACTTTCAGAGCCTAAAGAAGAGGCTCCGGTGGTATTTGAACTGCACGAGGGTACCAAGGTTCAAATACTAGAACGCTTTCAGGAATATACTCAGATTCGAATTGCCAATGGGCAGTCAGGCTGGATGAAAGACAGCGAATTGCGTAGAATAAAGCTGAGTAACTAGGCTATCTGCTTAATGAATTAAATTGTCCTATCTTTGGATTTATCTCCTTTATTTTCGAAGAAATGCATACCCTCACTGCCGAAGCTCAATCTAAAATAACCCCTGAAACTGCCATCCAGCTTTTGAAAAAAGGCAATTTGCGTTTTCTGGAAGGAATTAGACAAAAGCGAGAATTCGCAACTCAAATTGCAGAAACGGCATCGGGGCAATATCCCTTCGCCTGTATACTTGGTTGTATAGATTCTAGAGTGCCGATTAGGCTCATTTTTGATCAAGGAATCGGCGATGTTTTTGGGGCAACGGTTGCCGGTAACATTGTCAATGAAGACATTTTAGGAAGTCTTGAGTTTGGATGTAAAATTGCGGGAGCTAAACTAGTGGTTGTCCTTGGCCACACTTCTTGTGGGGCCGTTAAAGGCGCTTGTGACAAAGCAGAGTTGGGCAATCTCACCTCCTTGCTTGCTAAAATCAATCCAGCAATTCAAAATGTAAAAGAGCCTACTGATCCGACACAGCGTACTTCTCAAAACAGCAGCTTTGTTGATGCGGTAGCTTTAGAAAATATTAAACTCACCGTCCAAAACATCAAAACCTATTCTAACGTGCTTCGAGACATGGAAGAGAGAGGCGCCATAAAAATCATCGGCGCCATTTACAATGTAGAGAATGGCGAGGTATCTTTTTTAGACTAATCACTGCTTAAGACCCTCTTTTTTGAGGAGGTTTTCTGCTATCCAGCGCAGTGAGATCACTTACGAGCTATTATTACTCTCCTTGGGTTTGTATCCAAAATCTTGTAATGCTTCTACAAGGTCGTAATCCGAGGATTGCGTCTTACGCACATCAATCTCCATAGAGGCTTAGTTTGTAAATCGCTCTAAGGTATCCGAAATCCCTCCTCCTATGCTCTAAGATGCAGCACAACTATATCTTTTAGGGAACCATTAACGCTATACCCTTCCTTCTGCTAAAAATTAAAAGGGTGTATTTAAAGAAAGAGACACAGATTTAGGCTTTAATTTGAGCTTCTTTAGAAATTACAAAAGATTTGCAATCGGTAAATTGCTCAAATATATTTTCCTCCGGTATCATTTTTCCTATAATCCCTATGGTTTTCATTAAGTATTTGGGTTGCGATTGAATCCCTACGATCAGAATTTCAATTTCTTTATCAATCAAATCCATTAAAACATCTTCTAGTGTAAAAAGACCCGATTGGTCTATATAAGGAACCATATCCATTCTAATTATGACGATACTTGCTGTATTAGGTATTTGTTTGGAAAGGATTATAAATTCAGAGGTAAAACCGAAAAACAAGGGTCCACTAAGGTGTTTAATAAAGACTCTTTCCTTAAAGGATTCGCTCAGCTGGGCTTCATCCTTCCACGCTATTTCTTCGGAAATGGAAGAAACGCGGGCATCTTCCTGCGCAATATCCCCCATTTTTTTCATAAAGAATAGGGAGGCCAGGACAAGTCCTATTCCAACAGCATAAACCAAATTCCAAAAGACGCTTAAAATAAGAACGACCCCCATCACTATCACCTCTGCTCGAGGCATCTTGGATAAAGTATTTAATCCTTTGTAATCCATCACTCCTATTCCCACTGTTACCAAAATTCCCGCTAACACTGCAGCTGGAATTTGAGAAGCCACAGAGCTCAATGCTAATAAGATTACCAAAAGTACTACTGCAGCCACCATACCTGAAATTCGGGTTTTTCCTCCAGATTGAATATTTACCACTGTTCGTATTGTGGCTCCCGCTCCTGGAATTCCTCCAAAAAGAGCTCCAATTGAATTTCCAATACCTTGACCAATCAATTCTTTATTGGGAAGGTGTCGCGTTTTGGTCAAGTTGTCAGCGACAATCGAAGTCAATAAGGAGTCTATGGCCCCTAATAGAGACAGGGTAAGTGCTGTTAAGATGTAAGGGATAAGTTGGACATAACTGACTTCTGTAAACAGGGACCATTGAATTTTGGGAAATCCTTCGGGGATTTGTTGTATTGATTTGTACTCTAAACCAAACCCTACAGCAATTCCAGAAACAAGAAGTAATGCTACAAGTGTGCTGGGTATGGCGGTAGTGATTTTTTTAAATCCATAAATAATAGCGATAGTACTCAATGCCAATATCACTTCTAACCAATTGATCCCACCTAAAGCGCGTGGCAGTGTGCGCAGGGTTCCCACCACACCTGAAGAATTGTTTTTCGCTAAATTTACAGCTTCATCATAAATGGCGCTCTCATTGACTTTCTCAGCTCTTTTGATGGTTTCTTCGAAATCTTCAAGAACTAATAAACCCTCTTTAGATTCATCAAGTAATATCTGTTCAAGTATTTTTTCTTCTGCAAGTGGTTTGAATTGGTCTACATAAAAATCATCGTCTTTTACATCATAACCCACTACAGGTAAAATTTGAGTAATTAAAATAATTACACCTATCGCAGTCATAAACCCAGAGACTACTGGGTAAGGAATGTATTTAATATATTTTCCTACACCCATGAGCCCGAGTGCGATTTGAAATAAACCGCTTAGTAAAAAGACTCCTAATATATAGGGAAGTGCTTGTGCAATTGATCCGTTATGTACACTTAAAATGGAAGCAATCACTACCATACTTACGGCAGTCATTGGAGCTGTGGGCCCTGATATTTGTGTAGGGGTACCTCCAAATAAAGCAGCAAAAAAACTTAAGAAAATAGCGCCGTAAAGTCCAGCGCTAGGACCTAAGCCTGAGCTGACCCCAAAAGCTAATGCCAATGGAAGGGCAACTATACCTGCAGTAAGTCCACCCAAGACGTCCCCTTTTATGTTAGAAAATATATTTTTCATAATTCAGATGCTTTTTTTAAGTTAATTCTTCAATATCCCTACGGAATTAAATTCTCCACTACAAGGACAATAGGTTTTATAAATTTTGAAGAGCGTTAGAGATATTCCAAGACACAATGGAATGGCAACAACAAACAATTCAATACTGGCAGGAAAGTCTGCCTTTGAACTTTTAAACATGATAACATTAGAATAAGTGAGAAACTGAAATTATAGACCGAATTACGCCTTCAGTTCTGGTGGTTCGGATAAGGTTTCACGAACACCTAAAGAGGTCTCACCTGGGGGGTTTTTAGAAACACTTGCAACATTACGCGCCATAAAATGACCTCTTGCCGCATGGTCTTCAAAAAAGACATCGCTAATCTGATCCTTGACTTCAGAAGTTTCATCTGTATCGTTTGCATCCTCTGATTCAAGTTCTAATTGCACTATTTCGTCCGCAGTGTCAAGCGTATAGATAGAAAATTCAGACGCACAAAACATCAGCAAAAAAATCGCTGCGATAATGGATTGAAAACGTGATGGCGCTAAAAGATTCATTCTATTAAATAAGTATCATAAATATAACCCTATGAGAATAGCATACAAAGTCATTCAAGCCCTTTTTGCTTTTAGAGACCTCACAAGCTAGAGTCTTTGAAAATCCTTTACTACTTTTAAGGCCCCAAAACGAGGCGATGATTGCTCAAATCGAAGATTTACTAAAAAAAGTTGAAGCATTTAAGAGTACAGATCCTAAAGAGATCGAAGCTTTTAGGATTGAATACCTAGGGAAAAAAGGAAAACTCAACGATTTATTCGCATCTTTTAAGCATGTAGAGGCTTCTGAGCGCAAGTCGGTTGGTCAAGCGATCAATCAACTTAAACAGGCCGCCACGGCTAAAGTAGAGCAACTGAAACAAGAGAGTGCTTCCGCTAAGGCCCCTTCTACAGGACCTGCATTAGATCTCAGCAGACCCGGGTTTCCTTATGAATTAGGAAGTCGTCATCCCATTAGTATCGTAAGAAATAAGATCGTCGATATTTTCTCTTCTATCGGATTTGGGGTCTCAGAAGGACCTGAAATTGAAGACGATTGGCACAACTTTACTGCATTGAATTTGCCAGACTACCATCCGGCAAGGGATATGCAAGACACCTTCTTCATCCAGACGAATCCGGATATATTGCTTCGCACCCACACCTCATCGGTTCAGGTTCGCCATATGGAAGAGCATCAACCTCCCATTCGAACCATTTCTCCAGGAAGAGTATACCGCAACGAGGATATATCAGCGCGATCGCATTGCTTCTTTCATCAGATTGAAGGATTGTACATCGACAAAGACGTCTCGTTTGCAGACCTCAAACAGACCCTGCAATACTTCACGACTAAGCTCTTTGGAAAGTCTAAGATCAGACTCCGCCCTTCTTACTTCCCCTTTACCGAGCCAAGCGCAGAGGTAGATGTGTATTGGGGGCTCGAAACTGAAACTGATTACCGAATGACTAAGGGTACCGGTTGGTTAGAGATTATGGGATGCGGAATGGTAGATCCTAATGTGTTGCGCAACTGCGGAATCGATCCAGAGGTATACTCTGGATATGCCTTCGGTATGGGAATTGATCGTATCGCACTTCTGCTGTACCAAATTCCAGATATCCGCATGTTAAGTGAGAATGACATGCGCTTTTTAGAACAGTTCAAAGGAGTCGTTTAAGACGTCCAACTCGAATAAGGGTGCTCGCTCAAATAATGATTGTAGTACCGGTGATCTGCACTGACCTCATCTAAGAACCAAGAAGGCGGTATAAAGGCCTGGGCCTGTTGCTCATTGGTAAATTCAACCTCCGCCAAGACCAGTCCTTCATTTGCCCCTAAAAAGACATCGAGCTCAATAGTAAGCTCTTTAAGTGGAATGTAGTAACGTCGCTTTTCTACTAAAGATGAAGGGCATAGCTCAAATAATTCTTCTGCCTCAGCTATTGAAAGCTCACGCTCTACCTCAATCCGTTTCACGCCAGAAGAGCGCTGCTTCACGGTTAAGTAAGCTTTATACTCGTCGCGTCGAACACGTACTACGGCCGTTGAAGAAGAAGCCAGATAGGCCTGTTTTAATGTCTTGACCTGAAGCTTTTCGAGCTCAATTTGATCAGCCAAAACTTCGGTGTTTACTAAAAACTTCTTTTCGACCTCTAACGGCATTCTTAGATTTGGGTAACGCGGAGACTGTTGACCATTCCTTTCTCTTCAATAGGCACCGAAGTAAGGGTAATCGCCATGTCTCCTGTTTCAAGGAAGCCTTTTTCTTTTGCCATTTGATTGATATCCGTCACGGTCTTATCTGTAGAACTGTACTTGTCGTAATAAAACGCGTACACTCCCCATAACAGATTCAATCGGCCCAAGATATGCTTGTTATCGGTAAAGGCAAGTATGTAAGAATTCGGACGCCATGCAGAAACCTGAAATGCTGTATATCCTGAATTCGTTAGTGTTCCGATCACCTTGGCCTGAATCTCAGTCGCCATTAGTGCGGCGTGATAACAAACCGCCTTAGTGATAAAACGTTCTGTTTTAATTCGCGGAAGCGCAGTCGGACGGCATACCGTCTCTACATTTTCAACTGCACGAATAATGGCAGCCATCTTGGCGACGACTTGAACAGGATATTTTCCCACAGAGGTTTCTCCTGAGAGCATCACTGCGTCGGCTCCATCCATGACTGAGTTCCCCACGTCGTTGACCTCAGCGCGTGTAGGTGTGAGGCTGTCCATCATAGTTTCCATCATCTGAGTGGCAATGACAACAGGGATTCTGGCCTCCTTTGATTTTTGAACGAGTTGTTTCTGTAAAAGCGGAACTTCTTCTGCCGGAACCTCAACCCCGAGGTCTCCTCGAGCCACCATGATTCCGTCGCTGTGGGCGACAATA
>Ga0255780_10001366_pt1 | contig 22779 bp, 19 predicted proteins | sample 071ome_32_FD_179978 | JGI IMG/M metagenome (GOLD analysis project Ga0255780, IMG submission 179978) | Coastal salt marsh microbial communities from the Groves Creek Marsh, Skidaway Island, Georgia - 071405AT metaG (version 2) | ecosystem: Environmental > Aquatic > Marine > Intertidal zone >... | reverse complement strand
TCGTTTGGCCTGCCATCGCCATCGGTATCGGTATCGGTATCGGTATCGGTATCAACATAGCCCTCGATGCTTACGAGCGGAAAGGTATCAATAATCCAGATAATTCGACCCGAGTCTCTGAAATAGATACTAGCTCCGGAGCAGACCTTTCAATTGATATCGATGAAGACGTGATACCTAACCACACGCGAGGACCGAGAGAACATTGGCGAGAAGTCTTATAAGGGTACAAGAACCGTCCTTATGATAAGACTCTTAGGTTCACTTTTTTTGTCAACTGCATTGTCTACTGCTCCAGCTCTTTCACGAAAATTGTGAAGCTGGACAAGTAGTTAGCATATTTAAAATAAGAAGATTGGTGGAGCTAGGCGGGGTCAACTAGTTTTTCTGCCTCTTCTAGCCCTTTATTTTACGTGGGCTAGAGCAGCGGCGAGTCTCAGTAACGCCAAAATGTGTTACCAATTTGTGTTACCAAGAATTGGAAGAACCCACCGGGCAAGAGGCCACCCCACCCCCTTCCTATCTATAGGAACAAGCGGAGATTTTGAGAGCGTTTTGGGGTGTCAACCTATTCCGACGCTGGAACCCTATCGCTGATGTAGGCTTCAATGGCCTCAGAGGTTTCCTTTGTCGCACCTTCGCCTATTGCTCCGACTGTTAAGGCATCGCCCGTAAAGCCAAAGAGGTGACGAATGACGAGCAGTCCGTCAGTTAGAGCCTTAGCTTCGCTATTCTCATCTATGTCAAAGCTGAAGCAGCCTGACCTACAGGAGAAACGGCTCAATGGGTTAGTGCCATCCGCTAACTCCTCTTGGTCGGTAAAGCCGTCATTGTCGTCGTCAGGGTCAGCATTGTTACCTATTCCATCACCATCAGTGTCTACGGACTCAGAGACATCCAAGTCAAAAACATCGGCGTTATCGCCAACGCCATCACCATCTGTGTCCAGCGTCTCTGATGCGTCCTGCGGGAAGGCATCAGCGTTATCGCCCACACCATCTAGGTCTTGGTCTTGGCTCTCGCTCGCATCTGTAGGAAATGCGTCAATGGCATCTTCAACACCATCGTTATCGTCATCGGCGTCTGCCAACATCCCCGGACCCCAAACGGCTTAATCATTTAGGGAATCCTTGGCGGTAACTGCGAGCAGCAGCCAAGAACACTTGCTCAACTGGCCTTCAGCATTTTTAGAAATCGAGGATGTCGCAGCGGGTCCCCTGCCGCCAAATCTTGTAAATCTCTGCCAAAGGGAGCGGCAGGGCCTGGACTATTCGAGATATAACAATCTTCGCCAAAATAACGCAACGTGAGTGTTCGTCGCTCTGGAGTATCGGGATCGGTGGCACCGCCGCCGTGTAGCGTAGAAGTATGAAAAGCAATCACATCGCCAGGCTCGGTCGCAAAAGACAAGATCTCATGATGATGACGCGCTGCTTCAATATCCGGTAAACGCGGCAAATAGCCTCGGCTACCCTGCTCAACTTCAAAAATGGGTAGGGTTGGGTCGACAGGATCAAATCGCGACGTGTTGTATAGAGGACCGCGATGGGAGCCTCGCACAAACTCTAACGCCGAGCGGATTGGAATCGATTCAAACGAGATCCAGAAGGCAATGAGATGAGCCCCGTTGATCGACCAGTAGCTCGTATCTTGATGCCAGGGGGTGCGAGGCACATTTTTGGCGCGTTTATGGAACACCTGCTCGTAGAGAAACCAGACGGGCGAACCACCCCACAGTTGCTGCGCGATTGACGCCAAGGGCATTTGGCGAAGAACCGGCTCGTAGACCGCCGCCGCACCAGGATTACAAAGATCTTGGAACGCATGATCCGTTCCGGGAACGAGGCCCGTGGCTGCGGGGCCTGGATAATTGATACTCCACTGCCAAGCAGAGAACGCCGCGTTTAATTCTTCCGCATCCAGCGCATCACGCAGTAGAACAACCCCATCTTCTTGGAATGCTTGGATGGTTGACTCGTTGACTTCAAATCCCGACTGGCTGCCCACGCTTTTCTCCCGTAGTTCCCCTAAAGCTCTCCAACCACTCGCCTTCCATTGTTACGCCGCGCCTCTGCAGGACCTCTCTTATTCGTCCGGCGCTAGAGGCCCCATGATGTCTTCTCCGGGGTACTCGGACAATGCTGACCTACTGATCCAACCGGTACTCATCACAATAACAGTGGCTCACATCCCTAAACAGCACCTCAACATAACTACCTACGCTGAAGGCCCGACATCAGTCGGCGAGCAAGCTGGAGAGCGAGACTTTGAAGCTGCCACGCCCAACGCGCCCTGTCACTACCGTTGCGACTATCGGCCATCTCTGCGAACCTGCCATCGTCTTGTGGCTGGAGCAGCAAAGTGAGTACCAAAATGAGTAGCAATGAGATTCGGTACGATGGGCAAGTAGCCATAGTGACTGGTGCGGGCCGGGGCATCGGCCGCGAACATGCATTGCTCCTAGCCTCGCGCGGCGCGAAGGTAGTGGTGAACGACCCAGGTACTGCTTACGACGGCAATGGGAACGTCGAGCGACAAGTTGCTGATGAGGTTGTTGCAGAAATCTTGGCGAGTGGTGGCGAAGCCGTTGCCAGTTATGACTCGGTTGAGGATGGAGAGGCCATCGTTCATGTCGGCCTCGAGGCTTTCAAGCGGATCGATATCGTCATCAACAATGCGGGCATCATCACTCCTGAGACCTGGAACGAGCTGACGCTGGAGTCCTGGCAAAAGACCATCAACGTTAATCTCACGGGTTGCTTTTCGGTGATGAAGGCAGTCTGGCCAGTGCTGGTTGAGCAATCTTATGGCCGCTGTATCTTCACCGCTTCACCCGCCATGTTCGGCGCTGGGGTTGCGGCTTACGCGGCGAGCAAAGCCGGCGTGATCGGCCTTGCACACTCGCTGCAGTTTGAGGCGAGAAAACTTAAGATGGACATCGCCTGCAACGTGGTGGTGCCTCAGGCCAATACTCGGATGGTGCGCGACTTGAATACCAACATTTCAGCCAATCGAGTCGCTCAGGGCAAGTCAGCACTAAAAGCCGCACCCGAATCCGTCCTTGAGATCATGGGACCCGAGAAGATATCCGCCATGGTCGGATGGCTCGCGCATGAGAGTTGCACAGCTCGCGCGCACATATTTGAAGCCGGCGCGGGGTATTTTGCGCGACTTAACTGGGCAAGGACCACGCCGCTGTATGCAACCCTAAAAGAAGGAGTAAGCGGTGCGCCCACACCGGAGCACATTCGTGACGGACTCGCTGCGCTCATGAACTTTGACGAAGGTGATCTGCCTGAATCAGGCGATGGGGCCATGGGATCGCCCAATGCGCTAGAGCGGGTTTTCGGACATTTGAAGCGTTAAGTCACACTCTTGCATCCAGTACTGAGCCACCCAGCGCATTGTTTCGGACGAGCGCCTGCATAGGACCATCAAACTTGCCCTCTCTGCGTAACAAAGCCCGGGCAATCACTGATCCATCGATAGCATCGCGCCCAAGGCTCATGTCAATACATTCCCGCGCCTCTCGCGTACAGTTTGATGGGGCCGTAATAATTCCGGCGCTTTAACCATCAAGGGCAACAGCAATGAGCATGACCTTTCCAGAGCAGTTTTTTCGGCGCCAAGATGAATCGGCGGACGCGAACTTTTACATCGAGCCTCGATTCGTGACTCACATCGATGACTCAACGATCCACAACCTGACTGGGTTTTATCGTGAGCAGATTCCCCCAGGAGTTCGAGTGCTAGACCTCATGTCGTCGTGGATCTCTCATCTTCCCGAAGAGGTCGACTACGCGCATGTCTCTGGACTGGGGATGAATGATGAGGAACTGAAGGCAAATCCTCGCCTGAGCGATTATTGTGTGCAGGATCTGAACGAGTCGCCAACGTTACCGTACGCGAGCGACGCCTTTGATGCCGTGTTAATCGCCGTGTCTATCCAGTACCTAACAAGACCGATCGAAGTCATGACAGAAATCAATCGCTGCCTGGCAGAAGGCGGGCAATGCATCGTTGCGATGTCTCACCGACTGTTTCCCACCAAGGCCATTCAAGCCTTTCACGTGCTCTCACCCAGTGACCGATGCCAGGTCGTTGCGGCATACATGGGAGAAAGCGGCATGACGGACGTCGAGGCCTTGGATTGCTCTCCTTCCGAGGGAGACCCTCTTTGGATTGTGAGGGGCTATCGAGTCTGAGTCAGACTAAACCTCTCTCTTCGATGGGCTTTCTCGCTGGGCTTCCCCAGAAAGCCTGTGCCCCTACTCGATGGTCTTCAAGTCGAGCTCAAAAGCGTATCGGCTCGGCTAGATTCCTATCGCGCCGCAAACCCTTGGGCCAGATTCCTCCATGTAACCCGTCACTGAAGCCAAAAGCGAGTCGCGCTAGTTCCAAATTCAACCAAGAGATAACTGCGCAGCAAGCTTCGGCTCCCGACTCGCGTTAAATATCCCCCAATGCTTCTCAGGCTCAAGCGGGTGATCAGACCCCTTCCAGTTTTCGTCGAACGCCTCGAACAGATAGACCAGGACATCCTCGTCGCGCGCCCACTCAAGCAATTCAGACAGATAGCGCGCCTGCGCCGCCTCGCTTACATGATCCTTAGGAATACCCTCGCCGTTTGACTGAGTGGCCCACCCGGCTTCTGTCACGATAACGGGCTTGTCGGGGTACTTCTCTTTGACCGCCCGGTAGTTCTCAATCGTGAAGCTCAATGCCTCATCAATGGTCTTGTACTCCCACACCGGATAGGTATGTATCGAAATAAGGTCAACCGTGCCTGCTACATCAACCAACTTGTCGAGCCAAGGAACATAGTTCTCACAGAAGGTCACGGGTTGCGGGATCTTGGCCTTTAGTTCACGCGCGTAGCGCTCGACGGTCATTGGATCAACCAAATGATCCGTCCAATCAACCGTCGCCTCATTCCCCACTGAAACGACATCCACGATGTCCCGATATTCGTTGGCCCAACTGGCCGCGCGTGCTAGCTCTTCCGCATTACGACGTTGATTGTCTTCGAGCACCGCTTGGGAATGAATCCCTCCCCAAGGACATAGAGGGTTGCTCAATTCAGCGCCGATGTAGGCTCCGAGCATTACCGTGAAATCGAGTTTTTCTTCCCGAATGACCGTTAAGACCCGCTTAGCATGCTCGTCGCACGCATAGAGTCGCAGGGCTGACCATTGATCTTTGAGCATCATCAGGTCAGAGCGGATTTCTTCGACCGAGGGATACTGTCCGAGATCGGGACTTTGGCCATCGCGGAACCCCGAGTAGCAGATCGCGCGTTTAAACCCAAAGCGATGCCTCATTAGTCCAGCGCGCCCACATACTTGAAGGCCTCTTCTTGATCCCACAATCCCCAGTGTGCGCCTACCGCTCCCTCACCGGCCTCTGAGGTTGTTTTCCAAGCTTCATCAAACGATGAAAAATAAAACATTTCGATGTTTTCCTCGTGTGCCCATTCCATCGCCTTCAAGAAGTAATTCAGCGCGCCCTCCCTTGAGGCCTCAGCGCCATAATGTGCGCCTCCGGCACTGGGCCAACCCGTTTCCGAAATAATCACCCGCTTGCCATTCGCTACTCGCTTCACCCGCCGGTACATGTCCTGCATGTAAAGCGTCGCGTATGGGAGTGCACAGCCTTCCCAAAAGGGGTAACAGTTGGCTAGCAGAACATCACAGGTCTTCGTGAGATGAGGCCGATCCTCGAATTCATAGTAGGCATCAACATACCCAACCGGGATGTGGCTAGGCACTCGCGCTTTGACTTCGTTGATGTAGTCAAGCAATGCTTCCTCGGTCAGTTCTTCGCGATACAACACCTCATTGCCAACCGCAGCAATATCCACACAACCCTCGCGACACAAAGCGATCAAGCGCTCGATTTCGTTCCGATTTTTCTCTGCATCACCCCCTAGCCAGGCCCCAACCAAAGTCTTGATACCGAACGTTTTGGCGACACGAGGAATATGCTGATTACCCTCTGTCACTGAGAACGACCGCACCCAATTGAAATGCTCTGAGAGCGCTGCCATACGATCCTCGATCTGCTCCACGCTGATCTCGTCACCTGGCTTTTGATCCCCTGTATAGGCACTGAACGAAACGCCGTGCATTCGGTTTAAGAGCAGCGATTTAAGCCGTGCGCTCGCTGTGCTCGGAGTCCTCCCACCAATAGCATTGATCAAGTAATGATGTTTTTCCGATCGATTAGACATAACGCTCAAGCTCGTAACTTCAATGACGCGATCCTAGAAAAAAACTGATCGTGAATTAATCGGATTACGACGAAGCGTCGCGCAAGACAGCCAAGGGGGACTGCATCGAAACATTCGGAGGCCCATATGGCCGCACGCGCCGAGGCGGCTTTAGTATTCGCGGCACGACCCTCTTACTACAACGCCTCACCGCAATTCTTCACCGCAACCCTTTGAAGTAACGAGTCTTTTGATCCAGCCAAAAGCGATACAAGCTAGCACCACGCCGTATTAGTTTTAACCCTGACTTGGAAACCCTTTTGCGCTCACGAACCCTTTACCTAGTGCTCACCCTGACATCGCTGGTTGGGTGTGGCGGCGGGTCCTCGATGACCAATGAGCAAGCGCCGGGATCCGCACCCATCATCACGTCCAGCAACTCGATCCTCGTGGACACCCTTAGTAATTGGTCTATACGTCTTGAGGCCAGCGACCAAGATGGTGACTCTCTTAATTGGCAACTGGCTGACGAAGGAGATGCATCTGCATTCACGTTAACAGCATCAGGAACACTCACCTTCACGGCCGCAACCACCGAGGAATTACTCCAACCTCGAGAAGAAGACCGAACATTCAATATCACGGTCATCGTGTCTGACGGCACCTACGAAACAAACCAAACACTCACCATTACCGCCCCTCCTCTCCCTCTTGAAGCGGCTATTCAATTAGATGAGCGACTGGTGATAGTCGGGGGAGCCGACAACACGCGTGAGCGCACTTATTGGCTCGCTCGCAGCACTGATCAGATCAGCGTGCCCATGCCCGTGGTTTTCTTTTTCCACGGCGCTTATGGCGACTATCGGTTGTTCATTGAAGAGGAGAAGGTTCAAGCGCTCATCCGGCAGAACGAATTCCTTGGTGTGTTTTTATCGTCCAACGGCGACACATGGGCACTTGATGGCGAGGCTACCGTGTCTGATATCGAATTCGTTCGCGCGGTCATTCAAGACCTGCAGGCTGTTCCCAGTGCAGACTTGTTCGCCTTATTTGCCGTCGGTTTCTCAAACGGCGGCGTCATGGCGAGCGAGGCCGCTCAAGTGCTCGCTAACTTCGCTGGAATCGCGTTGATCAACGGCCATTTACGCGAGGATCAAACGCGTGAGCCCCTGAATTCAGCGCTTACGGTCGTCCAAATTTCCGGCACGCTAGATGAGACAATTCCATTTAAAGGAGGAACCGGATTCGATGGTGAACCCTATGTTTCCGCACTTGAGAGCGCTGAATACTGGGCGACTCAAATGAATTGCGACGCGGCAATGCTATCGGAATCCGTCGTCTTTGGGGACTATGACGTAAACGACAGGGACTACGCCGGCTGTAACAATGGCCACCGCGTTTGGCTGAGAGAAATTGAAGCAGTAGGCCATGTTCGCCGTTTAAATGAGAGCGCCTCACTCCCCGATTTCATTTGGTCTAAGTTTGAAGACCGCTCGCCTTGAATCGTCCAACCACGTCCAGACTCAGAAGCTTGATTTGTTGATGCCCCTAAAAGCCACCCCACGCGTTTCGACTGGCTGCTCTCTTCAATACTTGTCGATTTTCATCGGTAGCCGCTGGCTCTGACTCGCCAAAAATGGCCCGCACCCAATGCCCGTCGGTTGGGTTTGGAAAAACAATAAATTTCTCTCCAAAATCCTCTCGATCGCGCTCCATCAGCGCATAGCGTTCGTCGATATCTTTGACATAGTAGTCACGCTTGTAGTCATTGAGATTATCGCCGAGCAACGCGACCACCTCGTGAGATTTTCCAATTGCCTCTCGGCTCGGCGATTTATCAGAAGTCTCTCGGTAAACCGTCAAATGGTCTGCATCAGCAAAAGGCAAATCTAAATATTGGAGCTGTTTTAGGGCGTAGTCGTAAGTCTCCTCGCCCTGATCCCGATTGGTCACATAAAAGACCTCAACGCCCTGCTCCTCACAAAAGGCGAGAAATTCCATAGCGCCTGGCACTGGGGTCATCAAGTTCTTGGGGATCCACTCGTCCCACAATGCGTCATCGAAGAAGTCCACGCCCTGCTCAACGAGATAGGCCCAATAACTGGCCGAATGCACGACGGTGTGATCAATGTCCGTAATGACTGCAAGCGGCCTCTCTGAAGAATGTTTTTCTAGCGCCAGTTCCACACGAAGCGTTGCCAAGTTATAGGCCTGGTGACATAACGCGCCAAATTCTGCGGATGTGTTCGCCCAGGCGACTGCCCACAACAGTGGATTGGGGGGGGATGAACCTTGAGTAAATGATTCTCTAGCAATTTCCGACTGAACTTCCGCAGCGAGTGGCAGTGAAAGACCGCCCATCAACACTGAGGCCGCGAATCGCCTCCGATTCACCAAAGGACCGATTGATTTCATTAGCAGGGGTCTCGAGCTAGGTTTATGACCCATCAGCATGCCATAGGCGGCGACTTTTAGGCAGAAAGCTGGTCGCTGGAGACTCATCCAGACGATCTCACCAACAAAAAAGGGCCCCATGGGCCCTTTTTTAAGGTCACTCTGTGCAACGGAGGGCTACTCCATGAGCTCGGCGATTTCGTCCTCGTCGAACCCCTTAGCGATTAGCGCAAGTTTGAATTTCTCTAGCGCACTGCGCTCGATGCTTCTTGCCTGCGCCGTAGAGATCCCGAGTTGCTCGGCGACTTCTTTCAACGTACAGAAATATTCCATTTGCATCGATCTCTCTCATTCCTCTCTTTGTCGCGTTTGTTGCGCTTACTTTGTCTGGCCCTGGCTGGGTATCAGCGCTAATGGCCGACCAGACCAATCAGTTTACGGCAATGCCTACCAATTCAACCTCAGATCGCTCTATTCGAACACGACCTATTGGCTAGTTGGCTCCGGGAGCCATTCTCTATGCCCTGTCAACTTTGACCAGCCGCCTAGCAACTAGTTCATTAATTCATACGCAATATCTGATCCTCAGGATGAATTCTTGAGGCCTGCGAGTAAGAACTAGCCATTATCTTAATTTAGCGCTTTACCGAGGGCTTTCGCTTCCTCTTCGTAACGGGCATAAGAATTCTTCATGGTCGCCGAATTCAGAATCACTTCCGCACAGAGCGCTTTCGTTTCAGCATCAATCACTCGAGTCAGTATCCAGTTTGACTCAGTACGGCGGCTCTCGGATAAGGCGATGATCTCTCGTTCTAGCAAGTACGGACGGTCCACAAACAGAGGGCCATCGATCATGCGGATTTCTTGTGCCGCAAAGAGTCCTACAGCAGGACCTTTCGCACCAAACCGCGCTTGATCACTCGTGTATTGAACAAGAACTGAGATCATCTCAAGCGGAATAATGGGTCTCCCCCATGGAGAATCGATGGCCCCCTCTTCCGTGTAGTAAGGATGCTGTTCCGTAATGGATGCCAGTTTTCGAGCGAGTGAAAAAGGATACATATCGCCCATATGCTGATCGAAGGCCATTTGCACAGACTCAGGGTTACCTGCGCCTTTTTGGCCAACCGATAGCTCGCTCAAAATGACCAACTGCTCGCTGGGTTTAAGGCGCGCTCGCCTAACATCAAGCTCGGTTTCCCCGTAATCGGGACCAAGACTGGCTGTACCGGTGAGTACCGGCGTTCCATCTCTTTTTTCCGCACCAATTCGAGTATGGTTCGCGCCTGGAGCCAGCGGCTCAATGAATGCGCGAACCTCTTCACCCTCAACCACCATGTTTTGGTAATGCGCACTGACGCAACCGCGCTCAAAGAAGGTATCACCAAATTGTTCCTGTAACAGATGCACGAACTGACTGAAGTGTGTTGGTCCCTCGATCGGCGCCCCAGCAAACCCCAAGTTCTCAGCCATTGAATCATCGTGAATAGAAAGGTGACCATCATATTCCTGGGTCGCCAGCATCTGTTTTGGGTATCTGAATTCACTATATAGCGTCATTGTTTCTGCCCCCTCATCACCCTATTACTTGGTCGATGCTTTATAGTAATTCGCTTCACACCTAAATGGATCACACGATGAAAGATTTATTTTCAGTGGCGGGGAAAACCGTATTAGTCACTGGCGGCTCTAGAGGGATTGGCGAGATGATCGCCGCTGGTTTTTTGGCTAACGGCGCCAAAGTCTATATCAGCTCGAGAAAAGCTGATGCTTGCGCGGCGGCCTCAGAGCGATTGATTGCAGCTTACGGTGGCGAGTGCATTCCCATTCCAGCAGACCTATCCAAATTGGACGCGATCAAAGCCTTCGCGGAAGATTTACGCGGCCGCGAGGAAAAATTGGATGTCCTGATCAACAACGCTGGCGTTGCTTGGGGCGCGCCGCTCGCCGAATTTCCAGAGGCCGGTTGGGATAAGGTCATGGACACCAACGTAAAAGGTCCATTTTTCTTAACGCAGCAGCTCCTTCCATTGCTGGAGGCAGCCGCGACGTTCGAAGAACCTGCACGGATCGTGAACGTCGGCTCGATTGATGGTATCAAAACGCCAATCTTCGACAATTTCTCCTATGGCCCCTCCAAGGCGGCCACCCACCACTTAACCCGAGTCCTTGCAGCCCACTTGATTAAACGCAACATCATCGTGAACGGTATCGCGCCTGGCCCCTTCCCCACTTGGATGCTATCCACTGGCGTTGGCGGCGGTGGCGATATCGATAACACCGATTGGGATGCGGTGGGCAAAGGCAACCCTCGCGGCCGCGTTGGCCAGGCGGAGGATATCGCTGGACTCGCTATTTTTCTGAGCTCGAAAGCCAGCGGTTTTACCGTGGGCGATGTCATCACCTGCGATGGAGGTAGCGTAGTCTCTTGATGACCGCGTTAAATGTTGGTCGCCTTGGTTTCGGCGCTCTCTATTGTGTGAGATGCTGAAACCGTAACGACACCTTTTACTGATGCATTCCAATGAGGAATGCTTACCTAGGGAGAAAATAGATGAGTGAAGAACAAGCGGTAATTGTTGAGCGGCGTGGTGGTGTGATGGTGATCACGCTGAACCGCCCTGACGCCATGAACGCCATTAATGGCGCGCTCTCAAACGGGTTGTGGACTGCAGTGCAAGAATTAGATGCAGACGACTCACTGGTTGCTGGCGTGATTACCGGCAGTGGCCGCGCTTTCTGCGCGGGCATGGACCTCAAAGCGTTCGCACGAGGCGAGGATATTGGCCCCTTGAACACATTTGTCCGGTCCGGCGCTAAAAAACCGCTCATTGCTGCTGTAAACGGTTTCGCGCTCGCGGGCGGATGCGAAATCATGCTCACTTGCGACCTTATTGTCGCCGCGAAGGGCGCCAAAATTGGCATCCGCGAAGTCAAGGTCGGGCTCTTCGCTGCTGCGGGCGGAGTGTTCAGGCTTCCCGCGAGAGTCGGTTACGCGAAGGCGATGGAAATGGCACTGACAGGGGAGCCCATCACCGCTGAGGAGGCCATGGACGCAGGCATGCTGAGCGGCCTCACCGAACCCGGTGAAGCACTTGATACGGCCGTCGCGCTTGCTGAACGGATTGCAGAGAACGCGCCGCTTGCCGTTGCAGCCTCGAAGGAGTTGGTTCGAGCCGCGTCAATGGGTGTTGAGGAAGACAAGCTCTGGGAGATGCAGGTTCCCCTTCAGAAGAAAGTATTTAGCTCCAATGACGCGAAGGAGGGTCCCGTGGCCTTTGCAGAGAAACGTGCGCCCAATTGGACAGGCACCTAGCCTGCCTCCCCGATAACGCGTCCAAACAAGGGGGCATTGCCCCCTTTGTTTTGCCAAATGATTAAAGGTTGTAATTATTCATCCAAATCGCTGGCCCTCATACTCTTCGCAAGGGTCTCTCGGCGTCTTGAATCCACCTGGGACGTCCTCCAATTTAGTGAACCTTATTAAGGGTTCCACCAGCGGCACTCTCCCTATAGATTTAAAGCGTTAGCCAAGAGGGATTTCCGCATGAATGCAACCAACGTTCCCATCGATACGATTGACGTGAGTCTTCCTGAACGCTTTAAAGAAGATACCTGGCAGCCATGGTTTGCAAGATTGCGGGCCGAGGCACCCATTCACTACCTCGAAAACAGCCCGAATGGGCCATTTTGGTCGATCACAAGCCATCAACTCATCAAGGAAGTCGATACGAATCATGAGGTGTTTTCGTCAGAGAAAGGGGGCATCGCTATCGTCGACCCTTATGTGACCGATGATAGTCAAATCCAGGGCCAGAGCTTCATCACGATGGATGAACCCGAGCATATGAAGCAGCGGTCAGCGGTTGCTCCGTCTGTCGCCCCCAGAAATCTCGCGGAACTTGAGCCTCTCATTAGAGAACGAGCGGCAGATATTCTTGACCACCTGCCAGTTGGCGAACCCTTCAACTGGGTACAAGAGGTTTCCGTTGAGCTAACCGCTCGAATGCTTGCCACGTTGTTTGGATTTCCCTACGAGGAACGTCACAAGCTAGTCTATTGGTCGGATTTAACCACTGCGGTTCCTGAGGTCACCGGCGATACCAATATCGACATGAAGCACCGCTATGAGGAACTCATGAACGCTGCCGCCGCATTTTATGCGCTATGAGCTGAGCGCGCGACGGAACCACCTCAATTCGACCTTATCTCGATGCTCATTCATAACGAGGCCACCGCAAAGCTGAATGAAAACCCTGAACAATTTTTGGGCAACATCCTCCTGCTCATCGTGGGGGGTAATGACACCACGCGAAACAGCATTAGCGGCGGCGTTATCGGACTCAATCAATATCCAGACGAATACCAAAAGCTCAGAGAAAATCCCGGGTTAATACCGAATATGGTTTCGGAAATGATCAGGTGGCAGACACCGGTGATTCACATGCGCAGAACCGCACTAACTGATTTCAATTTAGGCGGACAAACCATCCGCGCTGGGGACAAAGTCGTCATGTGGTACCTCTCGGGAAACCGGGACGAACAAGTCTTCGAGGATGCTGATCGGTTAATCATCGACCGTCCCAATGCACGATCGCATGTCGCTTTCGGTTACGGTGTGCACCGCTGCATGGGTAATCGGCTTGCTGAGATGCAACTGAGAATCCTGTGGGAGGAGATCATTCAGCGGTTCCACACTGTGGAGGTCGTTGGGCCTATTGAAAGGTTGCCCAATAATTTTATACGCGGCATCAAAGATGTGCCCGTCCGGTTGCATCCCCTTTAAAACCAAGGAGGCAGGTAACCAAGTGACCCGAATACTCCTCAAAAGCGTTGGTATGGCTTTAGCACTGCTAGCAACGGTAGTTTTGCTTCGCACGCTATTGCATGGCCCAATCGAGCAGGCACCTGTTGATATCGTCGCTATTGAGCTTGACGAGCAAGCCATCGCGTCGCGGTTAGCGGAATCCATTCGCTTTCAAACCATCTCCCACCAGAACGACAACATGCTTGATGAGTCGGCGTTTGAAGGGTTCATTAACTGGGTGGCTGAGACTTACCCTCAAGTTCACTCGGAGCTAACCCTTCAGCGCTTTGGTCTTACCATGCTCTACAAGTGGGAAGGCACCGATGCTGACTTAAAGCCCGTGCTAGTAACGGGCCACTACGACGTCGTACCGGTGATACCGGGCACTGAGAGCGCCTGGGAGGTTCCGCCCTTCGCAGGCATCATCCAAGACAGCACGGTTTGGGGGCGAGGCGCGCTAGATGACAAAAGCGGTGTCATCGGCATCTTGGAGGCCGTTACCTATCTGATTGATCAGGGGTTCAAACCCAAACGCACCATCTATTTGAGCTTCGGCCACGATGAGGAGGTCGGGGGTCGCAGGGGAGCGGGTGAAGTTGCTGCCTATCTAAAAGAAGCAGGTATCCAACTCGCTTGGAGCCTCGATGAAGGGTCTTTTTTATTTGATGGAATGTTCCCAGGCGTTGAGCCACTCCTAGCCCCCATCAATGTCGCCGAAAAAGGTAGTGTGACACTTGATATCGTCGCTCTCGCGCCAGGCGGCCATAGTTCAATGCCGCCAAGCACCACTGCCGTGGGCAAACTCGCTAAAGCCATATCCTTACTCGAAGAGAATCCCGTCCCCGGTGGCCTGTCGAGGCTCAGTGCCGCGATGTTCGACGATATCAGCCGACACATGCCATTTGGACAGCGACTACTCTTCGCCAATGCCTGGTTATTCGAGCCAGTGATCGTCTCAGCACTCAGCAATGTCACTTTCGCAAACGCCATGGTTCGCACAACCACCGCGCCCACGATGCTATCCGGTAGCATCAAGAGTAATGTGCTTCCCATTGAGGCAGTCGCCACCGTTAACTTTCGCATTCACCCTAGAGATTCAGTGGATAGCGTGACCCAGCACGTGTCCGACTTATTAGCCTCAGAGGACATTGAGGTTAGACCACGTGGGGGCGTCAACGCGTCAAGCGTTTCAAGCTGGGACAGCGAAGGTTTTCAGATCATAGAGAAAAGTCTGCTAGAAACTCGGGGTGAGGTGGTCGCGATGCCTGGCTTGATGATTGCCGGTTCTGACACGAAGCACTACGGGAAAGTAGCAGATAACGCGTTTCGGTTTAACCCGTTCGTCGTGACCCAAAGTGACCTAACCGGGTTTCACGGCACAAACGAAAAAATTGGGGTAAGCAACCTCGCCGACGGCGTTCGTGCCTATATTCAAATCTTGACCCATGGTGCTGGATGACGGGTTACCCCTATTGGCAATTTCATTGCTCTATCGATTTCCAGCCTGACTCACGTTCTACTCCAGAAAGGCCTAGGTAAGACAAAAAGAATTCTTCCAAGCCTTCAGAATGCCCAGGCTCGGCGCTGAACACCGTCCACCCCGGTGCCAGACGGCGACAAAACACGCTGAGGGCACGACAAAGTGCCTTTTTTGGTCTATCCATCGCTTTCGCTCTTTGAGTTGACTAAGCTTTTCCCGTTCTCGAAAGGCATCATCCATGCGTGAGCGTCGAACCAAAATCATTTGCAGCATCGGCCCGGCCACCCACAGCTTTGATCAGTTGAAACGACTCCACGAGGCAGGCATGGATGTAGCAAGAATCAACATGTCTCATGCCACTCATGAGATGGCTGAGGAAATCATCGGTTGGTTAAAAACGCTCAATCGCCAAGTTCGCTATCCCGTGCCTGTTCTACTGGACACTCAGGGACCCGAAATCCGCACTGGCGCCTTGGATGAACCGATGGAGCTGGTCCGTGATGACGAAATTGATCTGCGAGTTGGAGAGGGAGCCCCCAAAAGCAAGCGCAGTATTTCCGTCAATTACTCCGAGCTCATCGACGTGTTGCGAGAAGGTCAAACCGTCACTATCGATAATGGATTGATTAATCTCGAGGTCCTGGCCAAAGCCGAGGACCATCTGCGCTGCCGGGTTGTAGATGGCGGTAAGCTGACGAGTCGAAAGCACGTGAATCTCCCAGGCGTCAGGGTCAACCTGCCTGCCATTACAGATAAAGACCGGGCTGATATTGAATTCGGCATGAAACACGATATCGATTACATCGCGCTATCCTTTGTTCGAGAGGCTTCCGACGTAGAGGCTTGCCGTGCCCTCCTCGGCCGTAAAGCAAACACTATTAAAGTCATCGCCAAAATCGAGGATCAAGAAGGGGTTACGCACATCCACGATATCGTTCGCACTGCTGATGGGGTTATGGTCGCCCGGGGCGACCTTGGCATTGAGACCAACATCGCAGATCTTCCCAACATCCAGCGGCGCATCGTGCATTCAGCAGCCAGATGGGGGCGACGGTCAGTCGTGGCAACCCATATGCTTGAATCCATGATCGATCACCCCATCCCGACGAGAGCCGAGGTCACGGACGTCGCCAATGCGATTTACGAGGGCGCGGATGCCATCATGCTGTCTGGGGAAACCAGTGTTGGCCAGTATCCGGTTCGCTGCGTTGAGCAGCTTGACGCTATCGCCCAAAAGACGGAGCTCTGGCCTGGCCTTGGCTACGAAAAGGACCTCGAGCCGGAAAGCGATAAACAGCACATTGCCACCAACGCCGTTACGCTTGCCGAAGACCTCAAGGCGGCGGGCGTGGTCGTCATCACTCGCCGCGGAATCACCGCTGATTTGGTCACCAACGCAAGGCCCTCAAAGGTCAGAGTGTTTGCCTTTACCAATCATAGCCAAACGCGTCGGCGTCTCGCACTCAATCGCGCTGTTTACTCACATCGTATCGAATTTAGTAAAGAGCCTGAGAAAACGCTGCAACGAGCGCTGGCCATACTGAAGTCGCGAGAGGGACTAACTTCCGGCGACAAAGTCGTCATCATCTCCGATGTGCTTGCCGAAGGAAATTCAGACGCCATTCAATTACGGCACCTGGACTGAGTCTACTTAACCTGAACGCCTACTGAACCACACGCGCTCAGCCCCTGCCCAGCGCTTGCGAACCCCATGGCGCAAGGGCAAACTTTCACTATCGCGTGGAAACGCTCGCTCGCACGAGGTCCAATTGAATCGGCTCGTTTTATTTTCACTGGTTGCTTTAATCGGCCTCGCTCCTTTAGCCGTCGCCAGTGAAACCAATGAATTCACATGGGACATTGACGGCGACGGCAAAGAGGCCCCCTTAACCGACGGCTTACTCATCATTCGGTACCTATTTGGCTTCACCGATCAAGCGCTCGTTCAAGGCGCGGTAGACTCAAATGCAACTCGATCAACCGCAGCTGATATCAAGGCTTATCTCGATGTCCACGCTGCGGAGCTCGATGTCGATGGTAATGACACTAACGCCCCGCTGTCCGATGGCCTCCTGATCATTCGGTATCTGTTTGGTTTTGATGGTGCGTCGCTCATTCAAAATGCAGTCGCACCAGACGGGGCGCGCACCACGGCCGATGACATTTCTGCTTTTCTAGACGCGAGATCTGGAGGCGGCAGCATTGACCCACCGATAGAACCACCCACGGTCACGGCGAAAGCGTATTTCGAGGACGAAGTCGCCGGATTAATTGACCGGTGCGTTAGTTGCCATAAAGCGGGAGCAGTAGCTGGAGGCACCGATCTTGTATTCGTGCTGAACACTACTGAGAACCTAGATACGAATTACAAAGCATTAAGGGACTTCATTCTCGACACGTCCCAGCCGAGTATTTTGGGCAAGATCAGTGGTGTATCCCATCCTGGGGGCAACATCTATCCGACAAACAGCGACGGGTATAAGGTTTTCGAAGAATTTGTTCGTCTAGTCGAAGAAGAAGACGCTTCAGGCGAAGAAGAACCTGAACCCGTTACCAACGCCTTCAACACACTTTTTAAGTCCTCGACACTATTAAGCGCCGAGGCGACGCTGCGACGGGCCACCATCTTACTACTAGGGCGTAACCCTACCCTCTCCGAAATCAGCCTGCTAAGTGACGGCTCAGATGCAGCCCTCAGACAAGCCATTCGAGCGGCAACGGAAGATCCCGCCTTTCATGATTTCCTCGTCCGGGGCGCGAACGATCGATTGCTGACGGACGCCTTTGTCGAAGGAATCCCCCTTGAGCAAGCGTCGCTTGAGGCGAATGCTTTCTACCCTCTTGGGACAAACGCACATGCCGATGCTCAAGCAGACGCTGGCGAGCGATTCTTTTACTGGCCCAAGTACAATCACTGGCGCTGGGGCCTTGCGCGCGCGCCACTCGAGCTCATTGCTTACATTGTGAGCAACGACCGTGACTACCGCGAGGTCCTCACTGCCGATTACACCATGATGAATTACGCCGTCAGCGACTTCTTAAATGGCGGCGCGGAATTTGATGAAGTCGACCCTGAGGTCTTCTCCTACTGCCAAGCGTTCCCAAATGAGCCCTGTTACGACCACAGTCAATTCAAACCGGCTCGCAATAATGGCCAAACACTGCTCACAGAGAGCCTAGAAACCGAGGAGACTGAATTTCAGACGCAGCGCATCACGGCCTACGATTCGTTCATAGACTATCCGCACGCAGGCGTACTCAACACACAAGCCTTCTTGAACCGGTACCCAAGCACCGAGACTAATCGAAACCGAGCGCGGGCAAGATGGACCTTTTACCACTTCCTTGGCATCGATATTGAAAAATCCGCACCCCGAACCACTGACCCTGTGGCGCTCGCCGACACGGATAACCCAACCCTAAAAAATCCAGCCTGTACCGTCTGTCATCAGGTCTTAGACCCTGTTGCCGGCGCTTTCCAGCATTATGGAGATATTGGCTTTTACCACGAAGCCTGGGGAGGCCTTGATTCGCTCCCCTTCAATTACAAGCAAGCCATCCCAGACGCGACGCTTAGCCCAACCTATCTTGGCGGGGAGTTGTTTGAAGTTGAGAATGAGGACTTCGGACCGGTGTTTGAAACGTCTTTTGAGTCTATCGCGCAAACGGTTTACCTGCGCATCGAGTTCCTTAATGATGCGGCAGACGAAAATGGCGACAGAAATGCCTTCTTTGGTCCGCTATCGCTCGAAGGACCGAGTGGGACCACTAGTTTCACGCTAGACAATCTGCCTGAGGGCACCGAGCGCTATGGCTGCGGAGGACCCCAAGCCGATGGCTATGGGCAGTACTGCCAAGGAGGCGTGGTTCTTCCGATCGAACTCGAGGATTCGGGTGACTACATCCTATCGATTGAGTTACGGGGCGATCAGTTTGGAGGCGAACCCGTGCGCGTCATGGTGTCCATCGATAGCAATATGAATGCCCTCGAGGAGTTTCGGTACGCCGAAGGAGACACCTGGTACAAGGACATGCGTGAACCGGGGTTTTTAGCGAGTGAGGCCCCAGAAAGCATCCCCAGCTTACAGTGGCTTGCTGCCGAGATTGTGAAGGACCCCTGGTTCGGCGAGTCCGCAGTCAAGTTTTGGTGGCCGAGTCTCATGGGGCAGGAGGTAGTCTCCGCCCCCGAAGTGGTCGAGGACGCACAGTTTGGAGCACAACTCGCACTATTCGATGCTCAGCAGAGCTACATCACTGACCTAGCTACGCGCTTTGCCACCGGTATAGACGGAGGCCAACCCTTTAATGGTCGCGACTTGATTGTGGAATTACTGACTAGCCCATGGTTCAGACTGCTGAGTCTCGAAGAGGCGAACGCGCTGTCCAATCAGCTTGGGAATCGCAGACTACTAACTCCTGAGGAACTAGAGGCAAAATTCGCTGGCTTAACCGGTTTCTATTGGGGACACCACAACAATGAGTATGCGGAATGGAGTATCACTGGTCGGCACTCACGATTATCCGAAGAGTTCCAAATTCTCTACGGGGGGATTGATTCCCGTAATGTCACCAAAAGGGCCGATCAGATGTCTCCGCTCATGTTCAATATCGCTGAGAAGATGGCGCTGGAAACCGCGTGCGAAGTGATTGTGCGAGATCTCGCGGAAGCACCCGCAGAACGCCGCATGCTAGGCAATACACACCGCTTAACAACACCAGAGTCAACGTTGGTCACTCAAGTGGCCGCCGAGGTGCCCCTCGCTGAATTCACAACGGTCATCGAGACGACAGCGCAAGTCCAGGCTGGATCCGTTTCGCTAATCGTTACATTCAATAATCACTTGGGTGACCCAAATGGCTCGAGGAACGCTTGGTTTGACCAGCTCAACATCACATCGCCAAGCGGCGTTGAGACGACCATCGAGTTCGAGGATGCCCCCGCCGGCACCCGAATCACCGCGTGCGGTCACCCTACAGACGCCTACTATCAGTTGAGCTGCAATGGCAGCATCATCATTCCCTTTGAGGTCACAGAAGCGGGCAGCTACGCCCTCGAGCTGATTGCGGCGGGTGAGCAATATGGCGACGAACCCATAAGCATCGAACTATCGATCGTTGATAGCGCATCAGGCAAGCCAGCGCTTAAGCGTCAAATACAGGATTTGCATCAACAACTGCTCGGTGAAACGCTACCGGCCGACGACCCGGAAGTGGAAGCCACGTACGCTCTACTACTCGAATCCTACGAGACACGAAAAGCGCGCGGAGTGACCAACGTTAACCAATTCCCGGTTGAGACCTGCCCCAATCACCAATGGCGCATTTCAGATCTAGACGGGTCAGACCCAACCTACATGGTCGGTACCTGGATCAACGTCCTCACTTACCTGATGACCGATTTTCGATTTCTCCACGAATAGTAAATTGAGCGGAGATCAAGAACGATGAAAAGAAGAACATTACTCAAATCCGCTGGTGGAGCCAGCGCGCTAGGCCTCCTCGCGCCCCTTCGCTCTCTGGGTCTCGTTGAAGGGGGCTATTCAGGCCCACTCCTGCTCCAAGTACAGGCCGATGGAGGCTGGGACGTCACCAGTTACTGTGATCCAAAAACCAATCAACCCGGCGCACCAGTGATCACCAACTGGTCAAAGTCTTCTGACCCACTGCAAGCAGGTGGCATCACCTATGCACCCTTTGCGAACAATGATTGGTTTTTCCAAAAGCATCATGCGCGCATGATGGTCATTAACGGGATCGACTTACAAACCAATTCGCATACAACTGGCGTCCTACACAATTGGAGTGGGCGAAACGCTGAAGGCTATCCAGGCCTAACCGCCCTGTTCGCAGCTAACCATGCCCCCGACATCGCTATGCCTTACGTCAACTTTGGCGGTTTTGGAGCAACAGAAAATATTATTGGCTTCACTCGGCTTCAAGATAACCCCGAGATGTTAAGACGAGTCCTCGAGCCAAACCTCGATGGCTACCATCAGCCCAACCAGCACTCAGATTACGAAGGCCCCGTTACCTATAGACGAGAAGAAGACCTAAGCCTCATTGAACAACACCGGCAAGCTCGATACGAGCGTTTAATCGCGTCAAGCCAGGGCGGCTCGCGAGAACAGAGAAATCTCAACGCCTACTCCGACGCTATCAAAAATCGAGCCACGCTGAAGGCCTTTGCGCCTTACTTACCTAGCAATGAAGAGACAGCGCCTGACATGGCCATGATGCACACGAACTTGAAAGCTCAAGTTCAGATCATTAGCGCCGCCTTCTCTGCGGGCGTCAGCAGCGCAGCTGATTTACAGCTGGGCGGGTTTGATACCCATGACGACCACGACGCCTTGCACGCGCCGTTATTGACGTATTTGAATGAGTCTATCGACCTCATTTGGCAGCTAGCAGAGCAAGGCGGCTACGCCGATCGATTAACGGTAGTGATTGGTTCTGATTTCTCAAGGACGCCCAATTACAACTCTGGCCAAGGGAAGGATCATTGGCCCATTGGTTCGGTGATTGTGATGCAAGATAATCCGACTTGGGGCAGCCGCGCGACCGGGATCACCGATACGGGGCATAACGCACTACCTGTCTCTTTCGACACACTTCAACTCGATGAAGCGGACGGTTCGATTCTCTATCCAAAACATGTTCATCAGGCCCTGAGGCGACTCACCGGAATCGAGGGCTCGGCACTAGATGCCCAGTTCCCTTTCTTGAACATCACAACGCCAAACTTCTTTGGATAGTGATCCTTGACCGAGTTGAACCAGGCACTGGTTGAGCAGATAGAACCTGAGCGGCCTCTGGACAGTAGATGCTGGCTCCACGCCGACCTGTGAGCAATGACTCCACGAATTGGAACCCCAACGCATCCCGATCCATGAACGCTGGGTCTATTGATGCTAACTGCCCAACGTTCGGCTAGTTCCGAAAAGTCTCGGATAGCCTGGATCAGGTGAGCGTTTGACGGGCTACAAGGCACTGGACAACCGAATGGATCTCGACCATGGAGCCCTCACTCTGTGACCCAGAACTTCTCAAGATCAACACTAGGTGTGAGGCTTGACGGGCCTTTGTTCGAGAAGCCCTGAACGAGCTGCCCCGCACTTATTCAGAAGCTCAGATCAAATAGCCGTCGAACGCGCTGCCAGAGGCTAAATAAATGTAAAGGCATCGGCCGCTCGAGCACTGACTCCACACGCTCAAACTCACTTGCATCGAGGCCCAATAGAATTACCTGTACTCGGTTTAAGTTGTCGTCCATTGGCTCGCTAGGCCAAGGTCAAATGCGAAACCGCTCGATCTGAATATCATCCTCACCTAGATCGGCAAAATTGTCGTCGACTCGCCCTTTGATGTATTCCTTCCAAGTGAAGACACGGTACTTTGGCGATTCTAGATGCGCTGGAATCAGTGATTCCAGCGTCGCATTGCCAGGTGGGTTAAAGAAGTACGGCGTGCTAAAGCGCCCGCTGCAGCCGATGGTAGTCATAGGCAGGACTCGGTGAACCGCCGCGCGATAATGATCGTTACTCCACACCTGCATCGCATCCCCAAGATTGACAACGATGGTGCCAGGAACAGGAGATACGTCGATCCAGCCACTCGATAGAGAATGCGTCTGAAGCCCGCCGCTGTCGTCTTGCAGTAACAGCGTCAAAATTCCTGGATCTGTGTGATGGTGGAGCGCCATATCGCCAAGCGCTGTCACATGACTGCTTTCATCAGCAGATAATGGGTCATGCTCGGGGTAATAATTCAACCGCACGTTAGACGTTCTCGGATCCCCTGCCACGGAAACACTAGCGGTGCTCATCGAAGCGTTCAGCGCTCTGAGGATAATCGATAGCGTACGCGCGGCGATCCCACTCGCGGCGTCAA
>Ga0255780_10001364_pt1 | contig 22799 bp, 10 predicted proteins | sample 071ome_32_FD_179978 | JGI IMG/M metagenome (GOLD analysis project Ga0255780, IMG submission 179978) | Coastal salt marsh microbial communities from the Groves Creek Marsh, Skidaway Island, Georgia - 071405AT metaG (version 2) | ecosystem: Environmental > Aquatic > Marine > Intertidal zone >... | reverse complement strand
TCTTGGAAAGGAAAAGAGAGAGACGTCAGCTCGAGAGTAAACCCCGTTCTGTCTCATCCGTTGCGTCCGGACTGATTAAATGACTGTTTTTATGTGCACATCGCGAGTGTCTTTCGCTCTCCTCCTCAAAAGAGAGGAGGGGCAAAAGGAAGTGACGTTTCCGCCCGAGCACTCTCTGCCACAACGCGCGGGGATTTTCCCCGGTGATCGAATTTTATTAAAATAAAAAGTTTGCGCCCGCGGATCATCAAAAGAGAGAGAGAGCCGCTTCTTCGCGCGTATCCACCGAAGTTAATCCTTCGAGCGCGTCTCACCTTAGCGTTTTAGCGTTAGCATCGCACTGTTCTTCATCGAAAAAGAGAAAGAGTCGTTTTTCTGTGCATTTCTTCTCTTCACGAACGCCGCCGGCTCTCCGCGTTCGGGAAAATTCTCTCTCTCTCTCTCTCTTTCAGAGAGGAAAAAACAAAGAACCGCGAAAACGCGTCGTCGTCGTCGTCGTCCTCGTCGTTGCTGCTATCACTGCCGCGTCACTAACCGTGTTGTCGCGTTCTACGAACCTCTCTCACATCAGAGTTTCTCTCTTTCGCACGATTTAGGGAAAAAAAAAGTGAAGTCTGACGACGACTTTCGGGAAAAAACGTCGTCACTCGAAATATCTATCGGATACGTGCGCCATGATGCTCCTCCAGCGACGAGCAGCGGCGGCGGTCGTCGTCGTCGACTCTGGAGGAGGAAGAAGAAGAAGGAACGAGAAACGGAGCGTCGTCGTCGTTACTGCCGCCGCGGGAAAGGATTCTTCGTCGTCGTCGTCGTCGTTAACGTCGTCGTCGTCTTCCCCGTTTGGGGGATTTGGTGGTTGGGGAACGACGACGCGAGAAGGAGGAGGAGAACGTCGTTCGGGTGGTCGCATGAGCGATGATGCGAGCGAAAGAGAGAAGAAAGAGAACGCGGCGAAAAAGAAGAAGAGCAGCGCGAGAAACGAGACGACGACGATCGAGAAGAAGAAGAAGAAGAAGAGCGAGACGACGACAACGACTTCGAATGGAGGTTGTCTTCCTCTTGGTCCTCCGGAGGCGAGAAGAAGAGAGCACCACCAAACTTTTTTTGTAACGGCGGCGGAACATCGAACGCGAGCGGCGGTCGAGACGTGCAAAACGTTCCTGCACAGGAACGAGAAACTCGCTGCGGTTGTTTTCTTGGCGCAGGTGGCGTACGTGATGGTGAAAACGACGAAACGAATGAAGAAGGCGATATCGTTCGTCGAGCGGCAGTGGCGGAAAGCGAAGGCGCTGTACGCGTACGCGAAGGAGAACGTGTTTGATAAACCGAAAATTACGAGAAGCGCGGCGAACGATCCCGAGTTTCGGAAGTTGCTGAAAGATTACGCGAAGTTGATACACGATTTGTACGACGTGCCGATCGTGCCTGAGTTTATAGAGACGCGGGTGTACGCGCAGGCGTTGGAGCAAGGATTGGAAGGCGCGTTTGAGACTTTGGACGATATCGTCTTGAGCGGAGACGCGAGAGTGTTGGGACATCCGTTGGTCGTGCAAAGAAGGTTTGTTGGGGAAGATTCGGAAAGGTTGAAGACGTACGGAGCGTTGGAAGGGAGCAAAGAGGACGAATTGGAGAAGTTTGTCGCGGAAGTGGTGGAAAATACGATCGATGAAAAGTACAACGACGGGAAACTGATGCGAAAGATGGAAAAGAAAATGTCGAAGAAAATTTTATCCATCGCGGCGAGAACCGGGACGTTGTTCCTCGAATCCGGCGTCCAAAGCTTCTCTGCGCGAATTTTTGACGCGGAATTTTATTTCGACGTTCGCGAACAGTTGAAAGAAGAAGAGAGAGGAGGAAAAGTGGGAGACACCTCTCTCCGCGCTCGGCGCGAGGCGCTGAGAAGAAGCCGAGCTATTCAAATCGCCAAAACCGCCTCGGACGAACGTTTGCGTAAAGTCATCGACGAACTCCAAATTCCACCGATTGGTATACTTTTTCCAGAGTTAGAAAGAGATGTTGGCAGGTTAGTCATAGCGATGGCGTGCGAAGCCATCGATTCCGAAGTTTCTCTCCCAAACGTCGATTACGCTGTGAAGTTTGATCTCCGCGTGAAGGATCAGAAAGAATACGAGGAAGACGAAAGGAGGTTGAACAAACGGAAAAATTCATCTGTATTGTCGTCGTTATCGTCGTCTTCAGACGACGCGGACGAGCTCGCGCAGGCCTTGGCTGACGATTTCATGGCGCGTCGTAAAGCCGTGGCGCCTATGTTCATCACTCCGGAATTGGAACGGAAAACCTACACGGACATCATTAAAGGCATTTTAGGTGGGATTGGCTTGAACGCGCCGCGCGTGTTCGCGGAATTTTTAGGCATGGACGTTACGATACAAGTCATACGGAAGAAGAACGACGACAAGAAAGTGCGAACGAAGGAAAATGCAAAAGAAGGCGTCGCAGAAATGAGTCCGACGATGAATTCAGAGAATAATGATAATAACAACACTAACGATGCTTTTGCGTTTCTTCGCGAACGGTTCAACGTGACCCCTATCGTAGCGACAGGGGACAAGCAGATGGCAGACACGACAGCTGCAGCAGCAGTGAGTAATAGCGACGTTGTAAGCAGAGAAAGTGTTGAGGCTTTCATCGATTGGCTCCTTGCGGATGCCGCGTATAACGTTCAGGCCATTCCAGACGACGTCGAGCGCGCTTTATACGCTAACTGTTTTGAGCTCTTCGTGGACGCGTTCATCGAGACGACGCAGAAAGTTGAATTTAGCATTTTAAGCCGCACGGTAAAGATCAAAACTCGAGTGGCGAAAGATGCACCGCGCGATTACACGAAAATACGTCGATTTCGTCCAGATTGGCAAGTGTTAGATACCATAACGGAGGAAATTAAAATTGAACCGGAAGCGTTGAAGAAAATCACGAGTAACGTTCACGCGTTCGCGTTGGCGTTTCTTTCGCAAGTTCTCGAAGACGCGTCGGCGGTCATTTGTGGTCACGAAATTCGACTGGCTTTGACAACTCCGACGGTTTTACGTAAATCGTACGACTTTGACGACGTCAACGTGTCTTTTGATGGCACGACGCGAATGAGCGTAGACTATGACTCGTCAAAAAACAGTGGTGGAGTGCGCTCTTTTGCGAGCTCGAAAGCTTTACGAGAACCGTCGCGGAAGAGTGCGCAAAACGCATTCTCCGCCATGGACGCGTTGAACGCGTTAGCGACTGAACTCGCGACGGAAGCCTCTTCGGCTCTTCTTAACGAAAGCAAAAGAGGCGAAACGGGTGATGATTCATCAAAAGGCGGTGATTTTTCCATAGATTCCATCTTTTCGGATTTACAAAGAGACGTGCAGAAACAAATTGCGCAATTTGGATTTAAGAACGCCTTCTCGAACGCCTCGCAGTTAGACAGCGACGCGATTTCACACGATGCGGTTGCATTCAGCGTTTTCAAAAAGTACTGCTCGCCACCGGACGAGACGTTTCCGTTCCCGTACTTGACTAAAGCGCAATTCGAAATCGCATCTTTGGAAGTTATAAAAATGGCTGGATTTCGAAAAACGAGCAAATCAATCGCGCAAAAGATGGAAGCTTTGGCGACCGCGGCGGACGAAGATGAAAATGGCGTCATTCAGTGGGGCGAATGGTATTTCGTCAGCGATGGGATCATATCGGCTGTGGAGAAGGCAAAAGCCCAAAGTAGTAAAAGTAAGCAATAGCAATAGCAGCAGTAATAGCAGCAGCAGCAGCAGCAGCAGCACACGGTAGACATTAAAATTGTATTTATACTAAGATTAATTTCTTCTTTATGAAGACGGTGGCGCCCTGCCAGACGAAAACTCTCCTCGATCTCTGTCATCTTTCGCGATTACATACGTTATCTCCTCTTCCTTCACCGCCACCGGTTTTGGTTTCGACTGCTTCTTCGTGCTAATAGTATTATTATTAGAAGAAGATTTCTTCGCCTTGATCAACTCGTTTGGCGTTTTCTGCAACCATTCAGAGAGTGGTATTCTTGGACTCTTTACCGCCCTGTTTGCAGCTGATTGCAACAACAGCGGCGGGAGTAAAATAGCAAAACCGACACCAATAGACGCGAGGACGATTTCCCAACCCGTTCTGGTTGGTATTTCGTACGAGTTCTTCCGAAATGGAATATGAAATTTCCACGGCTGCCGCTCACCTTTCCTATCGATGCCCTCTAACGATCCGTTCCTCGCAATGACTGGCACGTACTCCTCGATAATCTTCCAATACTTTTGCGCTCGCGTCGAGGCTTGTTTGCTGAACTTCTCCTGTTGTCTTTTCTTCATTTCCAAACGCTTCAAGTGTTTGAACTTGTCATCTCTCGATTTCACTTTGAACGCCGGGTGATCAAAGCGCATGTACAACATGTCGATGAGATCTTGCAACGCTTTCGACAACTGCACCAACCTCGCCCGCGCCGCAGTCAACTCTCGCATCTCTCTTCGTCTCAACAGTTTGAAATTTTGCGCCTGCAAACTCGCGTATCGCGCAATTTCGCTTCTCGCTGGAAGCATCCAGTGCACCCAAGGATTCGAACGCATCGATCCGGGCGGATGGGCAGCTTCCAACGCCAACGCCTCCTCAATCTTTGCCACGAACGCGATGTATTCAATCTCCTTCTGCGGACCGCCACCGACGGCTTGCGTTCGGTCGGATTTTGGTCGTATGCTCGCAAAAATTTCCGCCATGGCAATTTGATGATCCTCGAAAAAACGCATTGGCCACCTGTACTCTCTCGCAAACTCGAAATGACTCGCCGAATAATCTCTCCCTTTTAAATTGGTAGCGGGCTCGAATTCCGGGAACAACTGTTGCGACATACCAGATGAATCCGCGCGATTAAGTGCCCCAGTTCTCTTCCTATATCTCGACACCGCCTCCGCTAAATCTTCCGCTTCTTTCTCTCCGACTAAACTATCCATAAACTCGCTGCTTTTCGGTGCCAGATCGTCATCGTCGTTTTGCATCATCGCCCTCGAAACCATCACCGCGATCACCTCGGTCAGCCTCTCGCCCTTCAAAACCGCATCAAATCTCGGAATCGAACTCGCCAGCGCTCTCTGAATGCCCGCTAACTTCTTGTCCAATAAATACTGCCACGTATCTTCCTCCGAAACGCCTTCCACGTGCACCCCGTGATTAAACTGCAACACTTTCTCTAAATACGCGCAAATCCGAAACAACGTCGAGTTGACGCAATCCGACGGATCGTCCGGAAAGTGCAGCGCGAAGAAATTCACCGGTTGCGGAACTCTCTCCAGTTTCGATTTTCGTCTCGGAGGCGTGCACAAGATATCCTCCAATCGTTCGTGCAACTCAATCGCCGCCGCTCGCAGCGGACCCGCTAACTGTCTCCTCACGTCCGCCAATCTCGCTTTCCGTTCGACTTCTAATTTGTTCGCCTCTTTCTTCGCGTCCGACGTCTCCGCCGTTTTCGCGCTGACGAATTTAAAAACCGACGCGAATAAAAGCATGGACCCGATACCAGAGGCGGCGCCGGCGATGATCTTTCCAGCCGCGGTTGCCATCAAGTTTTCCTTGTACTTCTCGATGTCCAATTTTCCCTTCAAATTGGACAAAATATTTCTCTCCTTCTTCTTCTTCGAATCTCCACCGCTGTTGTTGTTGCCGTGATTATTGTTGTTATTGAAGAAGGAAGGAAACGACATCTTGTTGCCTCTATCGTGTTGCTCCCGAGAGTTGGGCTTTTTCTTTCCCATCTTAAAAAAGCCGCGCGCGCGAATGTCCAATTCGCAAAAGTCCCGCCTTTTATTTGTTGTGGAGAAGCAAAAGGAAGAAAATTTACGAAGAGAGAACGGCGTAAAAGCGCGACGAGCGCTCAATGCATACTGCTACTACTACTACTGTATTACTACTACTACTACTACGCATAATTAAAATCATCTACTACAACTACGCGATGTGCTCTAATTCAAACGAAACCAACGCGTGATCGCTCGGAAATGAAAGCGTCGGGAACGGCATATCGTCTACCCATCGAAACGTGGCGCCGGCGTCGCCCTCCGCGGAGGAGGAGGAGGAGGAGGACGCGTCGTTTACGCGTTTGGACATTTCCGCGTTCACTTTGAACCGTCCGGATGAAACAAACAGGTGGTCTTTCGGATGCATGTCGACTAATTTGCTCGTCAACTTGTCCTTATAGAAAACGGCTTTGTTTAGTTGCGGTTGCAAGAAAGAGCGGGCGTTGCAGGTGGTGGTCGGGCAGAGCCCGTGTTCGTCGCCCCAACAGTTTTGGAGATTTTCGGAGGCCAAAGAGCTGTACATGGATTCGACCGATAGACGTTTGCCTTTGTTGTCGTCGTGGTGACAGTTCGCGTCGAGGGCGAATATTAAGGTAGAATCACCGCCGCATTCGCTGTTGACCGCTTTGACGACGTCGACGGTTTGTAACCCATTCGTGTCGCCGTGAAACGAAGCGATGACGAACGGTTTTCTTCCACAGGTCTCCTTGTTTCCAAAGTTAACCTCTCGAACGACGCACAAATCACCACTGGCGACTCCCTCTGGCAGTTTTGTTTTATTCACGCTGATGACTTCCCACACGCCGCTTTCGAAAAACGTTTTACTCGCCAACACGATGGAATTCTGATTCCTCGTCGCGTCGAAATCCGGCCCAGACAAACAATCAAACTTCTCCGTCAACACCGCACTCTTCGCGATCCCGTCTCGCATTTGTTCCGATACCTCTTGCAAACATATAATTTCTCTTCCTTCCTTCGCCACTCGTTCTAAAATATCAATCGTCGCGTTCACTTTCCTCTCCACCAGAGCGTCCACCAACATCTTCTTCGTCTCCGCCCAATTCGCATCCGCCTCCTCAATCAACCGTATCAAACTCTTATCGAACGCCGCCAAACAAAACACCTGCAACGGTCTCGATATCTTCACCTCCTCGTCTGTTATCGCCGGATACTTTTTGTTATCTAAAAACTTCAACCGCTTCGCGACGCCATCCTTCTCGTCAAACGCGTACGCCAACCACGCTCGCCACCACTTCGAATCGTCGCTCAACACGCTCGCGTCCGCGTACGAAGTCGTCACGCACGGTCGACACTTCTCCCCATTCTTCGTCGTCAATCGATCCGGCATGGAACACAGCCGTTTCGCCCCAATCTCCGCGTCCAGTAAAAAATCCTTCAAAATCCTCCGTTCCATGAAATGCGTCTTGAAGAACGCAATCGCCGCGTCGCACTCGCTCTCCGTCCAGTCTTTCAACACCAATCCGCCATCGCTTCTCTCTCTGAGAATCTCTCGCTTCGCGTCCAAGAGCATCTCTTCCGAGACGATATCTCTCACTCGCACGTCGTGCTCGTCGCAATTTAATAACATTTCGTCGATCTTTTTCATCGTTTGTTCGTAGTTTCTTTGCTGTTCGGCATACGCGGCGTTTGCGTTAGCGTCGTTGTTACCATTTCCCGAGTCGATGGTCACGTAATACTCGAACGGATTGTCGTTGATCGCGGCGACGTTCCACGAGGACACTCGAAGACGAAGAGGAGGTTTATTTTTTGTCGTCGTTGCAGTCGCCGCAGCGGCAGCGACGGAAGGAGAAGACATGTGCGTGTTTTTGTCGCGCGCGTTGTTGTGCGTTTGGTCGTTTCTATCGTCTCGCGCTACTTTTAGTATATTTTAATGACAACTTGCTATGTATGGTGTTGTTGTTTTCTCTCTTCTCTCCGCGCAACCGCGCGCGCTTATCCATCGTTCGTTTTAAACCCCGCGCACGGTTGAAGTGTCGCGGCACTCACGACGGAGAAGAAGATGTAGGTGAAGGTTTGATCCACTCTGGAGGTTCTGTCCATCGGTGCGGATGGCGCCCTTTGGCGTCGCCGTCCGGCTTGCGCAACTTCCACAGGCTGGAATCGACGCCGTCGTCTCGTTCGGCGCGTTCGGCTAAGAGTTTCAAGTCTCGCATGATTTCAGAAGCGGTGGTCGTCGTCGATGCGCCGTGAGTACCGCCGCTGTTGCTATTGGCGCTATTATTACTATTATTTTCTTCTCCGCTGTTGTTGTTATTGGTGGTGGTGCTGCTGCTATCGACGACGCTTTTCTTCGTCTTCTTGGAGGACATTTTGTACTTTAAGTTGCTCGCGACGCGTTTCGCGTTTAACATTTTCACGCAGCACACTCGGCGGCACACGAACATGGAACGCCCGTTCGGCGGTGGGTTGGATTTTGAGCTCCGCTTGTGATCGAACGCGACAATTTTGTACGTCGGCGCCGGCAACGAGGCGTGCGGTAGAAGTTTCTTTTTTGTTTTCGCTTTTTGACACCGGCGCTCTTTGCGCGTGGTCGCTTCGATGAAATTAGAGTAAGACTCTCGCGTTTCTTCTCCGTCCGCGTCCGAGACAACAACCGGATTCAAAACTTTCGTCACGGACAACGCGTCTTCCTTCTTCACGAACGTTTGACACGCCGCGCACCATCTTCTGTGTTCTCTCCTCATATCTTCTCTCGTCAACCCTTGCCTCGGCTTCTTCTGATTGCTCGCTCGATCCTTCGGCCGTTTCGCCCTCCGCTTTTTGCTCGACGCCGCGCCGGAATGCGACGTTTTACGAAGACGCGCGAATCGAGCGATTTCATTCAAATACGCGCCGAGCGCATCGTGACGCGCGAGTTCTCGTTCGATCGCTTCTTTTGTATCCGTCAGAGATACTTTCGTCGTCGTTGTCTTTGACAAAGTCGCTTCTTCTTCTTCATCTTCTTCTTCTTCTTCTTCTTCTTCTTCTTCGAGTGGGAGTCCTCGTCGTCGTCGTCGTCGTCGTCGTCTCTCCAGCAAAGTTGCCACCAGAAGCGCTTCTTCCAACTCGCTCTCGCGCTCGGCGTGGGACGGGATTCTTCTTCTTTTCTCGTCGTCGTTCGCGTCGTCGTCTAAAAAGTCAATCTCTTTCGCGCTCAAAAGTGTCTCTGTCGTCGTCGCCGCCGCGGAGAGTAAGAGCGAGGATAACTCTTCCGCCAAGAGAAGCGATTCAGCGTCGTCGTCGTCGTTATCGTCGTTAAAGTCACCTTCCTCCATCCGCCGTCGAGAAGAAGAAGACGAAGAAGAAGCGCTTTGAAGACGAAGCGGCGGCGGTTGCGTTCTTCTTCGCGGTGCCGCCCGCCCCGGGAAAAACTTTGTAGAAGAAGAAGAAGAACGAGAACAAGAAGCGAACAGACCGGACCGCGCTCGACGATTTCGATCGGGAGAGACGACGAGAACGCCGCCGCCGCTTCTCGTCGTCGTCGTCGTCGTCGTCGTCGTCGTCATCGTCTTCTTCTTCTTCTTCTCTTTCGCGTGTGAGGAATTGATGCGTAACTGTTGTTGTTGTTGTTGTTGTTTGTTGGATAAAATTTTTTGCACATCTCTAAACTACGGACTATATCTATTTAATGTTACACGAGCGCGCGCCGCTAAATAAAAGGATCGCTCGATTGAAACTCACTCTCTCCGTGTGTTTTGAACGCGCTCGTAACCGCGGGTAGAGTTTCAATCTAAATCGTCGCGCTACTCTCTTCTTCTTCTTCTTCTTCTTCTTCTTCTTCTTCGCTCCCACAAAAAATCTACATCTTACCGAGCGAATTTATGACCTCGTCCATGGCGACGACGTCTTCGTCGTCTTGATGTTCTTCTCGTTGTTGATGATCTGCTCTCCTGTCGTCGTCGCCGTATTCGCTGCTTCCCTTGCGACTCGGCGTCTCCGCCGGTGAGTTTTCGTAGGGAGTGACGATGCCGTATTTCCCTTCTTTAACGCGTTCGATTTCGCGCAACTCGGCTAACCGTTCGATTTTTTTCCGTTCCACGACGGCGGCGATGATGTCGGAAGGATCAAACGGCGTCGGGGACGATGATGATTGCGTCTGCTTTTCTTGGCGCTGCCGCTGGTTTGAAGAGGAAGAAGGAGGTGGAGGAGGAGGAGGAAGAGGTGGTCGAGGTACTTTGAGCAACCTCGTTTTGTCATTGTTGTTCTCCTTCTTCTCCTCCTCCTCCTTCTTATCTTCCCCTTTCTTCTCTTCGTGCGCGAAAGGACTCACTACCGGGGAAATATCGCGCAATTTTGAGGGCGTCCTCGACGGCGACGCCGGCGGCGTTGTGTTCTTCTTCTTTGGCGAAGCTGATCCGGATCGAAAAAATCGCAACGGTGACAACGCCGAGAGCCCGCCGCCGATGCCGCCACCATGAGGCGACAGACCGTTACCATTTCCTCTCTTGCCTGGCGTAGCCATCAATATTCCTTTCTCCTCGCACATCTTCTCCAACAGTTCCGCTCTCGCTCGCAGCTCCTTCGTCCGTTTCGCCAGCGCTCGCAGCGGCTCCGCGAACGCCGCCACCGACATCACGCGTCCCATCAAATCCTCCGTAGAATCCACCGCTTTCTCCACAGATTCGCAATACATTCCCGTCGCTTCCGAGTGCACGAACACGTGCTCCTTCGTCGACGTCGCGTGCGCGTTCGCGTGACTTTTCGCGCGAGAGAGGACATCTTGAAGATCTTTTTGTACTCTCGCGCTGTGCTTTTGGAGCTTTTCGGAGATTTGTTTAATCTTCACCATCGTCCTCGACTCCGACAAAACATCATCATCATCATCATCGTCGTCATCGTCGTCGTAATAATAATCGGACCGCGACGAAGAAGAAGAAGAGTAATCCTCGCCTCCGTTTTCTCCCTCGCTGCTGCTGCTGCTGACGCTGCTGCTCTCGTCGTCGTCATCGCTGACGACGCGATGCGATTCGAGTTCGGTAACGACAGACATTCGCGCACGAAAATTTCTTTTAACTGTGTGTATTTCTATCTATCTATCTTCTCTCTCTCTCTCATTCTCTCTCTCTCATTCTCTCTCTCTCTCTCTCATCAAGAGAAGATCGCACTCTCATTAAAACAAAAAGAAGAAGAATGAGAGACTACGTTTGCGCCGCTCATCTCCTGTGTCGATTTTGTGTTCTTCTTCTTCTCGTTCTTCTCTCTCTCGCCGCACAAGGGGAGATTTTTAGGGTGTCAATCCTAAACCCTAACTGCGTAGTTGAATTGAAAATTTTTTTTGACCTAATTTGCGGCAAAAAACAAAAGCGCGAGTGAGGGCTCCGACCCCCGCAGACGCACGCACGCAGAGAGACAGAGAGAGTCCTCTCTCGATCACCCGGTGGTGGTGGTGGTGGTGGTGTTATCAGCGAGAGAAAAAGACACTTCGTCGAGAGAGAGAGGGTAGGAAGTGTGAATCGTTTAAAATTTTTTGTGATCGGAGAAGGTGAATTTCGCTCATTTTCTATACAGGAGAAAAGAGGAAAAACAAAACAGGGAAGAGGGAGAGTTTTTCACCTAATTTTGAATAAAAAGGCCGAAGATCAAAACGGTTTAACGCACGCGCGAACGCTCGAAGAGAGGATCTCTGGAAGGAAAAGCGTCGAGAGAAGACGCGACGACGAAAATATGCCCCGAGATCGCGGACGCGGGACGACGGCATCGGCCAGAAACTCCGCGAAGGATGAGGTTGCGAAATCAGCCTCCGGAGAAGAAGAGAGCGAGAAGGAAGTGAAAGAAGAAGAAAACGAATCGGAAGAAGAAAACAAAAACGAATCAGAGAAGAGCGATCGATCGGGAGATGAAGAGGACGACGCGAATAACGCGCATAGGAGAAAAGTGGAAACGCCAGAAGCTCGGAAGCGGAGGATTAAGGACGAGAATATGGCCATCGCTCGAGCGCAGTTGGTGAAGGAGAAGGTGCGCTTGTTGACGCAGAAAGCAAACGCACCGGCGATTGGAGAGCAAAAGAGGAAGGCCACGCATTGGTCGTACGTTATGGCGGAAATGAAATGGCTGGCGAGAGATTTTGCGGCGGAGAGAGATTGGAAGTTGGAAGCGGCCAGGCAGGTGGCACTGACGGCTGGGGTGGCCAACGGCGTGCCCGTGGGAGCGAACGAACGAAGGAATCAGATGGACGCCAAGGCGGCGAGGCAGGTGGCGAAACAAGTGAGCGCATTTTGGGAAATTCGTTGGGAAGAGGCAAAGAAGGTTAAATTACCCGAAGCGACCGAGTTGGCAAAGCTTGGGTGCGGCGGGAAGCGGTTCGCGTTGGAGGCGGCGGAGAGGGAGACAAATTTTCGACTACACTCGTCGGCGCAAGCGCAAACGAGTCAGAGGTTGCATCGAGCAGCAGTCAACGCCGCCGCCGCGGGTGGTGGTGGTGGTGGAAGCGATCCACAAACGCCAAGAAGTGACGATGGAGGTGCTAATACGAGGACGAATTCAGCGCGATCGACGCCTCCGACGAATGTAAGTACGCCATTGACGGACGTGACTGGGTACGGCGAAGATAGCAAAAGAGATGACGATGAGATGTTCCTCGTGAGTTTTGATCCAAAAACGCCGGAAATTCCTCGTGGAAGTTCCATGAAAAGCATAGAAAGGTGGGCGGTAAAGTACTTGCACCGATTGGCTTCGTTAGAAAAGGCGAAAGCGGTGCGACAAGCTGTCGACGCGAAGGAAGCCGAAGAAGAAGAGGACGATGAAGAGACGGCGACGAGAGGTGGAGGTCGTAAAGGTAGGCAAGCTGCGCGAGGCAAACAAAAAGATGAAAAGAAAGAACCACCGACAAGAAAAGGGAACAAAAGGAAACGAGACGCGACGCCAGAGCCTCCTCCGTCTGGGAACACCACGGGTAAAGATACTGATGCCGAAGACATGGAAACGGACGTGGACACCGAAGCCGCGTTGTCAAGTCCGGAGAAGAGAGAGTTACGGCGCGCGCAATACGCGAGAGACCTTAAATTGGATGAAGGTGGATTAGAATTAGATTTGGACGCTTTGATTGCCCCGTATTCGATAAAGAAGAAGCTCACCATGCGCGGACTGAAGAGTTTCAAAAGAGACGACGAAGCCGCGAAGAAGGAAGGAGACGGATCAGACGACGAAGACGACGACGATCAGTCCATGTCCAGCGGTGGAAAGAACGGCGAAGACGACGACGACGAGAAATCAGACGCAGCCGAGGACTTCTTCTTTGATTTTCCCGCATTGCAATACGATGCGTACGAAAGTGTTCGCGACGAATTTGAAAAGAGCGCAATTGGGAAGGAAGCGAACAAGTTTGCCGAATACGAACGTCGACTGCGAGAGTGGGAAGATCGCGAGAGAGCGAGAGAAAGTCATCTGCGCGCTCAACAAAAACCCACAGCTGGTTCTGCCCCAGAAGGGAAGCTCACGCCTGCCGAAGAGCGCAGACGAGCGTTCTTCGCCGCGGCTGCCGCTCGAGGTCACTTCTTCGACCAAGAAGGTTATGTCGTCGACAAAAACGGGAAACGTAAGAAGAATAAAAAAGGTCAGTTTGTTCGATTTCATCCAGGAATGGAAGAGCAGTTTGGCGTCAAGAAGAACGGCAACAAAAAGGGACAAAAAGGAGGTGCCGCTGCCGGAGGCGAACGAAAAGGCGCAGCGAAAGCGTGGACCGCAACGGAAGATGCGCTTTTATGTGCAATCGTGCACGAATTTGGCTCCAATTGGGCTCTTGTGGCCGATGCGTTTGGCGCTTCTGCGAGCTTGAAAGGCTCTTACCGTCGTCCGGAACTGTGTCGATGGCGCTTCCAGCAGCTCACGAGAGCGGTGGAGTTGGAGAACGATCCAGAAGCTTTCGCCGCACTCAACTTGGACAAAGGTTCCGCCCGCGTCGTCATGTCGAGATCGTTACCATTGGAGGATGAAACAGCTAGACTACACTTTCAAGCGGTGGCGCACTCGTGCTCTTCGTACGCGAAGATTCGTCGCGCGGCGTTGCGAGAGCGTGTCGGCATGGACCCCCAGAAGCGCATTAAACCTCACCAGAGTTGGAAGGATTGCGTGAATATGTTTTCGTTGAAATCACCGGCAGAGTTGGCGCACTTAGTAATGAATCCGATGCAACAGCAGATGCAGCAGCAGCAACAACAGCAACAACAACAACAAATGCAACCACAGCAACAAATGCAGATGCAGATGCAACAGCAGCAAGGAATGCAATACCCCACCGGCGTGATGCAACCTCCACAACATCAGATGCAAAGTCAAATGCAAATGACTGCTAATGGTGTTCCCATGCAAGCTCAGCAGCAGCCGCACATGCAACAGATGCCGCAGCACGTCCAACAGCAACGGCTGGCTCGCGCGGCTTCAAAAACTGAAGCGGTGGCTACCGTAGCTGCTCAGCAAATTTCGTCCTCTCAGGTGCCGCAACTTCACAGAATGGGAAGTTACCAGCCGCAAGCTGGAAAGGGTCAAGCGGCAATGAGCGTTGGTGGTATGGTCGGATCTTCTCCAGCACGACCGAGAGGAGGAAATACCGCTCCTGCCGCTCCAGGTGTTGCAAATGTTGCCACCCCCGCCGCCGCCACGCCTACGAATACCAATTTGTCGCCTTTGGGATCGGGAGAGAAACAGCCGAAGCAAGGACTAGCGCCTGGAATTCACGCCTTGACGCCGAAAAGTGCCGAAAAAGAGGAGAAGAAATCGAAAGAGCAAGTGATTGCGGAGAAAACGACGGTAACTAGAACGGGCAGAGCAACCAAGAAAGTGAAGAAGTAGAAAATTCTCGACGTCAGCAAAACATCGACAACAAGATGCGCTTGTACTCTACACAATAACAGTATTAATATAAGCTAAAACAAGAACAGAAACATAGCAGACAGATTCTAAATACTAAATATCTTTTAAATTAATAACACTTGTGCAAAAAAAACTATACAATGTCGTTAAGTTAAATTAATGTCCGCCTTTTGCAATTGCTTCCTGAGTTCTCTCGAGCAACGGTTCCAATTCTAACTCCAACACCGAAACCGGGTTCACGATGTCAAACTCCTTCAACACGTCCGGATGGACAATACCAAAAACTCCAATCTCCTTACCGTCTCGAACAATAGTCGCTTGCCTTCCCGGGAAGAACGTCGGCTCGTTTCTCGTTTGTATGAGCTCGTATCCAGCGTTTTCTGGTCCCGGCTCAAACGACCCGGCAGCCCCGGTCACTTGCATGACTCTATCTAACACCCCATGGATTGATTCTAAACCAGACGTTTGCGCGGAATGTAAAGCTAACAATCTCCTCGAGTTTCTCGCGCCGACATCGGCATTCTCGTCGATGACGACGACGTCTCCAACCTCGAAGAGTTTCACCGGTAAGGGCGCGTCCTTGTTCGCCCCCAATGCCTTCAAAACGCCCGGCAACAACGAGCTCCTCGCTACTTGCACGTCAATCGAGGATGGATTTGCAACGATTGCGGCGCAGTTCCCGTTATCTTCTCTCCGCACATTTTTGAAGTTATCGTCGTGCGAGCACAAAATCCACGTCAACACCTCGGAAAATCCCATCCTCGCGATTTCCTCTCTCACCAAATCACCAAAATGATTGATCGGCTGTCCTTTCCCCATCGTTGACGCTTTCGGAATGGTTTGTTTAATGTTATTGTACCCGTACGCGATTGCAACGTCTTCGGCGATATCGCACGCGTGCAACACGTCCGATCTCGTCGGTGGAATTTCCACTCGTAAAGTCTTCTCCGCGGTGACTTTTGAGGCCAACTGCATCTTACACAACAACGCCGCCATCTCTTTCGTTTCAATTTCAGTTCCAATTCGTTTATTGACGTAATCTACGTCCACGTCCACGAATCGCGTCATGAAGTCCGGATAACTTTGTTCGTTGCCCATGAAATCCACGACATCTACCGGTTCCACTTGAAACGGTTTCGCGCAGTGTTCCGAAAACATCGTGACCACCGTGTTCAACACAATCTTTGCCTTGTGCAAATCCGTCGCCGTGCACTCGATGAACACATCTTTCGTTTCCAACGAGATCGCGCTAACCGAACCGTTAATTATGGGCGGCAAAGACAACACCGTGCCATTCTTATCCTTCAAGACAGGCGCAACCGCGCTCGACTCGATCAACGGCACGTACGCTTTCAATTTTTGGTCGTTCTTCTTATAATGTTCCAACAACTCATCCGCTCGGAACGATTTAGTTTGCTTCAGCGGCACAAACTCAATCTCATCCTTAGGTTTCGCGTCGTACGTGAACGGTCCTTCAATCTTGGCCAAATCGTGCGTACCGATGGCGACTAAACTTCGTCTTCGGCAGATATTCTGGTGCAATTTGTCTTGCAGATCGATGAACGAGTTGTACCTCTCTTTCGTGAACGTAACGTTCCTCAACACCGCGCAGACAATAAACGGCCGCACTAAACTCACCGCTTTGTTCACTTTCACCTTCAATCTCTCCTGTCCGTTTTCTGGTTCGACCGTTCGAAACACCGGCGTCGACCGTTGCCCGCGGAACACGTTCAACGCTCTCGCGATGCCTTCCAAGCAGAGCAAATCGTATCTGTTCGCCGGAATGTCGATTTTATAAATCACCGCGTCTTCGTCTCCTCCTCCTTCTCCTCCGCCGTTACTCTCGTCTTTTCCTCCTCCTCCTCCTCCTTCGCCGCCGTCTTTCCCCAAAAACTTGCTCGACATCTCCCGTTCCGTGGTCACTTCGTCCAACTCGATGCCGAAATCAAAGCATAACTCGTCGAATTCTTCCTCGGTGAACGTCTTCCCGAGCTTTTGGAACAACTCGTCTCTCTTTAAGTTTACCGTCGGCATACTTTATTTTTTAAAACTGAGTGTATGTGCGTGTGTGTATTCGAAAAAGTGCTCCTAATTCTCGTTTTCTCTCTCAGTGTGTGTCGATGTGTGGCTAGCGCTTTAAAGCTCGCGGAGTATGTATGTAATAAAAAGCGCGCGCGCGAATGGATTTTTGTGTGCTTGCGGATTGATTTTTCTTCTACTTGAAGCCCTTTTTTTGTAAGTTTGGGGTGTGACATTTTCTTCAAAACAAGGCACAAAGTTTTGTTAAATGTTATACAACGGTTTCTATGTTCTCTCTACTTGATAAAAGTCAAAGGTATTTATTTGCGTCGAAGCAGCACTTATTATATGACGTGAATGTTGGGCCCGTCGATCATTATTTTCCCTTGACGCTGCAAGAGGTCTAAAAACTGGACGCACTCGTCGTTGGAAAACTCTCGACAGCCGTCCGCTTGAAGAAGGCGAGCGGCTTCGACTTGCTCCTCGACTCGGTTTTCAATCATGAAACGACCGAGGAATTTAGAGAAGAGTTGGCATCGTTGGCGGTCGTATTTCGGTGGTTTTTTCACGTCTTCTTCTTCTTCTTCTTCAGAGCTATTGTCGTCGTCGTCGTCGTTGTCGTCGTCGTCGTCGTCGTCATCGTCATCGTCTGACTCCTCCGAGGAGGACGAACAGCCTTGTATTTTTGTAGCGTGGCGAACTTTCGCAGTCTTGGCGAGAGGGCCGTTACCGCGGGTGATTTCCGGGATCTCCTCGGAGTCGGAGTCGTCGCCGTCGTCACCACTTTCATCGTCGTCGCTCGAAGAAGATTCCTCTTCATCCGAGGAGGAAAACTCCATATCCGCGTCCAACTTATCGCGATACTTTTCGCCGCACCCGTCTAAAATTTCTCTCAAATAAATCAAATAAGGTCGCATGGTATTTCCTACCACTTTCATGTCCCTTAAATCCTTCAATACTTCTCTCAACTCCTTCGCTGGACAGGCAATCATCATCACCGATAACCCTATTCTTACGTGGAAACAATCGATGAGTTTCTTTTTCATTAAATTCACCAAATCTGCCAACTGCTGCTCGGCGAATTCCTTCCACTCCTGCAACTCCTCCGGCAACGGTTCCGCGTTCGGATCCGCTTCCTTCGGTTTCTGATCGTACTTGAGCTCTTTCGGAGGGTTCGGTTTCCGTTTCCCGAAGTGAAGCTCCAACACCGACATCTTCTTTTCTTCTTTTTCTTCGCCGCTCGTCGTCGTCGTCGCCTCTTTGTTCGCCTCCCGCGCGGCTCTCTCCTCGTCGTTCGTCTTCTCCTCTTCTTCTTCCTCGTCCTCGCGAGGAGCGCCGCAGCCGCCGACGACGACGGGTGAAATCCGCTCGCTCTTTTCGCCTTTCACATCCGTGCCTAAGATTGCTTCTTCCTCGTCTTCTTCTTCTTCTTCTTCTTCTTCTTTTGTTTGCGTGGCAATCGTCGGCGTGTTGTTCTCGTTGCCGTTCTCCTTCTTCGTCTCTTCTTCGCTCGGGTCGTTGTTTTCCTCCTCTGTATTTTTTGTATCATCGCCTCCTTTAAAAGCAGCGACGACAAAATCGTCGTCGTCGTTTGAATTTTTTTTCGCTCTTTTTTTGCTTTCTTCGAGAAGAAGAAGCGGAGAAAGAGTTCTCTTTTCGACCATCATCCTCTCGTCGTCGTCGCCGTCTCCTCTCGCGTTGTTGTTAACGACGTTGGAATCAGTGAGCGTTGTTGTTTTTTCCTGCGTTCGTTCGTTTGCGTGTTGTGTTTATTACGATCAAAACGTCAGCGCGCGCAACTTTTTTAAAAAGCTCTTCTCGGCTTCCCCGGGGAAGAAGAGAAGAGAGAGATTTTGAAAATTTTTTTCCAAAACACCGCGACGAAAATTAACTCTTCCGATGAAAAAGAAACGAAAACGAAAGCGAAGAAGAACGACTCGTTCGTACCTGATGATGTCGTTGCTGTTGATTGCGACGGAGAGGAGGCCCACGCGATGCCTCCTCGTCGACGGATGGTCGATCCATACTATTTTTCTTGCTTTTTTTTTGACGATGTGTGTTCAAAGAGAGAGAGTGCCTCCCTTTGGAACAAATGCGTGAATTGTGGTTTTTAAGTGAAGGAATTTTTCGATTTTTATTACACGTGGTGCACACATTAAAATTTTACACTAAAACTTCATCATCATCAACCGCCGGCTTTGACGGTAGCGGCGATGGGCGATTTCGGCGAGGTGTCTTCCTCCTCCTCTTCTTTTATTTGCTTAAAACTCCTCGTCGCGACGATCGGTGGTGCGATCGGTTGTTCTTTTTTATTTTTCTCTTCTTCTTTTTCCTCCTCGCGTTCTTCTTTGGCGTCGCGTCCCGCCGCTCGGCCCCAGGAGGAGAAGAGACTGGACGGGATGGAAGGTAAATGGACGTTGGCGAACACGCTCGAGGCAGATGAAGAAGGAGGAGGAGGAGGCGTCGACGCGGGTGACTTTTGTGGTGAGGTCTGCGCGCTGCCTTTCTCTTTCTTGTGCACTTTTTGTCGCTCTTCCAACTTCAAGTGAGTCTTCGATTTCTCGCTTTGCATCAAGCCGCACTTTTTGAGCTCCTCGGCGACGCTTTTCTTGTTCGAAGATTGGAGACATAAGACTAACGCTTTGCGAGCGACGGCACGGATGCGTTTCTCCTGGTCGTATTTCGCAAACAGATCGTCTAACTCTTTCGAATTCCCAGTCCAGACTGATTTTGTGAAACCCAAATCTCGACAATCGGCGTCTGCGAGGAGAGACGGAAGGTTAAACGCCAACGCTTTCTTCATCGCGGGGCCACTAAAAGCGGCCGGGAGTTTGTACGATGGGATTTGCGGGACCAACTTGGCTGCGTACGAGTTTGGGTCTAAACTCTTATCAATCAAATCCGAGTCGTCGTCGCTCTTGGTAACCGCGGCAGCCACCGTAGAGGAGATTGAAGAAACGTAGGACCAAACCGCCTCCTTAGCTTTCTGCGCGTTCTCTTGAGCTGCTCTCGCGGCTTCTTGCGCAGACTCTGCCGCCCTCGCGGCGGCCTCGTGTGCAGATTGCGCCGCTTTGGCAGCAGCTTCTTGCGCTTTCGCTTTCGCGGCTTCCGCCGTTTGCTTCGCAGATTCCGCGGTTTGAGAAAGTTTCTCCGAAGCCGCGTCGCAGTACTCCTTCGCTTTGATCGCTGCCTCCGATTCCGCGAGCGATTTCGCCGTTGTCGTTGCGTAACCGCCATCAATTTCCAGTTTTTCCTTGTTGTTGAATCTGTCTGGTAGAAAAGTTTTACACGCCGCCTCGGCGACGTAAAAAGTCATCGATGAGTTGACGATTTGCGTCAAATCTGCCTGCGTGAACAGTAGGTACTTCGGTCCGCAAATCAAAGCCGAGACGTCTTTGATGACGTACTCGCAAAACGCGTTTCGAAAGAACCCTTTGCTCATCTGTAAAGCTTGTTTTCTCGTGATCAAGCCGTCGTCGAGAGCTCTGTTGAGTGATTTGCGAGTCAATTTTTTTGCTTTTCGTTCTGCTTTCGCCACCGTTTGGTCGGCGATGGTAAACGCATCTTTTATGGCATTTTCGGCGTTTTGACGGAGTTCCGATGTGGACGTTTCAATCGCACTCAACGCAGCGTTGACGCGTTCGCTAAAGGACGCGAATAACTTTCTACTGGTACTCGTTTCTTTTCCTTCTTCTTCTTTTTCTTGTTTTATTCCTTCTTGTTTCGTCTCCGTAATCGGAAGCGGTATCTTCTTCTCCTTTGCAGATTTCTTTTCTTCTTTTTTCTCCTCCACTTCAACAGAGGCGCGAACTGACTCTTCGCTCTCGTCGTCGTCGTCGTCGTTGTCATTGTCGTCGTCGTCATTTTCTTGCCTTTCCAAATCCTTTTCTTCAAAAGATGCGTTCAGAACGGCCAAACCATCCGCCCCGGCGCCGAGTGCCAACGTCGTAGCGATGGTTTCCATGTCCAAATACTCACGTCCTCCGACGATGGCGAAGCACAGAGCGATGCGAAATCGGTTGGATAAATGCACCGGATGCGCCATGAACGGACCAGGAATGGCCCAGGCGAGAATGAACGCCGCTGGATATTGCGCAACGGCGTGCTTGGACACGAAATAATGGAGCTGATTGCGAGTAATCATCTTGTCAGCAGAGGACGCATAATTCATATCGAATTTGGCCGCCATCGCCGGTGCTCCGTTGATAACTCCAGCACCCATGCCTTCAATGGCGCGGTCGAAGCACGCAGAAACTGTTTTCAACGAGATTCTCTGGTGACTATCGATGACTTTCTTTGAGATGCCATCGTTTTCAGTCCCAGAGCCAGATTCGACGGCGATACCGTCTTTGGTGGAAGCTGCACTTTCAACATCCTCCTGCTTCGTTTCCTCCACTTTCTTCTCTTCTTCTGCTTCTGCTTCTTCCTCACCGTGTTCCTTCTCGTGATCTTTTTTATTCTTCTTTTTCTTTTCGAACGGAACGAAATACGCGTCTTTCAGCGCAGCAAAAAAATGTACCGTCTCTCTCAACTTCTGAAAGTCGCTTCGCAACGACTTCCCTCTCTCTTCTCTCCAATTGTCGATCCACATGAGGAGACGGTCTGGAATATCCACGTGCGTCGCGCTCGATTTGTTCGATTTGTTTTTGTTGTAATCCTCGGAGAGTGCGTGCACGAACGAGCTTTGGCAAAACGTCACGTTTTCTGGTGGTACGTCGATTAATTCGCACCAGTCTCTTTTCTCCACGTAATCGTCGCCGCAGTGCGTGACGACTACGAACACGTTGTCTTCACCGAGTCGCCTGGATAGTCGTCGGATGGAAATGGCGAAAGGATGCAACGATTTCAAGCTCGTTTCCAAATCCGGTTTCACAATGCCGCCTTCGAAAACTTCTTCTGTTTTATTTTTTTTGGCGCCGGCGGTGATGGTGGTGGCGGTGGTGGTGGTAGCAGCAGCGCGAGCGGCGTCGTTCGTCTCCGTTTCGTCTCGTTCATCTTCTTCGTCGTCGCTTTGAAACGATACGCTCGGAACCGATTCTTCCTTCTCTCGAAAGTCCACGACGACGATAATCGCGTCCATATCCTCCGCAGAAGACGAAAAAGACAAAGGCGCGACGACGCCTTCGGACGTCTGCAGAACGCGAACTTCGCACGACGCTTCGTCGTCGTCAGAGTCCTCTCCTTCTTCTTCGTCCTCGTCGTCGTCGCCACCGCCACCATTACTCAACCCAACCGCCGTCCTCACCGCTTTCTCCACCTCTTCCTCGATCGCGTCTTCGTCGTTATCCACCATCCCAGTCGTTCCGATCGTATCGATCTTAAACCGTTGCACGTACACGTTCGGTTTCTTCTCCGCGGTTGGAATAACACCCTCGCCGAGCGTTTCGACGAACCTCTTCCGCTCCTCCGTATCCGGCAGCACTTCCGGCGCGAGCGTGGCCACCGCTTTCGCGTCGTCCAAAAATCTCGACAGCGCGTCTTTTCTTTCTCTTCTTCCGTCCTTCTTCGTGCGTTTCTTCTTCTTCTTCTCTTTAGAGTCTAAACCGTCCAATATCTCCCACGCGCCCATCCGCGTCACCATCGCCTCGTACGACGGTTTTCTCCGCTTCAAGATTTCCAATTCTATCATCGCCGTCTTCTTCGTCTTCTCGTTTTCTTGTTCTCCTTCTTTCTTCTTGCCGTTGCTGAGAGACAGCGTCACCGCGGCTGCCGCGAGCATGTTTGTTCGTCGCGGTTGCGCGCCCGCGTTTATTTTAGTATTGCGCGCGCGCTTTCTTCTTCCTCCTCCTCCGCGGTCTCGGATTTTCAAACCCTAAACAGTGAGCGTTGTGGGGAAAAAAAAGTTAGTTGACAAAAAGCAAACAAAAAGCAAACAAAAAGCCGAAGGAACGATGACGGAAGACGACGACGACGACGAATGGGGGGGCTTTATTTGTTAGTCGTTGATTTTAGGGAAGCGCAGATGCGCTACGCGGAAGAGGAAAGGAGTAGTAGCACCAACGAGAGCATCATCGACTTTGAAAAGATGATGACGACGATGGAGAAGACGTGGAAGAGTTGGAAAGGCAAGACGCCTTTGAGAGATAAATCGTCTCTGAGACACTTGTTGGATACCATCGCGGCGAGGGAAGAGGAGAAGGAGGAGGAGAAGCGACGACGAAAAGAGAT
>Ga0255780_10001361_pt1 | contig 22864 bp, 26 predicted proteins | sample 071ome_32_FD_179978 | JGI IMG/M metagenome (GOLD analysis project Ga0255780, IMG submission 179978) | Coastal salt marsh microbial communities from the Groves Creek Marsh, Skidaway Island, Georgia - 071405AT metaG (version 2) | ecosystem: Environmental > Aquatic > Marine > Intertidal zone >... | reverse complement strand
CGGCGGGATGGCTGTCCGCAAGGCGTCGGGCGGGGCGACGGACGGGAGGCGGAGGGGCGGCGGGATGGCTGTCCGCAGGGCGCCGGGCGGAGCGACGGACGGGAGGCGGAGGGGCGGCGGGATGGCTGTCCGCAAGGCGCCGGGCGGGGCGACGGACGGGAGGCGGTTCAGCACGAGGAACCCGACCGTGAGAAGATGCGTGCTGAACGGGAGGGGTTCCAGGAGGGACGGTTGGACAGACGACGGTTCCTGCGTGGAAAGGTCGGGTGTGCTGTTCTTGTTCCCCGCCCCCGCAGCGTTGCCGATACGGACCGTGTATACGGGGCTCTGGGCATCAGGGTCCGCGGGAAGACTTACCCGGAGCATTGTCGTCGCGAGGAACCTGGGAGTCAAGTCGTATCCCTCAATCTTCTCGTCCGCGGTGATAGATTTACCACCGACGGCGGCTATGAGGGCTGCCGCGAGCGCCCGGCGACGCTCCTCATCGTTCTGGCCGAGGTTCAAGACCTCTTCGGCGAACTTTGCGAGGTCCGTCCTCGTCAGGGGGTCGGCTTCCCAGTTCCGGGCCGGGAACAACCAGCTGAGCATTGCCCTGTTGTCGAAAAATCCAAGCGGGGATTACTCGGCGGGCGGGGCCTCGTCGGCAGCCTCGCCCTCGTCGGCAGCCTCGTCCTCGTCGGGGCCGACTCCCACATCTGCCCTGGCCACGTCGTGCAGGGCCATGATATTTGGCGTCAATTGTGCCATCACCTCTTTAAACAATCCCCAGGCGTTCTGACCGACGTCCTCGATACCCTGGTTACTGTCAGTACTAGCTTGTGTGACCGCCTTGTTGTATGTAGCTACTTTTCTCTGCATCTCGCCATCACCCTTCTTGATTTCATCCAACCTATCCAGTACTTTGCCTGCTTTCCCAAAGATAGTTTCGAAGTTGTCTCCCTCCCTGAGTCTCGGGAAATTAAAGCCTTCGAATGCCATTTCCTTCTACCCGTCATCCTGAAAAAAAACGGGCGGAACGTACGCGCGGGGGTCTACTTCTCTTCCGTGGCGTTCGGGGAGGAAAAGATGGTCGGGTTCTCACGCGCGGACGGCGACGGTGCGGAGGATCCAGGGCTGGGCGCTGAGCGCGAGGAGCGCCACGGCCACCCCGGGGTGGGTCCGCCAGGTCCAGGCGGCGCCGGCGACGCAGATCGGCGACAGGAGCCACGCGGCCTCCGGCTGGCGGAGGAGCGGGACGTCCCCCGCGAAGGCGGCGAGGGCCGCGAGTCCGATCGCGATCAGGAACTCGACGACTTGCATGGGGCGGGGGCGGCGTCTACCGGAGCGGGGCTTTTTTTCAGCCCGTCCCGGTATGCAAGGCCTGGTCGTCCTGACGCGGCGTCTCCTGTACACCCCGATCGGCCAGACCGTCGTCGCGGCGGTCCTGGGCTTCGCGCTGGCGCTCCTGTTCGAGGAGACGTGCGACGGGGCGCGGTGCGTGGTGGTCCGCAGTCCGCCGGTGGACGACGTCGTGGGCCGCCGCTGGAAGGTCCCGGGGGAGGACGCCGAGTGCGCGGTCTTCGAGGCGCGCCCCGCCGCGTGCGTCGGAACGGGTAAGGCGAATTTGCCGCGTGGGGTATTCCAGAGATCGTCGTCATGAAGCTCATCGTCTGCGCCGTCGGCTCGTCCTTCTCGTCCACCTGGCTGACCGAGTGGACCCGCCTGGTCTCGGGCCTGACGTCGGCCGGCCACGAGGTCACGGCCCGGATCTCGAACGAGTCCCTGAAGACGGACGACGCGGCGCTCCGCTGGGCGTTCGGCGAGCGCGAGAAGCCCTTCCTGGCCGAGGGGTACGACGCCGCGGTGATTCTCCACCACTCGGTCTTCCCCCGCCTGGACGACGTGACGGCCCTGCTGGCCTCCCCCCACGGCATGACGACGGCCGTGTTCACGAACGAGCCGGGCACGGGCCTGGACTCGATCGTGGAGTGGGACGACGCGCGCCTGGGCCAGCCGGACGCGAACTTCAAGGCCGTGACGCTCCCCGAGAAGGAGCCCGAGAGCGACGAGGAGCGCTACGTGGCCGTCCAGGCCTGCTCCCTGTGCATGGCGGTCATGACGCGCGAGGCCGTCGAGAAGGTCTTCCGGAGCGAGGAGGGCTCGTCCTCCGGGTCCGCGGCCCCCGTGGACCCCTTCGAGCGCGCGGTGGAGGTGAAGACGACGGTCCCCGCCCCCACCGAGGAGGACAAGGACGCCACGCGCGAGGTCGTCCGCAGGATGCGTCTGGAGCCCTCCGTGGCGTTCCTCCGCCGCGCCGTCGAGGCTGGCGTGGCCCCGGTCTGTGACGTGACCGTCCGCGCCATCCGCAAGACGCAGGGCATCTCGCGGCCCTGAGGGGGGGCTCCGCCCCCCTACCCCCCGGGGGCTCCGCCCCGTCTTCTGTCGAGGAATAAAAGCAATCCCCCCCTTAGACTCTGGGGGGGGATTTGGGTACATCGGGGAGCCTGAGCTCGAAGATTCTCATATTCAAGTTCTCCTCCTCGGCGACCTCGGAGATAGCATTACGCATCTCGCGTTCCACCTTGTTGCTGCAAGGAATGCAGGAATCCCAGGGCTTGTTGCAGGGGCACCTGCCAGCAGCCGCAGCCTCAGCAGCAGCAGCAAGCTCAGCAACCGCAGCCGCAACAGCAAGCTCAAGAAGCTCTCTCTTGGGCCGCCGCCCGAAGCAGGACAGGGACGACCCCGAGTTCTTGGGGGGCCGCCCGAAGCAGGAGGAGAATAACCCCATGGTGCTGGTGGGTTAAACGAAACGGGTATAACGGGACTGGAGGGAACCCCCGTCGTTTTTTTCCCACCCCGTGTAGCAAGCCCGATGATGACCGACTTCCTGTCCGCGTCCCCCCGCTCGACGCAGTACGCGTGGATCGCCCTCCTGGTCTTCCTCGTGTCGGCCGGCGCCGTGGTGACGACCTCCGTCAACGCCCTGACGAAGGCGACGATGATCCTGTTCCTGGCCATCGGTCTCGGCGCGTCCTTCGCCGTGAACGCGTACAACGACGCGTGCATCACCCAGGGCACGACCGCCATGCCGTCGTGCAACACGTGGGGCAACGTCCTCCTGGCGTTCGTGGCGGTCAACAGCCTCATCTGGGTGGCCTCCTCCGTGGGGCTGGGCATGGCCGTCCCCGCCAAGGCGCGCCCCGCCCCCCGCGGCCGCTCGCCCGCGCCCCGTCGCCGTTAATCCGTCAGCACCCCGAAAAACGAGGGGGGGGGGTGAGGAAACACACATAAAAGAGAATCATGGCACGCTGTACGCGCGCGCATACCAGGGACCACCCTAGGGGCCACCCTAGGGGCGTGTCCCTCGCTTTCTACCCGAAGTCTGATGGTGGGATGTTCCCAGAATTCGATGGCGATCTCGCCAAGGCGGACGCCTGCGGCGAGGAGAGTCTCAAGGTCTACTTGTGGACACCCGGAGACGGGAGATACACAGCATTCTTCATTATGAACACTCACGACGACTCCACAGGGGTGCTCAGAGAGGACGCGCCTTTGCAGGAGGTCCTTGATGCAGTATGTGGCCTCGTCTATGATACATTCGACGAAGGGGCCGCCATGGTTCTATACCCGTTGTCCAACGCCTGTCAGATCGTCCGCGACGAGGAGGGCCTTTCACTGATGGCCCCCCGGATGGTCATGGTGACCCATCGGACTTTCCTTCCGGGCTTCGCCACCCAAGGGGCGGCGTGGGAACTCTCGAAGAAGATGTTCCAGAGCGTCATCGTTTACTACACATCCGAGGAGTTTGAGGAAATCGTGACCGCGTACGCCTAACGAATCTCACACGAATCTCTCCGCCACGTCGGACTTTTCGTTCTTTTTTTTCACAAAAATTCGGGCGGTGGTTCCATCGGCATCTAGGGGGACTCGGCGGGCTCCGGCACGAGGACGTCGCGCAGCGTCGCCCCCGCGGGCACGCGGTAGACCGCCCCGTCCTTCAGGAGGACGGGGAACGGCGTGTCGCGCGGGACCCCCATCCGCGCCAGCTTCTCGCGGACGCTCTCGACGTGGCGCTCCGTCTCCATCATCGAGTCCTTGATCTCGAAGAACGCCGTCTGCGTCTCCTCGAACGACGCGACCGACTCGGGGTCCGCCCCGATGAGCGCCCAGCCGTCCCCGGGGATGTCCGGGACCGCCCCGCCCTCGGCGGCCAGGCGACGGAGCTCCTCCTTCATCTCGAGGTTGCGCTTCTTGTGCGCCTCGGCCTTGCCCTTGCACCGGTCCATGTTCTCGCGGTACGACGCCATCAGCGTATTCAGCTGGTCCTCACGGTACTCGGACGTCTCGACCTGCCCGTCGTGGGGGTCCCACGGCACCCACGCGCCCACCTGCCCGACGTACATGGGGAAGTACTGGTCGACCTCCGTCAGCTTCTTGATCCGCTTCTTGGCGGCCTCGATCGTGTCGTAGACGCCGCGGACCTTCACGCCGCGGACGGACGTCTGGAAGCCCGACTCGCGGTGGAAGTCCTCGTCGAGCTCCGCGCCGCGGCTCTCCTTGAAGACGGTGAAGTCGTCCAGGACGGCCTTGGGGTCCTCGTCGAAGAACGTCGCGTGTGTCGCCTCGATCTGCGCGATGGCGTCCGTCTCCGACGGGAAGCGGACCTTCAGCCCGCGCGCGAGCTCCCGCATGTCGTCGCGCGCGTGCTCGAGGAAGCGCCGGACCAGGTAGAGCTCCTTCGACTCGATGACGTCGTCCGGGCTCAGGAAGGACATCACCACGAAGGACTGCCCCGGGATCCGGGGGTCCTCGTCCAGGTGGTCCTCATCCGCGACGGGCGTGAGCTTCGGGGCAGTCGACGGCGGAGACATTCGGTACTAGGTACCCCTCCCCGACGGGGGGGCCTTACGGGGTCTCGCCGGGCCTTCCCTCGTAAGCGGCCGCGCCCCGGGCCTCGTATCCGCCCCCGCCCGCGCGCCCCCCTGCAGTTCCCGGCCGAGACCCCGGGCCCGGACCATGCCGGCCAGGCCCTTCCTCAAGTGGGTGGGCGGGAAGTCCGCCCTCCTCCCGACCATCCGGGACGCGCTGCCCGCCGAGGTCGACGCCTACATCGAGCCCTTCCTGGGAGGGGGGTCCGTGCTCTTCGAGGTCCTCCGCCTCGAGGGAGAGGGGGAGTTTCGGGCGGGGAGGTACGTCGCCGGGGACGTGAACGCCGCCCTCATCGGGTGCTACCAGTGTGTCCGTTCCCGGCTCGATGAGATGCTCGAGGAGGTAAAACAGATCCGTGCCGCACACGCGGAGGCCATCGACGAGGGGCGCGCCCCCGCCCACTACTGGAGCCTGTCGCCGTTTTCCGCGGGCTGTGACATGATTTCAGGTCGAGGACGATGAGGAGGTCGCAGTTGAAGTTCTCACAGATGGAGGACCCCCCGTCCTGTTTTCGCCCTGCCGCACGCGCGGGGCGTGTCGGCGGAGGACCTCCGCGTGCCGCGCCAGGTAGGCGCGGTACCGCGCGTCCCAGTCCCGCGCCCACGCCTCGCTCCGCCGGTACGCCCGCCGCCCGTCCGCCCGCCGGGACATCCGCACCAGGTACGCCGAGCTCGTGACGTACGGCTTGGTCGTGTGCCCCTCGCCCGCCGACGCCCACGCGCCCATCGCCACCACGTTGAAGCTCATCACCCACGGGTACGCGTCCGCCGTCGCCGCCAGGAACCAGGAGAGCATCTCGCGCGGGGCGGTCCCCCGCAGCTGCATCGCGTTCGCGACCACCATCAGCCGCCGGATGTGGTCCAGGTGCCCGCGCGACCAGACGTCGCGGATCGCGTCGTCGAGCGGGGGGACGCCCGTGTCCGGGCGCGTCCACCGCCCCCGGGGGAGGCGGGCCGTCGCCCCGAGGGCGTTGTAGTCCGCCGCCGCCAGCCGCGGGTCCGAGACGTGGGCCGCGCGGGCGAACTCGCGCCAGCCGAGGACCTGCCGCACGAAGCCCTCGCGCGCGGCCAGCGGCGCCGCGGCGCGCGCGACCGCGCGCAGGACCTCGGCCGGGGCCAGGAGCCCCGCGTTCAGGGCGGGGCTTAGGACGGAGTGGAACATCTCCGGGGGGCTCCGCCCCCCCACGACGATCGCGTCCTGGAAGCGCCCGAAGTGCGGGAGGCGCTCCGCGACGAACGCCGCGAGCCGCCTCCGCCAGGCCGCCCGGGTCACCGGGAACGGCGCCTGGTGCGGGTCGCGCCAGACCCACCGCCGCCCGTCGGGGTCCCGCCGGCGGACCTCCGCCCAGGCCCGGCCCCAGGCGCCCGCGTCGCCGTCCCCGTAGTCCCCGGGGAGCGCGACGGAGGCGTCCCACGGCGCGCGGTTCTCGACGTCGAAGGTCAGGCGCCCGCCCTCCGGGCGGGCCGCGCCGCCGAGCAGGCCCGTCCGCGCCCGCATCTCCCGGTAGAATGCCGTCTGCCACCCGGCGCGGCGCCGCGACGCCCGGTACAGCTCCCGCGCCTCGTCCTCGCCGAGGAGGAACGCCGGGCTGCGGAGCGTCCGCGTGGCCCCGCGGAGCTCGGGGGGGCTCTCCGGGTGGGCGAAGACCACGACGGGGGCGCCCCGCCCGCGGCCCGGGCGGAGCCCCGCGGCGCGGAGCTCGTCCTCGTACGCCCGCAGGGTCGCGAGCAGCCACGCGACCTTGACCGCGTTGAACCCCCGGCGGAGGTACCGCGCCGGGACGACGGCCTCGTAGGTCGCGACGTCCGTCGGGAGCTCCCCCGGCGGGAAGAGCTGGTCCGGGAGGAAGCGGTAGTGCGACATCCGATACCGTGGGAGTCAAACAAAAACACCTGGGCGTCGACCGCAAGGCCGTCGCGTGTCAGCCCTTCGCCTCGAGGGCCTCGAGTCGGGCGCCGAGCTCGCGGACGGCCTGGACGAGGATTCCGACGACGTTCCCGTAGGCGATGGACTTCATTCCGGCGCGGTCGGTGAATACGGCCTCGGGGAGGGCGCGCTCGAGCTCCTGCGCGAGGAGGCCGGTGTGCCGGGCGCCCGGGTCCCCGTCCTTCCGGCGGAAGGTGACTCCTCGGACGTCGCGGAGGCGCGCGAGGGCGTCGGGGATCTCGCGGACGTCCTCCTTGACGCGGGCGTCGGAGACGGCGAGGACGTCCCCGGAGGCGAAGACGTCCCCGTAGACCTGGAGGGGCTCGGTGCGCGCGGCGTGGGACTCGCCCCGGGCCCCGACGACGACGTTTCCGCGGAGTCGGTCGACGGAGAGCACGGGCGTCCCGGCCACGAGCTGGTCTCGGAGGACGACGTGCCGGATCCCCTCGGCGGAGCTGACCCGGACGTCGGGGTTGGGATCGAGGGCGGGGGTCTGCACGAGGACGGTCTCGGGGTCGTCCGCGAGGCGGAGGTCCTGGAGGACGGCGACGCCGGTCTCCTCGAAGAGGCCGGGCTCGACCGTGTAGGAGGCGACGACCTCGGTCTCGGGCGCGGGGTTCGCGGGGACGACGGCGAGCCGCGTCTCGACGCCGATGACGAGGACGAGCGCGGCGTCCTGGGGCACGGCGGTGGGTTGGACGAAGGTCACCGTCAGCGAGAGGGTCTCCCCCTCCCGCAGGACGGCGGGGTCCTGTGGGGCGCTCCAGGATACAGTCGTCATGTCCCTCTCCTTCCCGTGTCCTTAAATTTCCCGTTGCGCGTAAGAGGGGGGCGCCGTGTCCCCGCAATGTCGTCGTCGTACTCGGACGAGGAGCTGATTCAGCTTGCGTCTGACATCGAGTCCCTCAGTCCGGCGGAACAGCGCGGGGTGGCCCTCATCTGCGCCCGGAGCCAGGCGTCGGAGACCAGACACGGGATCGTCGTGAACCTCCGCTGGGTTCCGGACGAGGTCCTCCGGAAGCTGCTCGACTACGTCCGCTACCACCGGGAACTGGCGTCACAGGAGGGACGGGTCCGCGCGTCGCTGGCGTCTTCCTGTGAGCCCGCCGCGACCGCTCCTCGCCCGGCGAGCACGCCCCGCAGCGTCTCCCCCGAGTCCCCGGGCGTCTCCCGCGGGGTCCCGCTCGTCCGCACGGAGCTGGAGCTGCAGTGGGCGCAGACGCTCCGCCGCTACCTCCGCCTGCAGACGTCCTCGCGCAAGATTTGATGCAGCCGGGCGCGTGCGGCGCCCTGCTCGCTCTGCTCCCGCCGGGGGGCTCCCGCCGGGGCGTGACCCTCTACCGCGATGATCCACCGGGTGCGCCTGGTCCTGCCCCTCCCGGAGGACCCGGGGGAGGTCCTCCGCGCGGAGGTGATGGCGGCGGTCCGGGCGCGTGACGAGGTCCGCGGCGCGCGCCGCGAGGCGACGGCGGCCCGACTGCTGTTCCTGTCGCTCGCCCCGGGCGCCCCGCGGGCGATGGTGCCGGTCCGCGCGCCGGGCCTGTCGATGCGGGCGGGGCGCGTGCGGGTCCCCCCCGGGGAGTACGAGGACCTGTGCCGGGGGCACGTCGCCGTCGCCTCGGAGACGGAGGTCCCGGTCGACTGGCCGGTGATGAGCGTCGTCCGGTTCTGGGACGACGCGGGGGCGGAGGTGGCGCTCTGCGCGTGGGGCGCGTCGCCCTCGGCCCCGGCGTTCGCGGACGTGGCGGGCCTCCCGGGGGTGACGGCGGAGCTGGTCCGCGGGCTGTCTTCGCGCGGGGTGGCGTTCGTCCTGGACCCCTTCCCGATTCTCTCCCGCCTGGTAAGTCCCCCCATGGCGATCGCGGCGGCGCGCCGCGCGAGAGAACACCGCACCCTGGTGGCGGTCTCCCCGGACGGGGTCCCGGAGGACAGCGTCCGCCGCCTGCAGCGCTGGCTGGTGGACAGCCAGCTGGTCCCCGCGTCCTCGACGGACGAGGAGATTCCGTGGGAGCCGGTCTCGGAGGACCAGCGGGTCGCGACGGACGCGGACCTGCGGTCGCGCCTGTACGCCGTCCCCGTCTCGGGCGAGGTCCCGGCGTCCGCGTTCCGCGGACGGACGTTCGTGCTGCCGGGCGCGCTCCGCGCGGAGGTCCTGCGGCTGTCCGCCTCGCAGTACGCGGTCCGCCTGGTGGACCTGCACCCGGAGGCCGAGCGCCGGCGCTCGGCGGCGCGCCTCCCGGGCATCCTCCTGCAGGCCTGCGCGATCCTGGAGGGGCGGGTGGAGGTCATCCCCGCGCGCGAGGCGGACGCCGTCCGCGAGGCGTACCGCACGCGGGTGGTCCGCAACGCGTGGGGGGTCCCGGCGGACGAGCTGCGCGACCCCTTCCTGGGCCCGAAGCCGGTGCAGATGGGCGCGGAGAACGCGCTGGGCGACGAGATCTTCGCGGAGCACTACGTGGTGACGCTGAAGGCCGACGGCGAGCGCCAGTTCCTGATTTGCCACGACGGCAAGGCCTACCTCCTGGACAGCGACCTGAACGTCTCGTCGACGGGCGTCTCGGTCCCGGCGGACATGAACGGCGTCTGGCTGGACGGGGAGCTGATCCGCGAGGGCCGCGCGCCGATCTTCGCGGCGTTCGACGCGTACGTCACGGTCCGCGGGCGCGTCATGGTCCACGAGCCGCTGATCCCGAAGCGCGACGCCGAGGTCCGCCATGTCATCCGCCGCCTCCGGGACCGCGTCGGCGCGCAGCGGCAGATCGTCTTCGAGCAGAAGCTGCACGCGGGGGGGCGGACGATCGAGGAGGCCGTCCGGCGCCTGGACGCGCAGATCGTCGACGGCACGGTCCGCTACAAGACGGACGGCTACGTCTTCACGCCCCGGAGCATCGGGCCGTTCGACACGCTCTTCGACATCCGCCTCGGCCGGCGCGCGCCGCGCGGGACGCGGAGCGCGAGCCTGCTCAAGTGGAAGCCGCCCAAGGACCTGACCGTGGACGTGGTCGTGGGCCCGCGCGAGGTCGCCCGGGACCGCGCGGACAACGGGCAGGAGATGGTCGGGTACGCGGCGCGCGCGGCGGGCACGCGCGACCTGGACGACGCGGCGGCCGCGGCGGCCCTGGCGGGCTCCGCGGACGACGTCGGGCGCTACGAGCTGGTCGAGGTCCCGGACATGGTGGTCTGGCTGGCGGCGGAGGCCCCGCGCGCGGAGGACGGCGCGGAGATCGTCCCGGGCGAGTCGGTGGTCGAGGTCAGCATCCACCCGGAGGCGGGCGAGCGCGGCGGGCGCGTCTTCCGCCCACGCCTGGTCCGCGCGGACAAGACCGCGGTCCTCCGCCGGCACGCGGAGGAGGGCACGGACGGGGGGGCGTACGCGGCGAACAACATCGAGGTCGTCCTGAGCACGGTCCGATTCGCCCAGGACCCGCTGACGCGCGAGGCGCTCCTGTCGTCGGCCGCGCGCGGGGAGGGCGCGGCCGACGGGTACGCCGACGCGGTGGCCGACCGCGAGACGTACTTCCTCCGGAGCAAGGTCGCCGGGAGCGACATGCGGAGCTCGCCGCTGCGGCGGGCGCACCGGACGGTCGTGGACCGGGTCCTGGGCCACGTCCGCGCGCTCATCTCGTCGCCCCCCGACGGCCCGCGGGTCCTGGACGTGGCCTGCGGGCAGGGCGCGGACCTCGCGCGGTGGTTCGGGGCGAACCGGCTGGGCGCGAGCACGGTGGCGGCCTTCGACCTGAACGCGGACAACCTCCTGAACGGGAGGAGCGGGCTGGTCCGGCGCTTCGCCGAGAGCAACTACGGGGAAAAACGCCTCGCGGTCTCGGTGCGGAGCATGACGGAGCCCATCGACGCGGAGACAGAGACGTCGCGGGCCTTCCCGGCGCTGGACGGCGCCTTCCAGGAGCTGCTGCGCGAGGTCCCGGCGTACGACCTGGTCCTGTGCAACTTCGCGCTGCACTACGCGTGCGGCTCGGAGAGGGAGTTCGGGCGCCTGGCCAGGACGGTGGGCGAGCGCCTGGCGGAGGGCGGGCTGTTCGTCGCCACGTTCCTGGACCGCGCGCGCGTGCTGGAGGAGATCGGCGACGCCGAGGAGGCCTCCGGCCGGGTGGCTGGCAAGACGGTCTGGTCGATCCGCCGGACGGAGACGAAACGGGCGCCCCGGGCGTGGGGCGAGCGCGTGACCTTCTTCCTGGAGACGATCGGCATCCCGACGGTGGAGTACCTGGTGGACGTCCCGTCGGTGCAGGCGGCGCTGGCCGCGGCGGGCCTCGCGCACTTCGACGTCGCGCGCTTCGACGAGCTCGGGTCCGTGGCGGAGATCCGCCGGGCGCGCCTGGCGGCGGACCACCTGGACGCGCTGAGCCGCCTGAGCGGGATGTACATGGTCCTGGTCGCCTCGCGCGAGCCGCTGAGGAAGGCCCTCTGAGGCCCGTCTCAGAACTGGTCGCTGGAGTAGGAGCTGGTCTCCCGCGCGTCCTCGAAGGTCTTCCGGACCTCGTCCTCGGACAGGAACCAGTTGTGGTACCGGAGCCCCTCGATGACGGTGCTCGTGTCCGCAGAGAAGAAGACGGCGCCCCGGTTGGGGACGAGCTGCGCGCGGCAGACGTTCGCGGAGTCGACGGACCAGTTCGTGCCGAGGTCGCAGTCGGTGCCGAGGTAGCGCGTCTCCGCCCGGGTGCCGTTGAGGAAGAGGTCGACGCGGATCTTCTCGCGGAAGGCGAGGTCGCGGACGGACGGGTTGGTGTCGCGGACGGCGACGCAGACGTGGGTGGGGCGATCGGAGGGGAGGACGTTGTCGAAGAAGACCTCCATGTTCTCCCGCGCCGCGGTCGTCTCGGCCTGGCTGGGGTAGTCGACGGAGGACAGGGTCACCTTGATGGTCGCGTGCTTGGCATTTTTGGTGGACACGTCGATGCGCGGGCAGTACTCGGAGGAGATCTCTCCTCCGTCGTCGTCGACTTTATCCCCGCGGAAGACTTGAAACCCTTCCCCCCCGACGTTCCCGACGATGAACGAGTAGGCGAACTCCGTCCCCCCCTCCTGGTTGACGGACTGCGGGACGCGCTTGTAGCGCGTGGAGCTGGGGTCGTTCGTCACGACCTCCCCCCCCTTCCCCTCGACGCGGCTGACGAGCACGACGGTCTCCTTCTTGGCCGGGGCGAGCCCGGAGAGCTCGAGGAAGCGCGTCTCGTCGCGGTTCCACACGTAGACGGTAGCCACGAAGAGGGCGATGACCAGAGCCACGGCGGCCAGGAACTGTGTCGCCCGGGACGGCATGCTAACCCGTCCGCCAATATTTTTCGCCGCGCGGTCAAGGATGGCAAGCGGCGGCGAGCTCGACGTCTATCGGACTGATGCAAGTAGTGTCCGCCGTGATTTGACGCTACAGGAGTTTATGGATTTGCTCGAAAGTCACGCGAAACAGATCTCGGAAAAAAACAAGGCCGACTACGAAAATTTCATCGCTCTGCTAAATGAACAGAACAAATTGTTCGAAAACAATTTGGTTAAACTTGACCAAAGTATCGTCAAGAAAGTCGAACAACTGCTTGCGACGATTATGGTCCGTCTCGGGGAAGACAGAGTTGCACAGGAGCTCATGGAAAAAAACCCCGCACTCGCGGAGGGCATTAATTTATCGAGAGCTCTCACCAAACCGAACGATGGGTGGTGGTTTAACTCCGCCTCCGAACAGACCCAGTCGGCTCGGGAGAACGCGGTGAAGCAGATCCTACACATCATGTTCCCGGACGACTCGGATAGCGACAGGATAAATGAGTGGAGAGAGAAGATCCGTCAGAAGATCTGGCCGGGCCTCAAAGGAGAGATGACGAAACAAGTCGTTATCGATTTCGTGAAAGAGCTGAACTTGGACAAGGACTCGCTCGTCTTGACTTCCCGTCTCTTTCACTCGTTGCCGTTCGAGCCCATCTACACGGCCCTGAAGACCTATTCCAGGCACAAAGAAAAGCTCAACATCTTCGAGAAAAATGCAGTGAGGTTCGAAGGGGAGAGCTCGAAAGTCCGCCTCAACGCCGTCGATTTGGTGGACATCCAGGGGACGGACCCGCGCAGCATCCGCGAGTCGTACCTTCGTCTCCCGGACAAGACGAAAGTCGACAAGAATATCGCAGACTTCCGCGAGAAGGAGGAGCTGCGCCAGGAGCTACGGGCGCTCTTCTTCGAGGTGAACTTCCTGAAGGGACGGCTCAAGCAGGAGAACCCGTCCTTCCCGACCGTCAAGTCCTACCTCGACCAGGTGGTCAAACTCATGCAAACGATGGGCATGCCCGCGCCGCTGACGTCCGTGACCATGATGAGTGGTGGTACTGGTGGTGACGGTGAAAAACTGACGGACGCCCAAAAGAAACAGGCAGCTGACCTGAAGGACAAGAAGATCCTTGCGGAACAGAAGCAGAAAGAAACGCTGAAGAGACAGCAGCAGGAAGCCAAGGACGCGGAGGAGGAGAAGAGGCGCCAGGACGAGGTCCAGAAGCGGATCCAGGAGGCCGCGGGGCTGAAGACCTCCGACGGGGACAAGAAGGGCACCACCGAGACCTTCAAGACCCTGGAGGAGGCGTTCCTGTACGTCCTGTCGCAGTACCGCTCGGCCGTCTCCGACCTGAGACGCGAGATGACCCTGATCAAGGATGTCATCGGGAATGTGGATAAAAAAAACACTACCTGGAACGACATCCTGGCCCTCCAGAGCCGACTGAGGACGCTGGAGGGGGTCTCCGTCGGGAAGATGAAGAAGATCGAGACGCTCTGGGAGATGGTGCTGGCGCAGTTCAAGACGGTCCGGGAAGGCTCCGAGGACGAGGAGATCCGCAACCGCGCCCGGGCCACGATCGACGCCCTCGGGGGGGACAAGCCGTCGGGGGACGCGGCGAACGTGCTTCAGTCGTCCGTCGTCGAGAAGTACCTCGCCTTCGCCGGGCAGCGGCCCGAGCTTGATACGCTCTCCCGTCAGGTGGACGCCGCCATCAAGTCTGTGACCCAGGCGAAGAAGCCCGCCGACAACAAGGGGGGCTCCGCGGATGAAAAATTCTTGTCCTTCACCCAATCGCTGGAGAGCGTCCAGGGTACCGTCCAGAATCACGGGGTCGCCACGGACAATATCCTGAATTCGGTCGAGCACCTGCGCGAGACCGGGCGCAAGCTGATGGAGGAGTACGACGAGGAGGTCCGGGACCGCGCGCCCCAGCGCGGCGCCCCCGCGGCCCCCGGCGGGGTCGCGGGGGCGCCGCCCTTCGAGGCGCCGCCGAACCACCCGGTCGTCCGGATGCTGGAGGAGTTCCGCAAGCGCCACCGGCGGGACCCGGACGGGGCCAACGACGCGCTGCTGACCCGCGTCCGCATGACGGGGATCGACCCCGAGGTCATGCGCCCCAGCTTCCGGGACCGCATCATCTTCGTCGGGCTGACCTTCGGCGTCCGCGTCTTCGCGACGACCGTGACGGACGCGCTGCTCCGGTGGAACGCCATCCGGTCCATCTACGGGGCCTTCGGGGTCTACACGGCCCTGTACACGGGCGGGGTCCTCGCGGCGTTCCTGACGGTCAACTCGATGGGTCCAGACACGCGCACGTCGTTCAACTACCTGTCCGTGAACGCGGGCGGGACGGCGGCCGTGCACATCCTGCTCAACCTCGGCCTGAGCTGGCTCGTCCTGGACCTCCTGTCCCGGAACGAGGTCGTGAACTGGCGGAGCCCGCGGCTGAGCCCGGGCGAGCGCGGGCGCATCTCGTACAAGGTCGGGACGATGTCGTTCGTGGTCTGGTCCATCCTGTCGGTCGTCGCGCTCGCCGTCTAGCCGGTCCGTCTCTCTTTTTCGTGTGCATGGCAGATGATTCCCAACGCGCCCCTCGTGTCCGCGGCCGCAGACGACCGCGCGTGCGCGAGCGCCCTGGCCCTGTCGCGCGCCGAGCACGCGCGCTACGACCTGCGCTCGGGCCGGATGGCCGAGGAGTCCGCGCGCGCGTGCCGGAACCTGCCCGCGGCGGTCGCGGCCGGCAACGCCGTGCGCCCGGGAATATCCGAGGCGGCGCCGTGCTACACCCCCTACCGGACGCCCACGGCGGAGTCGAGGAACTCCGCCCCGGAGAGCAGCTTCCGCTTCTTCGTCGACACTTCCTCCCGCGGCAGGCACGGCCGGTGAAGCGCCGCGAGGACCCCCTCGGCGTCCGCGCGCTCCTCCGGGTCCTCGCGCAGGGCGAGGCGGAGCGCCTCGAGGGTGCCGGGCTCCTCCGAGAGCTCCGCGAACATGTCCCCGAGGGGCTTCCGGCCGTAGATGAACCGCACGAGGAACGAGTGGCCGTAGCTGGCCTCGACGGCGGCGAGCGCGCCGCTCCAGACGTCCGAGCGCCGGTGCACGTACGTCTCGGGCGGGCGCGTGTAGAGGGTGCACCGGTACTTGAGCTTCTTGCTGTGCTTGGGATTCGGGTCCGCGAAGTCCAGCGCGTTCCCGAAGTCGTAGATGACCACCGCCCCCGTCTCGGGGTCCCGCCCGAGGTTGTCCACCTTGAGGTCGCAGTGCGCGATCCCGCAGCGCGCGAGGGCCGCGATCCCGGTCATGACGTCCCGCAGGGCCTGCGCGAGGGGGACCTCCCTGACCGGCTCGAGGTAGCGCATGACCATGCCCTCGCCGCTGCGGGCCCCGCGCAGGAGGTGCGGGCTCGCGGGCAGTCGCTCCTGGATGCCCAGCTCGGACTCCCTCTCCTCCCCGTCGTCGTCCCCAGACCAGGTCTTGATGACGTAGCTGCACCCGGGCGCGCATGCGCACCGGGAGACCTCCCCGTAGACCCCCTCCCCGAGGACCTCGCTCCCCGCGACGGCGACGTGGGTTTCCTCTCCGGACATTTCCGAGCGCGGTCTGGTCCGGATCCGGGGTCGGGTCGGGGCGGCGAGAACTGGCACGCGGCCAGGCCCGGGCCTAAAAAAAATGCGGGGCCCGGACCGGGCCCCACTATTGGTCTGTCTAGCGACTCGACAAGCACATGCGCCACCTGCGCCACCACGCGCAAGGCTCACGGTAGTCCTCGCGCCGTGGCAGGGGGGGGCCTCTGTAGATGGGCAGCTCGCGCCCGTGTTTGGAGAGCATATCCTTGACAGCCTGCAGCGTAGTTTCCGACACGCCGGTTTCTGTGGCCTCGGAGAACTTCTCCTTGATCTTCCCCAGGCCCTCGTCGATATCGTTCCACACTTCCTCAATCTCCTTATAATCCCAATACTCATCGGCCAGGAACTTCGTTACTAGCTCGTGGACGATCTGGTCGACGGCGGCGTTGCCATCTTCCGAGAACATCCAGTACTCGGGCGGCCGGGACGGCGGCCCCTTCGAGGGAAGGCGAAAGAGGCGGTGGGGGGCGAGATATGTTAACATGATGGTTGCTAGTTGCTGACTGCGGGTCGATTTGGGGGGGGGGTCATTTTTCGTCTTGCCCGTCAGACATGCATCGTCGGCGCGTCCTCCGCCGAGTCCACAAGCCGGTTGAACTCGGAACGGACGCGCGCGAGGACGTCTCGCGCGTCAGGGTCGGCGGTGTCCGTGAGCGCGGCCTCGGCGTCATGGAGGAGGATGGCGTACCGTTTGGCTACCTCCCGCGCGGAGCCGGCGCGCTCGTGATAGCGGAAGACGCGGAGGAGGCTGGCGGTGATGGCCGCGGCGACGCCGGCGCCGGCGGAGGTCCAGAGGACCCAGGGGGCGACGGGCGAGCCGAGCGCCTGGGCCGTCGAGCCGAGTCCGGCGACGGCGCTGAGGATGATGTTGGGGATGGCCCACGCCTGGGCGCGGCGCTCCAGGCGCGTAGCGGCGACCCAGTAGGCCTCGTTCCTCCGCTGGATCTCCACGAGCCACCGTGCGAGGACGGTGCGCGGGGTCTCCCTCTGGCTCATTTCCCGGTCACACAAAAAGGGGGGGCGTCCCCCCGCCTTCCGTCGAGGGGGGGGCTCATGCGGCTGACGGATACGGGATACGGGGGTACGGGGTACGGGGTACGGGACGGACGGAGACGGAGCCCGTACCCCGTACCCGTACCCATCTCCGTCCGTCCGATGAGGGGTCTCCTGCATCCTCATTCTGAAGGAAGAGCTCCAGCCCTCCGCAGGGTTCCATCTGGGAGCCTGGGAACCTCCCCCGATACGAGACGGAGACGGATTCCGTCCGCAGCCCGTATCCCGTATCCCGTAACCCGTATCCCGTATCCCGTACCCATCTCCGCTCCCTGCATCCTCATTCTGAAGGAGGAGCTCCCCGCAGGAGGAGGCTGGGGACCCTCCGCAGGGGGAGGCTCCGTCCGCAGCGGGGCCCACCGGGGGGGCTCATGCGGATGACGGGACGGACGGACGGAGACGGAGCCCGTACCCCGTCCCCGTACCACCTCATTCTGAAGGAGGAGCTCCAGCCCTCCGCAGGGGGGGACTCCGTCCGCAGCGGGGCTCCCCTCCGCAGGATGGTCAGGGGTTCCATCTGGGAGCCTGGGAACCTCCCCCGATACGGGGACGGAGACGGAGACGGATTCCGTCCGCAGCCCGTATCCCGTATCCCGTCCCCGTACCCATCTCCGCTCCCTGCATCCTCCTTCTGACGAAGGGGCGCGGGGGGGGCTCCGTCCGCAGCGGGGCTCCCCGGGGGGGCTCATGCGGATGACGGGACGGACGGACGGAGACGGACCCCGTACCCCGTCCCCGTACCCATCTCCTCCGCAGGGGAGCTCCGCAGGATGGGTCAGGGGGTCCCGGGGGGGGGGCTCATGCGGCTGACGGATACGGGATACGGGGTACGGGATACGGTACGGGACGGACGGAGACGGAGCCCGTACCCCGTTGTCTGTCCGCAGGCGGTCCGCCATGGGTCGAAATTACGGAAATCCGGCGCGAAAACGGCATAGACCCATCCCGACGGGCAAGCTGACCCCCAGAGGTGGGGCGGAGCCCCGGGGGTAGGGGGGCGGAGCCCCCCCTCACGCGTTTTTTCGCGCGGGGGACATGAGCCTCCGCGTCGTCCTCGCCGCCGTGCTGGCCTCGGGCGTGGTGTACTTCGCGTGGTCGGGCTCGCGGTGCCCGGTGCCGGGGAGGGAGGGCTTCCGCGCGGACCGGGAGGACCTCGAGGTCCGCGGGCAGCGCGCGCGCCAGCGCATCGTCGCGGCCTCGGAGCGGTCGGGCGACCCCGCGTCCCGTCGGATGCTGGCGAAGATCGAGCGCGGGGCGATGACGGACTCGGAGTTCGCGAGCGCCGCCGCGCGCGGGGCGATCCCGTCGGAGGTCTTCGACGCGCTGGTCGAAAAAGTCGCGCCGGCCCGTGAGGCGGCGACGCGGGAGTCCGAGTCCCCGCCCGGCGGCGCGCGGGAGGACTTCTGCGCGCTGGAGTCCCCCCTCGTGATGGGCCCGGCTCAGGAGACGCGGTAGACGGGGGACCGGAACCCGTAGGAGCCGAGGCCGATCCGCCCGAGGAGGCTCGAGTTGGGCCCGCTGCGGTAGTCGCGCATGATCTCGCGGTACCCGAGGTCGTAGTTGTAGAACCGCGTGGTCCCGACCATGCCGCTGAACCCGACGCGCGAGACGTTCTCGCCTCCCGTGTACATGGCCCCGGAGATGGTGATGTTCGAGGCCCCCTGCTCGGTATTCGGGGAATCGGGGTCCCGCGTCTCCTGCTCGATCCCGTCCAGGAAGACCATGGCCCGCCCCGCGCTGTAGATATCCTGCTTGACGACGGTCACGTGGACCCAGCGCTGCGCGGGAACGTAGTCGATGACCGTTTCGCTGGTCCCCACGCGGACGATGAGTCCGGAGGAGTCTTTGTTCATGACGACGGAGACGGCCCCGTGCTCCTCCTTCTCCGAGTTACCGACGTGGAAGACGTGGCGGACCATCCCGGAGTACTTGGCGATGTCGTGCAGGTAGAGCCAGAAGGTCATCGTCATGCGCGACCCGTTGTCCATGATGAGCGTGTCGACCGGGAGACGCGAGAGGATCTCCCCGGAGACGGGCGTCCGCGAACCGGCGACGGTGACGGACTTGGTCCGGCGGAGCGCCCGGAGGACGAAGTACAGGGCGGCGGCGATGAGGATGAAGATGACGGCCGCGACGATAGCGACGAGGACGGTGCGTCCCTCGAACTTGGTGCGGATGCGCCCGAGGAGGTTCTGCCCCGCGGGGGCCTGCTGCGGCTGCTGCTGCCCGTCCATTGCCTGCTCTGTCCGTGGAAAAGTTTCGGACCCGTTGCGCGGGTAAGGCCCTCCGCCCCCGAATGTCATGCTCTGCCGTCCGACGCCCTCGCTATCCCTGGTGGCGTGCGCCGCCACGGTGGCCTCCTCGCGCGCGACGCCGATCCAGAAGCTGCTGGCCGTCGCGACGGCGGTCGGCATGGGCTGCGGCTGGGCGGTCGCGGGGGACCTGGCGCTGGCGGCGTGGGCGGCCCACGAGCTGGCCCTGGCGGTGGCGATCCGCTACTACGTGGGCCGCGGGACCCCGCTCGGGGCGGCCGTCGGGACCGCCGTCCCGATCTCCGCGTCCTGGCTGTGGCGGGGCGCCACGCCCAGGGAGGCCATCTGCGCGGCGCTGCTCCTGTTCCACTCTCTGTTGTAGGGCACGGGCGCGTTCCCGGGGGCGGCGATGTCCCACTGCGGGACGGTCCCCCGCACGGAGAGCGCGGTCCACTGCACGCGACCCCGGGTCCCGACGACGGCGACGAGCTCGACGTGTTTTCCGTGGCTCTTCCCGTCGCGGTACATGACGACCTCGAGGGTGACCTCCGCGAGCCCCGCGGTCCCGTGCTCCCGGTAGGCGGTCCATGTCTCGTAGACGACGAGGTAGCCGTGGGCCCTCTCGCGGCGCAGGTCCCGCGAGACGGCCCGGAAGGCCTGCTCGCGGCGCCCGCCGGGCCCCGGGGCGCCGCGGTACCACCCGTCTGTCGGGACGGGGACGCACTTCCGGGAGGCGAGCGCGGCGGCGAGGCGCCGGGAGAAGTCGCGGTCGGGGAGCTCGGCGTACGGGGCGCGCGCGCGCGCGGGGACGATGTCGACGGGAATGCTGTCGGGGCGGGGGCGCCCCCACGGCGTATCACCCATTTATTTTCTCTGCGTCCCGTCAGAAAATGAACAACGTGGGGGGCGGCATCGGCGGCATGGAGTTTCCCGGCGGCGACATGACCCTCGCCGCCGGCGGCGCCGAGGGCTTCAGCGCCGGCGCCCCACTCGAGGGCAGCCTCATGCTCGGCGGCCGCGCCGAGGCCCCCCGCACCTTCCGGGTGGTGTCCTTCGACGGCAAGGCGGTCGGGAAGGAGTACGACTCGCGGTACTACATGGGCGCCAAGCCCGACTCCGCCGCGCGCAAGGCCGCGCGCAAGTTCTTCAAGCTCGGGGACGACGCCGTGGCCGGCAAGAAGGACTCGGGCGTGATGTCGGTGACCGTGGTGATCAAGGAGACCACCCGCGGGGCCTCGACCTACGCCAACGGCCAGGACAAGACCTTCTCCTACCGGGTGACGCGGTCCCGCGCCGCCAAGAAGGACATCGTCAAGGACGCCAATGGCAAGGTCATCCAGCGCGTCTGGGACTACTCCGTCAAGAGCCTCCGGTAGAGTATGATCCGATTCCTCGACCGTTTCACGGACGACGTTTTCCGCCCCGTGGTCTACCAGGACCTCGACCGGCGCCTGGTCGCCCTGCGGGTGGCGCTGACGGGGGTCAAGTACGCCTCGTTCGCGTGCCTGATGGCCTTCTTCACGGCGTTCTACCTCTCCCTCCCGACCTACGAGACGCAGGTCACGACGACCGACATCTCCGGCGGGGGGTGGACGTGTCGCGGGCGGGGGATGGCCTCGGGGGCGTTCCAGGCCACCGTGCCCCTGCAGCGCGCGGCCGACTGCACGCGCCCCTTCGACATCGCGAGCGTCGACGCGACGGGGAAGCCGACGGGGTGCTTCGAGTGCACCATCACCTACGCGTTCCCCTGGAGGGACGAGGCGGACTGCCGGCGGCGCCTGGACCTGTCGACGGTCCCGGGCACGGGCGAGGAGTCGAGCATCCCCTTCACGACGAGCCTGTCCCTCGGGCCGGACCCGCAGTTCCGCATCTTCCTCGTCCTCCCCGACTTCCCCTGGCTCTCGGCCTCGTGCCGCATCCCGATCGTTGTCCCTGGGTCCGTCCGCAAGGCGATGGCGGCGGACGCGGCGCGGGGCACGAGCTACCACGTGGCCCTCCAGGAGTTCGTCACGGGGGAGTGCTTCGACCCGAGGGGCGGGCCGAGTCTGTGTGACCGCCCGGGGGAGGACTACACGGGGCGGTACCGGCTCTTCCTGCTGGGCGCGTGGGACGACGTCCGCGGGGACTGGGTCTTCCGCGAGAAGGTCATGCAGGCCCCGGCGGCGATCAGCCCCGCGTTCCTCCGCGAGATCGACCCCGCGCTCGCGGCGACGCGCCCGCTCGACTTCGGCGGGGTCTGCGCGGGGATCCCGCCGCCGCCCCCGTACGAGTGCGCGCGGACCTCCCGGAAGGGGCTCCTGGAGGCGACCTCCATCGCGTTTGGGGGCACGGGGCTCCTCTACGGTGCCCTGTCGTACCTCCTCGGCGCGGGCTTCGCCCGCGTCGTGGACCGCTCCGAGGACCGCGTGTGAAAAAATCTCCGCGCTGGGAGAGTATGGCCGAGAAGACGAAGACGGGGAAGACCCTCCGGGCGATCGGGTGGTACATCGCGGCCCTGGTCTTCGGCGCCGTGGCGATCTTTGCGGGCTACCTGAGCTTCTCCACGAACCGCGAGGTGGGCTGGGGGCTCGTGCCATCGGCGTGCTTCGCGGTCCTCGCGGCCATCTTCAACGTCGTGTACATCGCTCTACACTACCTGCACCGCGCAGACATCCTGGCGGCCCTCCGCCAGGTCCCCGTCCCCGTCCCGCCCCCTGCCGCGCAGCCGCAGCCGCAGGCCGGGCTACTCTAGGAGCTGTCCGCGCCCCCAGTGGTACTCGTTCGTCGAGCTCTCGAAGCGGTCCCCCGGGAGGGGGAAGCGCCCCTTTTCCGCGATGCTCCGCACGATGGCCGTCAGCGAGCCGGAGGTGTAGTAGTCGTTCGTCCGCCCGGCCTTCTCGAGGATCGCGGGGTCCACGACGCCCATCTCGGTGAGCTCGTGGATCTCCCGGTGCCCGTTGATCTGCCGCGCGAGCTCGTCGATCGTGTTCTGCTGGTCCCAGTCGAAGTCGGCGGACATGCTCTCGACCTCGGCGAACCTCCCGAGCCGGAGCTTCATCTCCCGCACGCCCTCCGCCATGGTCTCCATCCTGACCTCGGTGCTGGCGACCTTGGCGGCGACCGCGTAGATCCAGAGGTCGCCGGGCAGCGTCTTGGGGGGGGGCTCGCGGAGGACCCGCGCGACGAGCCCCCCGTCGTCGAACTCGAGGCGTCCCCAGAGGCGCTTGGCGCCGCGCGCGCCGCGCTTGGGGGGGGCTGCTCCCCAGAAGAGGGGAGCCGACCGCGGGACGAGCCGCTTCGCCGAGAGGGCGTCGCGCAGCTCCTCCGCGGCGAGCGCGGCGTCGCGGTTGAGTCTCCCGTAGTGGGTGAACTGGTGGATCGCGTTGGCAGCGAAGCTGCCCGAGAGCCGGACGAGGATGCCGTCCTCGCGGACATCGACCTCCTCTTCCCCGTCGGACGGGGGCTTCTCCGTCGCGAAGACGATGCGGAGGATGTCGTCCTTCTTCAGGCGGAGGAGCCCTCCCTTGTCGTTCACCTCTTCGAACCTGGCGTTCGCGGCGCGGTCCCTCCGGCTGCGGTTCCACTCGAGGTACTCCCGGGCGAACGCGAGGTACTCGGGTGTCCCGCGCAGCATCGCGGCGGTCATCTGCGCCTCCTGCTCGGACTCCGTCGCGGGCGCGGGCGCGGGCGCCATCTCCGGCTCGGACCCCGTCGCGGGCGCGGGCGCGGGCGCCATCTCCGGCTCGGACTCCGTCGCGGGCGCGGGCGCGGGCGCCATCTCCGGCTCGGACCCCGTCGCGGGCGCGGGCGCGGGCTCCATCTCCGGCTCCGACGCCGGCGCG
>Ga0255780_10001360_pt1 | contig 22871 bp, 29 predicted proteins | sample 071ome_32_FD_179978 | JGI IMG/M metagenome (GOLD analysis project Ga0255780, IMG submission 179978) | Coastal salt marsh microbial communities from the Groves Creek Marsh, Skidaway Island, Georgia - 071405AT metaG (version 2) | ecosystem: Environmental > Aquatic > Marine > Intertidal zone >... | reverse complement strand
CAGACCGTCTATACCGAATGTGACCAACACACCTATCTCCGCAATGAGCTTCCAGAAGTCTTTGTTTCTTGCTCCGCCGTTGGTGTGCATAACAATCTCTATGTCTGGATTGATCGCTTTAAGGTATCTAAATATATCAACGGTCTCCGGGTTCATAGAAGCGTCACCATAGGTTCCTTGACAGGTCCATCCTTTTAATCTTGATATAATTTCGTCCCCAATCCTTTGTTTCACGAATTCTAAAGTGGTATGATGTGCATTCGTCACGCCTTTGACCAGGTTCAAATTCCAATCAAATCTGGCACACATAGGGCAGGCGGCATTGCAGTAGTCAGTCATCTCCGCCATTATGTTGGTAAGATTATCAGTTGTAATATATGACATTATAATGTATAATTATGCTTATGAAAATACCTAAGGATGTTCTTGATGACAAGGGCATAACCTATAACCAGAAATATCCATATGGTGAACTGGCTAGAGTAACCAAAAATCACAAGCGTCACTACGAGACCCCAGATGGCAGGCAAGTGCCCAGTGTCACCACAGTGCTAAGTGCCACCAAGGACATGACTCACCTACACGCCTGGCGTAAGAGGATTGGTGCAGAGAAGGCACAACAGATAACCACAGAGAGTGCCAACATAGGGACAGTGATGCACCGTAGCCTCGAGAAGCATGTCAAAGGCGAGGATCGTACACCAGGATCAAATCTCATACAGCAGAAGGCACACCGGATGGCCAACGTGATCATAGACAACGGACTAAATGATGTCAGCGAGGTGTGGGGATCGGAGGTTTCACTGTACTATCCAGAACTGTACGCAGGCACCACAGACCTCGTTGGTGTGTACAAGGGCGAACCTGCCATAATGGATTTCAAACAGGCACGTAGGTTGAAGAAGAAGGAATGGGTCGAAGACTACTACCTGCAACTGGTGGCCTACGCGGAAGCACACAACAAGATGTATGATACCAAGATCAAGACCGGACGTATCTTTATATGCACACAGAACAACGAATATCAGACATTTGACATAGACAACTACGATCACTGGGTGGGACAGTGGTACGCCAAACTGGAACAATATTACAAGAAGATACTGTAATAAATAACAGTATATGCCGATAGTACAGATATCAAGAATACAGCACAGACGTGGAAAACGAACAGATCTACCGCAACTGGCCGCGGGTGAACTGGGTTGGGTCATAGACGAGCAGAGGCTATTCATTGGAAACGGCACAGTGGCAGACGGTGCTCCAGCAGTGGGCAACACAGAGATAGTCACATCAGGCAGTTCGGCGTTCACAACAGCACTCAATCACACATACAAGGGCTATCTAGGTGATTCAACTCCTGTGACGACATCTGTTTCGAGGACCTTACAAAAGAGATTGGATGACTATGTTTCTGTCAAGGACTTTGGTGCAACGGGAGATGACAGCACAGCAGACGTCACGGCAATACAGAATGCCATAAACGAACTTTACATAGACACAGATAAGACTGATACAAGATCGAGGAGAGTACTTTTCTTCCCAGCAGGCATATACAGGATCAATGCCGCACTAAAGATACCACCATACGCACACTTGGTAGGTGAAGGTCCAGACAAGACCATAATAAGAAATTCAGGCAACAACGCCGTGATGGTGACACAGGATAACGCAGGCAACGTGGGCCTTAACATCACCGCCCAGGTCAACCAAATACAAATTTCAAACATGACAATCAGGAACACAGTCGCTTATGGCGGTGTGTCTCTAGACAGTGCCAAAGAAGTTTACTTCAATAACTGTAAGTTCCAAGGATCTTATGCAACATCATCTCCGGCGGATGCATCAACATCCAAAGGTGTTACAGTGACTTCCACCACTGCTCTACCGTGTGAAAAAATATATTTCAATCAATGTCAGTTCACAAAATTTGCAAGATTAGTTGACATGAGTTTTGATGCAACAAATGTTAGATTCAATGATTGTGATTTCAATACTGCCTACTATGGAGCCTTGATCGGAGACGAGTGGGACAGTTCTACAACCAACGGTATGACTGTTGGACCAAGAGACATACAATTCACAGGAAACAGTTGGAGTACTATCAGTCAACAAGCAATATATGTCAAGGCACAACAGACGGTAGAGGCACCATCAAGAAACATAATCTCAAATGGAAATTGGTACGCAAAAGATGTAGCCAACAACTTTGAAGGTGTTGGATCGATCAGGGAAGTACCTGTACTTCGTTATGATCAAGATGAGTGTAGTTCTATCATGGACTTCTTTGAAAGAACTGATCTAAGAAGATCGGACGGTAGTTCAGAATTAAATGCCGCACCGGAATTACAAGGAATTGGCGTACAGACCAAAGCAATTAAATCACAAACACTTGCAGACGCAACAACAACGGCGGCCACCATTAACGAATATCCAGGTCTAGCAGGTAAAGGATTGAAAGTTGTTTATAAGATAGTGAGAGGCACACTTGACAGGACCGGTGAATTAATAATCAGTGCTTCTACCAATGGTGTCAGTTATGATGACACCTACACAGAAAGCGGAAGTGACTGCGGTGTGGAATTGACTGCGGCTCAGAAAACAGATGGAAGTTCTGTCACTAACACTGTGGTGTTCCAGTTCACAACCACAGACACATCTGGTAGTCCTGGTGATGCAACCATTGATTACCAAACAACAATAATAGCATAACATTAATAAACTGATAGACAAAAAACTTTTTTTGTCATAATATTATTACATTATAAAATTACACAACGACGCTGTGATTTTATTCGTATGACGGATGACAAATAAAGACAAAAAAAGTTAAACACACGGATTTAGATAAATATGGATACAACAAAAACAAAAATCAAACACAAAAAATACAAAACCTTAATGCCGAACACCAACTCTAGTACGATCAAAGTCCAAAAAAGAGATGGCAGGCTGGAGGACCTTGACATCAACAAAATCCATTTCGTCGTTGAAGAGGCCTGTGAAGGACTGTCTGGAGTGTCAAGTTCACAGATAGAGATGAATGCTAACATACAGTTCTATGATGGCATGACAACAAAGGATATACAAAATGTTCTAGTACGTTCAGCAAATGATTTAATAAGTTTAGAAGCACCTAACTATCAATACGCCGCGGCGAGACTACTTTCATATGATGTGAGGAAGGAAGCACACGGTCAGTACGAATACATTCCATTATTGAAACTGATCCTAAGGAACATCAGATCGGGTGTGTATGACAAAGGCATACTAGACAAGTATTCAAAGACAGAGATTAAAAAATTCAACACGTGGATCAAGCGAGACAGAGATCTCAAATTCACATACGCAGGACTTAGACAGATCTGTGACAAGTATCTTGTACAGGACAGGAGCACAGGACAACTGTATGAGACCCCACAGGACATGTACATGATGATCGCGGCCACACTGTTCGCGGAGTATCCAACAAAGACAAGGATGTCATATGTAAAAAAATATTACGATGCAATCTCACTGCACAAGATCAACATACCCACACCAGTGATGGCAGGAGTGAGGACACCTATCAGACAGTTCGCAAGTTGTGTACTTGTTGACAGTGACGATACACTTCCTTCAATCTTTTCAAGCGATATGGCAATAGGATTATACGTTGCCAGAAGAGCAGGTATTGGAATCAACGCAGGACGTATCAGAGGCATCAATAGTAAAATCAGGGGAGGGGAGGTTCAACACACAGGAGTCATTCCGTTCCTCAAGAAATTCGAGTCAACTGTGAGATGTTGTACACAGAATGGAGTAAGAGGCGGAAACGCAACTGTACACTTCCCAATATGGCATCCAGAGATAGAAGACATACTTGTACTAAAGAACAACAAAGGCACAGAGGACAACAGGGTTAGAAGGATGGACTACTCAATACAAATTTCTAAACTGTTCTATGAGAGATTCATGAACGAGGAAGACATCACACTTATCTCTCCACACCAGGCACCAGGACTTTATGAAGCGTTTGGAACAGAAGAGTTTGACGACTTGTATCTGAAATACGAAGCAGATAAAACTATTCCAAAGAAAACAGTTCCAGCACAGGACTTGTTCTTTGACTTATTAAAAGAGAGGGCAGAGACAGGTAGAATATACATAATGAACCTTGACCACTGCAACTCGCACAGTTCATTCAAAGACAAAGTTTCTATGAGTAACCTGTGTCAAGAGATCACACTTCCAACGACACCAATTCAAGACATACATGACGAGCAGGGAGAAATTGCACTTTGCATCCTTTCAGCGGTAAACGTTGGTGCTTTGAATGATCTCAGTGAATTAGAAAACATCTGTGACCTAAGTGTTAGGGCACTGGAACAGATCATAGACTACCAAGACTATCCAGTGAGAGCGGCGGAAGTATCAACAAAGAAAAGAAGAAGTCTAGGAATAGGTTACATTGGACTTGCACACTACCTGGCCAAGAACGGTGTTAAGTATTCAGATCCAAAGGCGTGGGATCTAGTTGACAGATTATCTGAGGCGTTCCAATATCATTTATTGAGAGCTAGTTGCAACATAGCAATGGAGAAGGGCAAGTGTGAAGGGTTTGAGAGAACCAAATACGCAGACGGCCTGCTACCAATAGATCACTACAAGAAGGATGTTGATAATATTGTACCACACAAACAGAGAATGGCGTGGGAGAGCCTAAGGAAAGACATAGCCAAGTATGGATTGAGACACAGCACATTGTCGGCACAGATGCCAAGTGAGAGCAGTTCAGTGGTTTCAAACGAGACCAACGGCATCGAGCCACCGAGGGCACTGATGGCCATAAAGAAAAGCAAGAAAGGTCCTCTGAAGCAGATAGCACCAGGGTTCCCTAAACTGAAAAATGATTACACACTGCTATGGGACATGCCAAGCAACGAGGGTTACATCAATGTTGTGGCAATGATGCAGAAATATTTTGATCAAGCGATCAGTGGTAACTGGAGTTACAATCCATTACAGTTCGAGAACAACGAAGTACCTCTGTCAGTGATGGCACAGGACATGCTGACAGCATACAAACTTGGATGGAAGACATCATACTACCAGAACACATATGACTTCAAAGGGGAGGAAGAAGACGTACAACCAGCGGGAATAGAAACACAGTTAGAAGACGAAGGCGAAGATGTTATACTAGAGCCTGAAAATCCAGCACCGGAAATAAGTACAACCACAGACATCGACGGCGAAGAGTGCGACGCCTGTATGATCTAACAGCAAAAATTATTATGACGAAAACAGTTTTTAACCAGGGGAAAGTTGACTTCACTAAACAGCCTATGTTCTTTGGCGAGGACGGTGGCGTACAGAGATACGACAACTTCAGATATCCACAGTTCGACAAGTTGAACCAGACCATGTTGGGTTACTTCTGGAGACCCGAAGAGGTCTCACTACAGAAGGACAGGGCGGACTTCTTGAACTTCAGACCTGAACAAAAACACATATTCACAAGTAACCTGAAATACCAGACACTGTTGGATTCAGTGCAGGGCAGGGGACCAAGCCTAATGTTCTTGCCATATGTGAGCAATCCAGAACTGGAAGGTTGCATAGTGACCTGGGACTTCTTTGAAACAATACACTCAAGATCATACACACACATCATGAAGAACGTGTACTCAGATCCAGCGGAGGTGTTTGACACCATCTTGGATGACAAAGAGATCCTGAAGAGGGCAAAGAGCGTGACACATGAATATGACAAGTTCGGCAAGATGGCATTGGATCATGCAGTTGGCAAGAAAGTGGACATGCTTGAACTGAAGAAACAACTGTACCTAGCGATGAACACAGTGAACTTGCTTGAAGGATTGAGATTCTACATATCGTTTGCCTGCACATTCGCATTTGGTGAACTGAAACTGATGGAAGGTTCAGCAAAGATACTTTCACTAATCGCAAGGGATGAAGCAACACACTTGAACCTATCAACACACGTGATTAAGGCATGGCAGAAGGGTGATGACGCAGAGATGACCAAGGCCATGAAAGGAACAGAAAAGACAGTGATACAGATGTTCAAGGACTGTGTGGAAGAAGAGAAGGCATGGGCCAAGTACCTGTTCAAGGATGGTTCCATCATAGGACTGAACGAGAAACTACTAGGCAACTACGTTGAGTGGATAGCCAACAAGAGACTGAGGGCATTGGGATATGATCCCATATACGACATATCAGCATCGGCCAACCCACTGCCATGGACACAGCACTGGTTGAGTTCAAAAGGCATGCAGGTGGCACCACAGGAGACAGAAGTGGAAAGTTATATCTCGGGTGGCATCAAGCAAGACGTCAAAAAAGGACAATTCAGCAAATTTAAGTTATAAACACCGCGGTTTTTGGCATCCATAAATACTGCTATGCCAAGGATATCAAGACACAAAGACAGATGTAGGACCGGACATTTATGCTCCAGCACGGCACCTGTCAACGCATCTCAGTACACGGTGTTCGCAAACGGCAAACCAATACTCAAACGAGGCGACAGGGTGGCACCACACTTCATACTCAAGACAGCAGGTGGCAGACCGAGATGCATTAACCACCCGGCCAAACTTTCAGGCAGTTCTTTTACTGTGTTCGTCAAAGGTGTAGGTGTGGGCAGGAGAGGTGATAGAGCAGACAAGGGAGCAATGACAGGAGCGTCATTTGACGTGTTCGCAGGATAACCATGACAGTCAACAAAGGCCTTTTATCGATAGTAGAAAACGAACCAAACTTCTCAAACCAGGCACTGGAGAATGCCGTCAACACATTGAAAGTCGGATGGATACTGAAAGGTTTTGAATTGGACTCAGTGATAGCAAGTAACGGAGTGCTGACAACTTCACAGAAGAACGACCTCAAGGACGACATCAATAATGTCACGCATCTAAATCTCGGCAGGACTTTGGGAGACCTAGTAAGGCATAGTGCATCCATAATTGACGCCACAATCATACCCTTAGACGATGCTGACAATCCAACCCCAGCAACATTCCTCGAGATACTACAACAGGTTCAAACAGTACAAGGATTGATACCGGAACTGTATGGTGTACCGGCATCAAATAAGAGCAGAGCAGTGAATGATCACTTGGGCACACTGAACAATATATTCACAGCAACAGAGGACAGCTCGGCGCCCGTGTTCACGTCCCTGTTGGAATCTATAAACTTTATAGTGAACGCTGACCTGGCCACGGAGACGGCACTGGAGACTGCTTACGATAATTTGAGAGTATTCATAAACAGTGTGACTGATGACTCAACGGAATTCCAACAAACATTAGACACCTTCGCCACTGAAGTTGCCACAGCACACACCAACTTAAACAATGCATTGGCGAGTGAACCATACCTCACTCACAGGAACAACCTCATCGCACAGAGGGAAAAGATAAACGTACAGGTCGCATTGGAGAATTCAAACCTTGTGAACATAGGCACATTCATAGAAACACTATCAAACAACATAAGTTATTCAGCACTGGCAGAGGACGACACGTTGAGGCAGTTGATGAGTAAAGTTGCACAGAACAAGCAATGGCAGACCTACTTTGAGAACTACGAGAATGAGAAGGAGAACTTAAATCCCATATACACCACAGACACGGACTCTGACAAAAGTGCAGTCATAGATCAGGTGCTGGCGGACAGCGGACTACCTGACGTGACGGATGCGACTGACCTGGCGGCTGTGGCGGCCAAGGCACGGCGTGACTCTAGGATAGACACCGCCAACTATGACAGGTACACTGTGGAACAGCAGATCACCAAGAGCTGTGAACAGTTGGGCATAACAACAGCCAACAGGACCATCACTGCCTTGAGTGGCACACTGTTGCGTAACATGAACCAACACGATCGTGACGAGATAGCAAGGCAACTGGACTCCAACGAATCAGCAAACACCCTAAGTTAATGTTCAAAGACATCATAGGCGACTGGCCCACACATGACAGATTCATAATGACGTCATGCGACGAAAAATACTTTCAAAATTATTTTCCTAGGTTCTATAAAACTTATGCAGAACACTGGCAGTTACCAATACACGTACACATCATAGATCCATCAGACACATCAATGCGAAGACTGGACAAACTGGATGTGACATACACACACTGCACCACTGATCCTACGATGTTAAAATGGCCATACTCATATGTGACCTACTGCCAGGCACAGAGATTCATATTGCTAGGACACAATCTACTAGAAGGTCAATCAGTGACCGTAGCAGATGTGGATTCTTACGCACTGAGAAAACCAAACGAAACACAGAAGCGGACATTGGAATCGGACATGGCATTCACAGAATACAACGGGAGACTGATGGCGACCTTCTGCAACTTCCATCACAGTAGGAGAAAAGATTCCAAAGAAGCGGCACTCAAGATGCAACAACTGATCGAGGACACGGATACAATAGGAGTTGATCAATTGGTCATGAAACAAACATTCAAGCAATTGCCTTATAACAATTTGAAACACAGAGAATGGATCAGGCACCTCGATGTCAAGACAGATGCAGATCTACAAGAACACAACCAATGTCTGATCTACCATGAAAAGGGTACGAGGGGCAAGGAGAAAGGATTAAAGATACAATGGACCGATATAGGGTTATAGAAAGGTTTGCAAAACAAAACAACTGGAAACAAGGCCTCGAATTGGGCGTCTGGGTAGGAGTTACTACATTCCACATGATGAGAGAGACAGACGTGAAAATGTACTGTGTGGACTCATGGGAAGAGCAACCGGACAATCCGGAGTATGACTGGCAATTCAACAAGAAACCCAGATGGAAGGATGGGAAATTGACAGTAGAAGAATTCAAGAGTGAAGCACAGGTATGGGATCACAACAAGAATGAGAAGCATTTCCGAGACAATGCCCAACAGTGGGGAGACAGGATAACCATAATAAAAGGAAGGTCACTGGCCGTCCTAGACCAGATACCAGACAACAGCATGGACTTCATATTCCATGATTCGGATCATTCCTATCCGTTCGTCAAAAACGAGATAGAGGCATACCTACCCAAGTTGAAAAGTGGCGGATACTCTATGGGTGATGATTACAACTGGGGTACTGTTGAAAGATCAGTAAAAGAGGCCTTTGGAGAGAAACACAAGGTCACGGGCAAAGGTGTTTGGTACGCTATAAAGGACTAGTCCTCTGATTTCACGCAACCGATTTCTATGGTTTCGAATGGAATGTTGTATCGTATGAAGCCGTCCATCATCTCATAGAATCTGTCTGAAGCGGCCTGTTCGCACGTGATCTGATCCGGGAAAACCTGTTGTTCTTTGTCATTGTACAGGGTGCAATCGGATACACCATTGGTGAGTAGACACATTACTGCAAACATCTTGAACATAACACTATTTAAGTGGCCCGTTCTGTTGCAAGGTGGGCCAGACCCCTGAAATTATTGGTTATTACGCCGCTAATCTCAATTCAGGCATACTGACTGTTAGGTCAGCAAACCCTAATGCTCTTTTGTTTGCATTTAAAAACTGGACGTTACCTCGTGCCTACTGGATAAACTCCTGAGATCTTTACACACCCGTCGAAACCAAGTACACCCCCGGAAGGGATTACATAAGCCACCTAGTAATAAATTGGTGGAGGTGAGGAGAGTCGAACTCCTGTCCGAAATGTTTATTTCATCTCAATCAACATTTACAAATATAATTATACCTTAAGGTTGACGTTCTGTCAACTTTGTGCTAAATTAGTTTATATGCCAAAAAATAGAATATTCAAGATCACTGAAGGAACCGAGACCAAAGAGGTCGAGGCGATGTCCTACAAGAAGGCCGTGAAATCATATCAGGGCAGTTCTAAAGCCAAGATGATAACTATCGAGTGGATGACCAAGGGTGGAGAGCTCTTCGTCAAAGACCAGAAGTTACCACTAGGTAGAAAGAAAAAGATAGGACGTTAGACAACAAGTGAGAGTGACCAAGAACCCGTTAGTAAAATTACTGGCCAAAATCAGGATGGCCTGGGCGGATGCACGTGGACACCACGGCAAGGTCTGGGACTACGAGCCTGGTGAGTACTACATGGGCAGACACGCGGGACACCGTAAACACGAGAAGAGACACAAGATCAAATGACCAAGGTGATGTGGACTATCTTCGCTGTTTACACATCAATCTTCATATACGGTTGCATCACCCTTATCTAAACACTAGCACTTAACTACACACATACAACACCTAAATATTAGTGTGCCCAAGCCAAAGACCAGGACCTCTTATTGGTCCAAGATACGTAAGAAGGCCCCCAAAGTGCCTGACATCACCTGCCCTGCGATTGATTCAGTGCTGAACAAGTTGGAGAAGTTGGTGGGCAGAGACCTAACGAAAGCACAGTTCAAGATCATAGAACGCAAGATGGAAAAACTGCGTACAGCCAACGAGAAACTGCGAGAGTCTGGCATATACTGGCATGACGCCTGCAAGGACACCGTGAGGGACCTGCTTGGCAAGAAGAAGATGAGGTAATTAATATTATGTGGAAAGTACTCGTAGTCATATGCACCCTAGGTAATCCCTGCACCCTGTTCGAGGAAGATCCCGTCAAATGGTACAAGACCGAAGCGGAATGCATGGAAATGGCTGATGTGAAAGCCATGAACATGGTACAAACATTCAAGGATTTTGGCTACTACATCGACAGCGAGGCACACTCCTGCCTGTACGTGGCACAAAACAACGAAGCCTAGTTGACAAATCTCAGAAATCTGCTATAATAATAGAGTAATTTAGGGTCAATCCTATCGTAGGAATTCTGCCCTCGGTTGCACTCATTAACTATAGGAGATAATATGAGCAAAGTGAAAATGCTTCTAGACGTGGTAAACGAAGTCAAGAAAGAAGCACCAGAAGATGTTCCAAACTGGAACAGCAAATTGGCAGAAGCCAAAGTAAATCTACAGAATCAAATAGCAAAAGGCAGACTGTTGCCCCGGGGTGTTGAGGACCATCCGTTGGAGCATTTCGCATTCAACTACTCGGTACAGAGAGACGTGAGGGCGGGACATGTCATGAACATAATGAAGAAGTTTGATCCAAGGGTGTGTTGCCCTGTGTCAGCGGTCAAACGTTCAGACGGAGAAACACTGTACATATTCGACGGACAACACAGAGCAGTCGCGTTAGCACTGCTTGGTTGGACCAAGATACCAGTCACAATAGTGGAAACAGATGAGCCGGCCTTTGACGCAGAGGCGTTTGAGATAGTCAACGACTCAGGAATATTGAGAGCAGGCACAGAAGAAATACACAGATGCCTATTACACAGATACAAGATGGGAGAAACCGAAACAGAAAGAGTGGCAACGGCACACGCGGTACAGAAGGTTTTCGACGAGTGTGAGATAGACCTCGAGCCCAAACGTGTCAGGAAGAGCCCAGGCAAGTGTGGACCAAACAAACACTACTTTTCACATTTCGATTACGCATACAAGGGAATCAAGATGGCGGGCGAACAGGGATTGAAGGACGCACTCACGGCGATCAGGGTCATATACGGTGACGAGGAAGGTGGAGAGATCAACCAGGGCCTTTTCATTGGTTTGATGAAACAGTACCAGATGGGTGCGGAGGCCAAGAGATTGAGCAGACTGCCCGAGGACTGGATGTTGAAGATGCTGATGAGCCTCAAAGAAGTGTGTCCAAGTGCCACACTGCTACACACCGCAACTAAGAAACAATGGCAACACGCGAACGGTGTTGGTTGGGACGCACCAGTGGCCATGGGCCACATGCTGAAGGAGACATACCAGATAGAACAACCTGAGAGTTTCGAACCGAGTTACATGCCCAACGTGACACTGAAACTGGACGAGGGTGACATAGCACCAGACTCAGAGGCGCAGACGGCGTTCAACAAGTATGTCAAATAAGTTAAGTTATTACATCTGTCTTGTCACTAAAGATGGCAAGACAGAAGAATACGGTTATGGACTACCATACAAAGAAATAATAGAGGCCGTTGAACAACACCACAGGGACGGTGCTGATGCCGTTGTACTTGAAATGATAACGGAGGATGAATTCAATGACAGACTTCCAAAACCTTACTAACCTATCCGAGATCAACTTCAAGAGCAAGGGGAGGCCCGAGCTCAAGGAACTGGCCGAATACATAGATCACATGAAGGCGGACCTGTTTGATGATCGTTGGAGCCAGGCGACCAAGAAGCACATCAAGACTTCGCTTGTACTTTACATAAGGTCCATGCAGAAGCAGTTGGCACCCATGGGATACCATTACAGGGCACAGGACATGGAAGGCAAACAACACCTGGAACATGTGATACCGCAGAACAAGATCATAACCGCATACCTACACGACAAGTTATCAGCGGAACTGGTCCTACAGATGCCGTTGTGTCTCATAGACGATACCGACAAACACATACTGGAAGGTGACTGGCAACAGGCGGGCAACTGGGAGTACCCATTCCGTAGATACAGGTTGGCTGGCTACACCAAAACTATCAAGGATGTGCGTGGCAACACGATTGATTTAGACACCTACACCATACAGGATCACTTCCGGATGTTGGGCGTGGTTGACATATCCTAGTATTTGTGTATAATTAAACACAGCAAATCCACCAGAGCTGGTAAGGTACCAATTCTCATTTGCAATCTAAAAATTAGAGACACTCTATGTCGATGATGGATGGATAGCCGAAAGGCGAGGTTGGAGTCGATAACGGACTGGTGGAGTGCTAATCATTATGCCAAGCGAGAAAACAAAGAAATTACTGGAGGGACTGGGCAAGATCACAGATTCTGCTCCCAAGGCCTTCGTGGAACAGAAGTACCATTCATACACCAACAGGTACTACCCCAACACACTACACACACTGCCGGCATCCTATGACAAGGTCAAGAAGAAGAAGGACGAGGACGGAGATGAGTACATCATGATAGACAGGGTGTATGGATCACTGTACGACGATCACCTGTTACAGAAAGATGGCTCCATATACGCAGGTAAACTGTACAAGAAGAGAAGATTGATGACACGCAAGGATCCCATGACCAATGAGAGGACCAATTTCTACAGTGCCTGTGTGAGCACAGCGGATGGTAGATGGTTCGACAACTGTGGATTTCCCATAGAGGTACCTACAAAACTAGAACCAGAGAAACAGAAATCGCATGAAGAAATGGAACAAGAGAAAATACTAAAGGCACAAAGAGAAGCCAGGATCCTAGCCAATCTTAAATAATAGTATGCTCAAAAGCGAATACCAAAATCTAATAGAAAAAAAACCATGGAAAGAAATGCAAGAGCATTTTGACAGTATACCAGTTACAAACATCAACCCAATCACGCAGTTAGATATCAACACGGATCAGTGGATTCAGTTTACAATAGATAATTTTGATCTAGCACAGCAGAGTTGGGAATCTCCAAAACCCCATTACACAGAGTCTGCCAATAAATGGGCAAGGATCAACAACGAAATGGGCAGGAACGAACACAACACGTTTGAACTGAACTACGGAGTCAACGGTGATTCAAATGAAAAACTTAAGGACCTTTTGGGCAGTGATAACATAAGCAAGTTGAACGCTGATCCCGACACGGTATTGGTGAGACTACTGGTCAAGATGCCTGGACACGGTGTAGCGTGGCACTACGATGGCAATGGCAGATACATGACTAAATTTCCTCACGTTGAATCCAGCAAACTTAAAAGATTATGGTTTTCAATACAAGATTGGCAAGATGGCCACGCTTTCCAAATATCAAAAACAGTTTTGTCAAACTGGAAGAAAGGTCAAGTTTATCAAATACCATTTGGCGTTGGTCACGCATCTAGCAATTTTGGATACTCGCCTCAGTACACCGTGAGTTTTACCGGACTGGTAAGAGATTGATAAATACTTTTGTAACGCCACTACCAAAGTGACGTCGGCAAAGTAAATGACCCGCCAGTACCGAAAGGGACAGCCATAGAAAAGGGCCGTGCCGTGTGCGAAGATCTCGCTAACTCCAAAAAACATAGTATAGTACAGAATCAATAATTGACTCCTATTGCTGTTCTGTGCTATACTACATTATAGGAGATATAATGACGACTGAAAGAAAACTGAAGCCAAGTCAGGTTATGTCTAATTACAAGGACATTCCAGCGGACCCAAAGATTTACGTTGAAACGAGCCTCATGGCCAAACAACCGGAAGTCACACTCTGGGACTTCATAGAAAACAGACCCGATAAGGAATACGAGAAATGGGCCAAGGACATAGGTTCAGATCTCACGACAGAGTATGAGGCCAAACCAATGTCTCAATTGGACATAAATGAACAAGATTTTATCGACTTTATGATGAATAACAAAGAAACAGTTCAAAAGAAGTATTACGAGAAAAGACCATACCATAACGGAATCAGTGAGCTCACAATGAACCTTCCTATGAAGTGTGGGTATAACGCAAGGAACACCATAGAATATAACTGGGGTCTTTACGGAGACAGCAATGAAAGAATCAAAGAGTTGCTAGGAACAAGACAGGTTTGGGAAGACAAGATTGGTATAGACTATGACACGGCTTTGATAAGATTATTGGCATACCTGCCAGGACAGATCCTGCCATGGCATCATGACAACCTTGGCAACTGGTGTAGGAACAACAAGAACCTCAACCCTGACATAGATGCTCAGATGTGTGACCTAGGTCCTATCAGGAGATACCTGGTCATGATCACAGACTGGCACTGGGGACATGTTCTTCAATTCCAGAACAGTTATTTCCCAAGATGGAAAAAAGGTGAGGTGTACGATCTACCGATACCGCAACCTCATTGTTCCGCCAACATGGGCATGAGATTGAAACTGACTTGTAGCATCAGCGGAGCATCCACTAATGAAATTAGGAAATAAGATATCTGAGGAACGACTAGAACCCAAACACGCGGTTCCTTCTGAGATATTAGAACAGTATCCATGGCACTGGGATCCAATGAAGAAGGATCATGATGACGCTTCGTGCTATATGCACACTATCAAAGATTTTGATTGGAAAGCACTAGGTGACTGGGCAATAAAGAAATGCAATGAACACCTGACACCACAGAAGTATTGGTGGTATGACGATGAGAACGATGCAGTGATGCACGCCAACGACAATGTTAACAGTATGCCAATCAAAGAACAGGCACTGTTGGCATTGAAGAACAACACCCACAACAAACACAACAGTCAGTATTTCAAGATTGCCAACGAGGAGTTCGGGGAATACTATGAACCATTAAAGAAAATGTTTCCGAACCTAAAAGAGGACAAGATGGGCATCAGCCTTTTCGTTCAGCCACCGGGACACACCATATGGAGCCACACAGACACATACAGCAGTTTCATAAGACGTACTGGTGAAGCAAAAGCAGATTACACTGTGTTACGTAGATACATGGCGTTCGTGCGTGATTGGGACTTTGGTCATTTCTTTCACTACGGCAATCACTGTTTCAATCAATGGCGGGCAGGTGACCTTTGGGACCTGAAGCCAGGCATATATCACGGAAGTGCCAATGCTGGTATAAATCCAAAGATAACCATACACTGGAGCGGAGAACTAAAATGAGAAAATTAATACAAGCCATTAGAAAAATAATGAACAGACCTGTCAAACACCAAACAAGTATATTTTTAAGATAATGTTAGACAATCAATATTTTAAGAAGTATCTTGCTGATCGAGATGTAGACCTGCGCCAACATCTGGTCGTGGACAAGCACTGTACCCTTGAAATAGACCCTAATGAATTTGAAGCATTCGCAAACACACACAGAGACGAGGCCACTATCAAATCGTGGCATCCAAGACCTTTCTTGAGTGACATGGGCAACGAACAGGCCATCAATGCAAATTGGATTGGTTACAACAAACACAACACTTCCGAATCAAATTGGGGGCTCGAGGACAAGCACAATAAGATGCTGAGAGAGATGGTAGGCCGGCACAACTTCGAAGCACTGAATTTAGATTATGAAAAAGTACTTGTAAGACTTCTGGAATACATGCCAGGACATAGTTTGCCTCTTCACAGCGATGGACTAGAAGGTTTCAAAAAACTCTACGGAGAAACACAACCTACAAGATTCTTTGTGGCAGTGAGTGAATGGGACTGGGGACATGTTCTACAAGTACATGATAATGTGATAGCCAACTGGGCTCCCGGAGATACATACATTATACCACCAGGTGTTTTTCATGCAAGTGCAAATTTTGGCATATCTCCCAAGTACACACTCACACTCACAGGAATAAGAAAAGATGTCTCTTAAACTTTTTGGCTGTAGTTTCACAAACTGGATATATCCCACGTGGGCAGACTTTATAAAGTTACATTACGACGTTGAGGTTAAAATCTATGGGCGACCCGCAATAGGTAATGATGTTTTGAAACGGTTGCTCTTTACAAAGACCACAGACATGGACCATGTCATAGTTATGTTTACCGGCAATGATAGGCTAGATCATGGGATAGACATAAATTTTGATCGAAACAGGATGCCACATCATATAGAAAATAAACACTGGGGAAACAGTTTTGCCTTTAGGGATCAAATTTTCACGCAGTTGAACAATTCAGGGCTAGACTTCAAAAAACACTTTAGTTTATTTCATGCCTTATACAAACAGACAGAAGTCATTGTTGACTTACAAAATTATGCCAAGGCAAACCAAATAGAATATAATTTTCTGGCCTGGCAAGATCTATTCTGCGACTTATCATACCGTAGAGATTATGCTGGACTTGGAAAACAGGTAGATCTATCCAAGTATCAAAAAAATCCCTTGTTCCGTCAGTTGTTTGAAATGATCGACATTGATAGATTCCTAGATAATCCAAGAATTGGTTTATTGAACTACGTCCACAAAAATAGTGAACTCTTCATGTATCAAAACGATTGGGACTTCCATCCAAGTTGTATTGCTCATTTTAGATATTTCCAAGACTTCCTAAAACCTTGTTTAGATTTGAAATATAGAAATTTAGACAACCTAAATGAAATAGAAGAACTTTCTTTGAATTTCAGCAAATATTATAAAGACACTAATTGTTTTGACGATCCCTTTAACGCAAAAACAGATAATGAATTCACACACGATAAGTTTTATTCAATTCGTAAAAATATTATTGACAATTTTTTTGAAACACAAAAAGAAAAACTTAAAACGGGATATCATTATGAGTAGTTTTTGGGTCAGTAACAAATACAAAATAGATGAACTAACAAGTTTATTTTTAAAAAGGGGAAGGTCTACTGTACACAAACAGGTAGATCAGACACATATTGTACACAGAAAATCAAACGATCATGGTGGAATTTTTATAGGAGAGACAGGATTTGTCGTCTCGGATGGATACTGTTACAATCCTGGCTTCCAGAGTATTGCTGATAATCTCAAGGACGATATCTTAAGTATCATAGACTTATTGAACACTGTCAACGGTGATTACTCATTATACATAGAAACAGACAGATATTGTGCTGTTGCCACCGACGCATGGAAAACCAAACAAGTATTCTTATCGATCGAGGAAGATGGAAGTTTCTGTATCAGCAGTCTACCCGATATGATAAAACTTCATCATGCACATGCTTATGCTGTGGCTCCTGACACCCTAGTGTTGATAGATAAGAAAGACAACAGTGTCAAGAAATACAGTATTAAAAAATGGGATCTCACACAGAATGTGACGAACCATAATCGTGTGTTTGATGCTCTTGAGAAAAGTGTCAAAGCAAGGTTTGACAGCGAAAGTATAGCAACTTTAAGTAGTGGCTACGACAGTGGAGTAATAGCCTGTGCATTGTCTAACATGGGCCATGAAAACTTCAGCCTTAGTTTTGCGAACACAGAGGATAAAAAAATACTGGCAGACAGACTAAAGATACACAAAGGAAGAATATTGCCAGAACAAGGACAACTAATAGAACGAGAAAGAAGAGACATAGAATCTCTTTATCTACAGGAGGAGATATTCACCGAAGCGGGTGAGGCGATTGCTAGAGTATGTAAATATATGAACAAGATTGGAAAATCTAATATACTTTCTGGAAACGGTGGTGATGAAATGTATTCAGATTATGGATATCACGGAAAACAATTGGATACGCATAGTCTATTTGGAGGACACTTTCCCGCTGTACTAGATGTAATATGGCCATGGCACGAATATCAACACAGACAAAGCCAATTGGTATCTCGTATTGATCTATTGGCAGGATATTTTGGTGTGCAACACAAGGAACCTTTGCTTGATGTCGAATTGGTGCAGGCATGGTTGAACACAACACAAGACTTAAAAAACAAAATGTATAAAAATTGGATGTATGAATACATGCAAGAACACAATTATCCAATACTGATAGATACCAAAATAGGATTTGCAGGGCCTAAAAGAAATTTTAAGCAGTCTTAAACAAAACTTATATGAAAAAGATAGCGGTAATAGGAGCCACAGGCAATCTAGGCCAAGCGTTGATGAAACACGACGGCACTGTTGAGTGTCCCATAAGATTTGAAGATGCAGACAATTTTAAAAAGTGGTTTGATTCAAACAAAGATGTAGATACTGTGTGGCATGTAGCAAGGGCTTGTAGGAAAACAGGTGTGCGAAGAAGTGTTGACACATTTATGTTGGAACAAAATGCAATGTTGAAATTATTAGAGACCAGAGCAAAGGATTGCAGGTTTGTTTATGCTTCAAGCAAGATAGTGTATGGCCTGGGAGGAGTAAGCGATAATTCAGATGATTTACTACCCGTAGAAGAAATAGCAAAGCAATTCAAAGATACAAAAGTAGGAGTCCACAACTGTCCAGAATGGCAACAAACATGCACATTAGACATCAACAGACTAGATAACCAAAGAACGATTTACGCCACAACAAAGTTGGCAAATGAAAACTTGGTAATCAAGCATTGTTCCAATTTTAAGATTATTAGGATCTGGGATATACTATAACTAAATACCAATAGGAGTCAAATAAACCTTAAGGAGACACAAACTATGTACAAGTTTGAAACTACGACGAACAAAGATGGTGAGATTGAAAATGTGATCAACCATCAACCTGAGGGATACAACCCTACAACAGGTATCTACGCTTCATCATACATTTTCCAGGGAGACTGGGAAGATGAACTGAAAGCCCTGAACTTCACAAGAAGAGGAGATAACTTCAAAGAAGTATCAAAGATTGACGCTATGAAAGGACAAGATAGCCAATACCTTTACAACTCTTTTAGAAGTGCAGACGGTAAAGATACCACACACGACCAACTACAAGACTTCTGGAAAGAAGAAAATCCAGCAGACTACAAGGACACTAACTCAAAACTTTCTTCACCACAACTAGCGGCAATTTGCGACTGGTTCCAGTGTGAGAAAACAAGAATTAGAATCTTCCAACAACAACCAGGTGCTTACATGCAGATGCACACGGACTTTGATAATCAACGTGGAAATGAACACGGTGAGACTCTAAGGATATTTGTGCAATTGACTGACCAACCAGGTGGTGCTTGGTACAGATTCAAGACTGCAGATTCAGAAGTAAGCATCAACTTGCAGAAAGGTCAGTTTTTGATTTTCAATCCGGATCACACTGGACACCAAACTCAAAACTTGACTGAAGTTCCAAGAAATGCTTTCATGCTTGTTGTTAAGAGAAACGCATGGTTAGATTCTTTAACAAAGAACGAAACTATGACTTTCATTGACACAAAAGAACTAGCAGAAAAAGTTAAAGTTGCGTAATTAACACTTTACAACTCTATAGCGGTATTATATAATATCGCTATAGATGAACCTACAAAAAAATCATAGCAATGAACTGGAAATATACAGTAGGTGAAAAAATCTACAGACACCGGTTTGAGGCAGTTGTAGAAAGCAATAGAGTAAACAAACCTATATATTTCCATGCTCCACAACCTTACGAACATTTTGATTTTTCTATTCCTACAGATTCATCTCTGAACGAGTTGGCATCGGATCTTGCGAAAAGACTACGTGAAAAATATGACAGAATCGTGTTCTGGTATTCCGGCGGAACCGACAGCGATTACGTATTAGATATTTTTTTAAAAAATAATATCAAAATAGATGAAATAGTTTGTTTGAAACGTGGTTTTGCACAATCAGATTGGGAGATCGACGATTTCGCCCTTCCAAAACTTGACAAAGTAAAGAATCAGTTATCGGAGACGTACATAAATGTCATGAAACCCACAGTCAAAGATTATGAAAAATATTACCAGACGCTTGACGAAACAAAGATAAAAAAAGGTTGTTTGAATTTTGCAGGGTGGCTAGGACTAATGCAACAGAACTTTTATATCAATCACATAGGTAGGGAAAATGAATTGATACTGACAGCCCACGAAAAACCGTCAATAGTAAAAGTTGGTGGTCTAAATTACACCTATTTCCTTGACGTGGAAATTGAGCCACACCCCATGGTGTACAACTTCTTTATAGATGAACCGCTGATACATTCAAAGCAATCACAATTATGGCTTGAAAGTATCAAAAAAGGAAATGATAATATTGATACCTCGGCAGACGAGCGTGTCAAGTGCCTTTACCAAAGAGAACCAAGGAACTATCCTCATACAAACAAATACTATTTCAACGATCCAAATAGTTTCATCGCTTATAAATCTAGGAATATACGATATCACAATTCAAAAGAAAAAATTGCAATAGAATATTGTATTAAAAATTGCCCTCACATAATAGATCTTTGGCTAGCATATTTAGATCAAGTTTTAGAAATTACAGGAGCCAAATGGTGGAATGAGAACACACCCGAGATGCTACCGATTGGTATTCTTTCAAAATTTTACTGTCTTGACAAAAAAGACACCAAAACTGTGGACGAACTTTATCCTAACGGTTTTAAACCCTAACAAAATAGCGACTTTTCTACCAGTTGACGGAAATACCATTACCATGTATAATAGTGGTAATAAAGGAGAGAAAGACAATGTATAAATGTTCAGCAAAAGCAAGTTTGGTTATAGATCAGATCAGATCTAGATGCCAAGAAGACACACAGACCAACAACAAGTGGAGAGGTAGATCAGGAAACTACATGTACATCATGGGCAGAGAGAATGCCGATGGTAAGGCCACAGGTGTGGTACACAAGATCGCAGAAGATGGTTCTCACAAGTTGTGTGGCTCATTCAAGATCATGAGTGATGGTATCATAACAAGGTTCACTGGTTTGTCAAAGGCAGACTGGAACAATGCTATGAGAAATGCAGAAGCCGAGTACAAAGCGAAGTACGAAACGGCGACACCAGAACCAGCAACAGAATCTAAGGTTGCAGTATAATATTGATTAGTGGGCTCGAGTACCTGTAGTGCCAACAAGGCCAATGCAAAAAAATCTCGGCCCACTAACTAATAGCAATGTTTAGAAAATACCTCAAAAGATTCGTCTACCTCGGCATAACAGTGGGCTTCGTTATCGTTGCCACCTACATCGCAGGCACATTCCATCCAAATGATCACGTGATAACAAAGATAGAGGACGAGTTCCACAAGAAGGAGATGAGGATAATAGAAGAACTTGGTTTGAAAGAACCAGAGTTCGAATTCACCGACAAGACTTCATTCATCAACGCCACGAGTAATTGCGTGGCATACCTGAACTGGACCACGGACAAGGAGAAACGTGTGCCTATCAGCATCGTGATAGCAATGGCGGGCATAGAGAGTGCTTGGGGACAGAGCAGATTCGCACGTGAAGGCAATGCCTTGTTTGGTGTGAGGACCTGGGACCTGGACAACACTCCACACATGAAAGCACTGGGCAATCCCGATGCCAGTTGGGGTGTGAAGAAATACAAGACCAAATGCCAATCGGTCAAAGATATGATCCGGATACTGAACACACACCCCGCATATGAAAAATTCCGAGAAGCAAGAGAAGATCAGTTAGAAGACGGTAAATGGGATTATAGAATACTGCTTTCTGGCATGACAGCATGGAGTACCAACCCAGATTACAAGGAAATTGTACTCCAGACTATAGTTGACAATAAATTACCTTAATAGTATAATTTAGAATGGGATTCATACAAATGAAACTGCCAAAACGTATCCGACACAAGATCGAGAACTCTCGTAGGAATCGTGAGGCACAGGCGAACCACGAGGAATGGTTAGCATCACAGGGCCTGGACACATACACACTGAAGCAGGCCGCAAAAAGATTTAAGGGATATGACATACCCGAATACAAGACAGACCCCAATCAACCCAAGTGCGGTGACAAAATACCAGTCAATGGTGGAAACAAAAGACAAGAAATGAAGTACTCCGGTGAGAGAAGGTTACTGGGCATAGGCATGATGCACAAGAGCAATCTTGTTCCTGTGTGGGACGAAGAGGGTGCAAAGGAGATTACCGCAATGAAGGGCAACAAGTAATGAAGATCAGATATTACCAAAAGATAGATGGATGGAGATGGTTGGGATTCATACTGGCCATGATAGGAGCCTTCATACTCAGCAACGCCAACGTGGAAACACAATGGATGGGTTGGGCGATCGCAACCGTAAGTTGTTCCATCTGGATATACATGGGCATCAAGGACGGAGACACTCCGAGGGCGTTGATGGAAGGCATGTACCTACTGCTGGCACTGAGAGCGATTTGGAATTGGTTGTCATAACAGAAAGCCAATAAAATCAACACTTCTAGCAAGATCAACCCTGGTTGACGTATTTGGAAAATATGCTATAATTTTATTATGATTAGACTAATAATA
>Ga0255780_10001358_pt1 | contig 22903 bp, 21 predicted proteins | sample 071ome_32_FD_179978 | JGI IMG/M metagenome (GOLD analysis project Ga0255780, IMG submission 179978) | Coastal salt marsh microbial communities from the Groves Creek Marsh, Skidaway Island, Georgia - 071405AT metaG (version 2) | ecosystem: Environmental > Aquatic > Marine > Intertidal zone >... | reverse complement strand
TGTGCTGTCCAACTACCCAATACTACTGCGCTAAGTACAAATAACTTTTTCATGATTAGATGTTGTTTAAGACAGTCACTGCCGATTTAACTCTGATTGCATTGTTGTGGGTCAACACGAAGTAGTATGTTCCATCTTCGAGCTTCGCCCCACCGTCGGTGGTTCCGCCCCAAGCGTTATTATACACCTCTTGGTTATACACCGGTGTCCCCCAGCGTGTGTATACCGTGAACTCACATGGATCACCGTTGATAATGCCGCTTAGGTCAAGTACATCGTTCATACCGTCTCCGTTAGGCGTAATGACATTCTGAATGTTGCCGTATGTATTCGCATAGATTACAGTTGAATCCTGCTCCTTAACAAAGACCTGAACACTTGCAGTATCCATACAACCATTCAAATCTTGCACTTGAATGTAATATGTAGTTGTATCCTCTGTTGGTATGGCTAAGGTGACGGCCCCATGCTGATTACTGAATGATGACGGTGAATCGGCAAACCAGTAGAACGATGTACCACCTGTCGCCGACAATGTAGTATTATCTCCTGGACTTATAATCTGAGGAGAAGCAGTGGCAGTGGCCACTACAGCATAATTATATATATCGAGTGTATCATATGTCTTACATGCATTTATGCCAGAGGCTTCGATAATGTATTGACCAGGTTGTGAAAGGAAGTTTTGCTTTCCGACCCAAAGCCCCCCGTTCCAAGAGAAAGACAATGCATCACTGACTAAACTCACTAAGACACTATCATAAACACATATGCCCAACGAATCACCCGGCATTATTGCCAAAGAAGGAAAGTTTACGAATTCTACGGTCGTTTCGTTGGTAATATAAGAACACGTTTCATTCGTAAGCACCAATCGGTAATCTGCCGTATCAGCTACGATTGAAGTATCCACTGTCAACCAGGGCATGGTATCATTTGCTAAGTTCAACCAACTACCGCTTCCCGAAGGATAGGCAATTTGCCACTGATACTCCCATGTCGAATTCAATACAGTATCCGTTGCGGTCAAGCGCGTTGAATCTGTTAAACATAAAGTTGTCTTAGGCAAAACTTGCCAAGCCCAAGGTTGAACAACCACGTTAGTTACTGGAATCGTATCCACAATTACAGTAAAGACATCAGAAGTATCAGTACAACCTCCAGGATCAGAGGTTACTGTTAAATACCATGTACCTGTGGTATCCACATCTATAGTAGGTAACGTGTCGCCTTCTAGCGCATACATTACAGGGTTTCCGAAAATATCTAGGCTATCGTCTTTCAACCATTGGTATTTGTAACCATTAATTCCAGGAGATGGGAAACTAAAGTGTTCTAAGGTGGCAACTGTACCATCACACATACGAATACTATCAATACCTACATAACTCACACCGGCACCACCATTGGCAAATACTTCTGCGCCTGGCGAATAAGTGTTGGCTATAGTATCATTTGACGTTGCATCACACAAATTAGAACTTACCTCAATACCGTATGCACCACTCGCAATTACTAAGAGGGTATCGTTAGTTTCACCCGGCATTGGAGCACCACCCTGTAACCATTGATAGGTGTAACTCTGACCGGCAGGAGGCGCATTAGCTACTAAGATGGCCGTATCACCCTCACAGAAAGTGATTTCACCATTCTTGTCAAACCAATTATACGCTGTTATTCCTGTGGTTGGATTTGCTCCGATAATAACATTCGAAATTGTATCAGAAATACGAACGGGATTAGAGCTTACCAATCTAAAACTGTAAACGCCCTGGGTAGTGTTATCAGGAATTAAAACATCGATTTCATTTCCGGTGCTTATTCCATAGGCCAATAAGGAGGTGGTACTCACAAAATTACCGGCAAATACACCACTGGAATTGCTCATCTCCACAGAGAAGGTATTCCCAACGTTGTACGGTGAGGCAATATCAAAGGAATATACAATAGTATCCCCCTGACATGCCTGAAGGCTGAGTGAAGCATTCGCTGTGCTTTGTCCGAAAGAACTCGCGGCAAAGAGTAACGAAGCAAATGAGAGTAAAAATTTTCTCATGTTAGTCATTTGGGTTAAACGATAGTGCGCTTTAATGGCGCATTGTTGCTAATTTCGCCAAAGCACAGCAATTACCGTGCTACGATTACTCATTAAAACAAGGATTCTATCAACAATAGTCTCATATGACACAAAATCAAGCCCAAAGTTTGCTCGAGAAGCTCCAAACCTTAAATCACTTGACCGGAAAAACACTTCAGGAAGCGGTGGTTCAATTGTTGGATCAAGAGGTGGAATATTACAACTGGACGGGATTTTATTTCATGAACGATGCGGCACAGCAGTTGGAAATAGGCCCTTATGTTGGAGCGCATACAGATCATTCGGTTATACCCTACGGGAGGGGGATATGTGGTCAAGTTGCTGTGAGCGGCAAGACTTTCGAAGTGCCAGACGTTCAGGCACAGGATAATTATTTGGCTTGTAGTCTCGAAACAAAGAGCGAGATCGTAGTACCCATGTATAAAGACGAGGTATTGGTAGGCCAATTAGATATCGATTCACACAAGCTGGATCCTTTCACTGCCGAGGACCATCATATATTGAATTTGGTTGTAGCATTTGTGGCAGCGCGACTAGATTGAGTCAACCTAATTTACGCCTGCATTCGAATAGCATCTACGGGATTTAATCGGGCCGCCATCCAAGCTGGTATAAAACCTGAAATTAGACCTATACCCGCACTGAGAACAAGCCCAACAAGTATATTATGGAGATCTAGAGCAATATTAAAATCTACTGATGCCGTCAGTATAATCGTAACAACCCATACTAGCACCAAACCCGCTAATCCGCCAATCAAACACAAGACAATTGATTCTGTGAGGAATTGCGTCAGAATCACAAAATTCTTTGCACCCAAAGCTTTTTGTATTCCTATTTCATTGGTTCGCTCCCGTACCGAAACGAACATAATATTAGCGATCCCAAAACCTCCTACCAGGATTGAGAACAACCCAATGATTGTACCCATAATGCCTAAAGCACCGAAGAGGCTATCTAATTGATTCGAAACTAATGAGGGGTCGTTAAGGGCGAAATTATCATCCGCGCCTGGTCGTAATCTTCGTATGGAGCGCATTATTCCGGTGAGTTCGTCTTTTAATTGGTCCAAACTAACCCCAGGTTTAGCACTTACCATGATCATATTACTTTCATTGCGATCTGTATTGACCACAGCGCGAACTTTCTCGAAAGGCAAAACAACCATTTTATCATAGCTCTGACCTATAAGACTCTCTCCTACACGCTCAAAAACTCCTATAACTGTCAATCTTTGTCCGCTTATGGTAATAGATTGGCCTAAAACTTCTTCTCCAGAATCAAATAATCCGTCCGCAATTGAGGCACCGATAATACAATATGGACGACCTGAATTCATTTCCGACTCTGTAAAGTATCGGCCTTGCGATAGCTCGAAATTCCAAATGTTATTGTAGTCAAAAGTGGTACCTAAAACATTCACCCCTGATGCATTTTTAGACTCTCTTTGAACTGTGGCGTCTTCTATTGAGCTACCAAAAGAAACAAAGTCAGCGTATTGACTTCTTCGCTCCAACAGTTCCGCTTCTTTCCGAAGAGGAACAGGTCTATTAAGGTACTTCCACCAAGCATAGTCAACGCCACCTCCCCATGGCCATTTTTGAACATAGACCACATTATCACCAAATTGACTCACACTATCACGAATATTTCTCTCTAATGAATCTACTATGCTGTAAACCAATATAATAGCAAATATTCCAATGGTAATGCCTAGAAGGGAGAGTACTGTGCGTAATTTGTTCGTTGCCAAGGAAATGACCGCAAAAACTAAACTCTCTTTTAACAATCTGAAGTAGGTGCGCACTCGCGTATAGATTTCCTTCAAAATTAGAGCATTTCATAGAGAATCTGCCGACCGAAAACCTTACTTTTGACCTTTCTTGAGTATTCCACTTTAAACCCTCAACTTCATGCGTATTAAAAACGCCTTGATTTCTGTTTTTCACAAGGACGGATTAGGTCCTATCGTCGACGCCCTTAACGCCATGGGAACTACCATTTATTCTACAGGTGGAACACAGGCATTTATTGAAGACCGCGGTATTTCGGTAGAACGCGTCGAGGACCTTACCTCTTACCCGTCTATTCTTGGCGGACGAGTAAAAACTCTCCACCCCAAAGTCTTTGGCGGTATTTTGGCGAGAAGAGATCACGACGGCGATCAAGCGCAAATGAGCGAATACGACATTCCTTATATGGATCTAGTCATTGTCGATCTTTATCCATTTGAAGCTACCGTTGCTTCTGGAGCACCAGAGCAGGACATCATTGAGAAAATCGATATCGGCGGCATTTCATTGATTCGTGCGGCAGCAAAAAACTTTACGGATTGCTGGATTATTTCAAACATGGGTCAATATGAAGATGCCCTACAAGTCTTGCAAAGTGAGGAGGGCGCAACGCTTGAGATTCGCCGCAGATATGCGCTCGAAGCCTTTGACGAGAGCTCGAATTATGATACCGCCATCTACCGTTACTTCGCTGGAGACCGCCTCGATCTAAAAATCAGCGGCCGCCAAAAGCAAAGCCTACGCTATGGCGAGAACCCACATCAAGAAGCGGCCTACTACGGAAACCTTGATGATGCACTTGAACAAATTCATGGCAAGGCATTGAGCTACAATAACCTGCTCGATATCGACGCCACAGTGAATCTCATCCGTGAATTCAACGATACCACCATTGCAATTATCAAACACAATAATGCTTGTGGTTTAGCTACACGTCCTACTCTTGCACAAGCTTGGGACGACGCCCTAGCGGGTGATCCAGTGAGCGCCTTCGGTGGAGTTATTGCTGCGAATCGTGAGGTTGACAAAGCAACAGCCGAAAAAATGAACAACTTGTTCTTTGAAGTTTTGATGGCACCTGGATACGATAAGGATGCTCTTGAGATTTTAAAAAGTAAGAAGAATAGAGTACTTCTAATCCTCAAAGATTATGAAGTCCCTAGCTTCAATGTGCGTACCGTGCTTAACGGCACTTTGGTTCAATCCAGAGATGCTAAAACCGAAACACAATCGGATATGGAAACGGTGACCAAAGCAGTGCCTACACCAGAGCAGTTAGAAGATTTACAATTCGCTTCAAAGATTTGCAAGCATACAAAGTCTAATACCATTGTATTGGTAAAAGGAGGCCAATTGTTGGGCTCAGGAACAGGTCAGACTTCACGTGTGGATGCTTTGAACCAAGCGGTAGATAAAGCACAGCGTTTTGGTTTTAGCCTTCAAGGGGCTGCCATGGCTTCGGATGCCTTCTTCCCTTTCCCTGATTGTGTAGAGATCGCCGATAATGCAGGAATAACCTGTGTGATTCAACCCGGAGGATCTATTCGCGACAAGGAAAGCATTGACTATTGTGATGCCCATGGCATGACAATGGTAACCACCGGAATTCGTCACTTCAAACACTAATTTTTCTTACCTTGTTCTCCTATGGGTTGGTTTAATTTTATGACAGAGGATATCGCTATTGACCTGGGTACGGCCAATACGTTGATCACCTACCAAGACAAGGTAGTAGTGGACTCTCCCTCTATTGTCGCACAAGACCGCAGAACCGGTCAAGTTATTGCTGTCGGGCAAGAGGCTCGTCAAATGCATGGTAAAACACACGAAAACATCAAGACCATTCGCCCACTAAAGGACGGAGTGATTGCGGATTTCGAGGCCTCAGAACACATGATTCGCGAGCTGATCAAGAGCATCCCTTCATTTAAGAAGCGTTTGTTCCCGCCAAGCTTGCGCATGGTAATTTGTATTCCTTCGGGCATCACCGAGGTTGAGAAACGTGCCGTACGCGATAGCGCAGAGCGCGCCAACGCCAAAGAAGTATACCTCATTCATGAGCCTATGGCTGCGGCTATCGGTATTGGGGTAAACGTCCTTGAACCAAAAGGAAATATGATTATCGATATCGGCGGTGGTACTACTGAGATTGCAGTATTGGCCATGGGAGGTATCGTATGTGATAAGAGTGTGAAGGTAGCGGGAGATGTCTTCACTAATGATATTGCACTATACATGCGTTCACAACACAATTTATACGTGGGTGAACGAACTGCAGAAAACATCAAAATCGCCGTTGGTGCTGCCATCGAAGATTTAGAAGATGCACCTGAACCATATTCTGTTCAAGGCCGTGATTTGCTTACGGGTAAGCCAAAACAAGTCCAGGTAGGCCACGCAGAGGTTAGTCGTGCCCTGGAAAAAAGTATTACCCGAGTAGAGGATGCGGTGATGGAAGCATTGAGTAACACGCCGCCAGAATTGGCTGCGGATATCTACAATTCAGGTATCTACCTTGCAGGTGGAGGTTCCATGTTGCGTGGACTGGATAAGCGTATTTCTGCAAAAACCGACCTTCCTGTGTACGTTGCCGAAGATCCACTTCGCGCAGTAGTACGAGGAACGGGTATTGTATTGAAAAACCTCGAGCATTTTAAGACCATCCTACAGAGCTAATAGAACACCATGAGGCAACTGATACTTTTTCTTTCGAAGTATCGAAACACTTTGTTGCTCATTGTGTTAGTTGGACTTTCGTTTTTTAGACATACTCAGAAAAATCCAGTTGCCGAACATACTATTAATACTGTAGGCTTTGGCGCCATCGCTAGCATCCAAAAATCTGTAAACAGCTGGAAAGAATACTGGGCGCTTGTAGAAATCAATGAAGAATTGGCGCGTGAAAATGCTGCGCTTCGTACTGGTATCCCATCGAGTCAAGCACCTGCATTTTTACGAGATTCTGATTATCAGTATGTTCCCGCCAAAGTCATTGATTATAGTTACACTAAAAGGAATAATTACATTCTTCTCAATGTTGGTACATCAGACGGCATAGAATCTGGAATGGGTGTGATTTCTGCAAAAGGCTGGATAGGGACGATAGTAGAAACCAGCCATGAGTATTCCTCTGTATTGCCTCTTCTCCACACCAAAGGCAGCATTGGCGCGAGAATACCAAATAAAGGCCTAGGAGAATTACGGTGGGAAGGCGAAGATTACAGAGCGGCAGAATTATACGACATACAGCGTGAACATCAACCTAATCAAGGAGATACAATTTATAGTTTCACTCGCGCCAACGTTGCCCCTCCGGTTATGGCAGGAATTGTTGAATCCGCATCTCAAAATGCAGAAGACCTGACCTGGGTAGCTAAAGTTAACCTAACCCAAGACTTCTCTAATCTGACTTGGGTCTATGTCTGTAGACTCAATGAGCATAAGTCTTTGGATTCATTAAATCTAATGAACTAATGAATTCACTAAGACTTATATTGGCTTCTATTGGTGTACTCCTCTTCCAATGGGTGTTCCTTCAAGGTTCTCCATTGATACCTTATGGAAATCCATATTTATACATATGGATTTTGCTTATTATACCACCACCAACTAGCCGTCCTCGTCAGTTTCTAATTGCCTTTTTAGTAGGAAGTATTATGGACAGTTTTGAACAAAGTGGAGGGGCCCATACTATGGCTTGTTTAGCATTGGTGGTTATAAAACCTTCCCTAGAAAGTGCCTTGCTAGGGTTTCGGAAGCCAGAAGAAGATAAAGGATTACCAGCCTTAACGCTCCCTGCGTTTTTGTCTACTGCAGGTGTCCTAGTAGTTTGGCATCATTTGGTACTGTTCCTTATGGAAAATTATGGGTTTAATCATCTTGATAAGGTACTAATAAGAACCTTGTTCTCTTCTTTGATTACCATACTCCTTATTTCCATTCTGTACGCTTTAACGACTCGACGATATGCGAAGAAATAAAGCGTTTTATATCGGCCTGTTCGTCATTCTATTGGTCTTTTTAGTCCGATTATTCCAAGTTCAAATTTTGAATGACGATTATGCTGCACGTGCAGAACGAAATGCTACAGCTACAGAAAAACTATATGCGCCACGCGGATACATCTATGATAGGAATGGAAACTTGATGGTAGGCAATTCTCCTGCGTATGACTTAATGGTAAGCCCTTATCTTATCAAGGACTTAGATACTGTTGCATTATCGGATCTATTAAGCTTGGAGGTAGATGATATTAAATACCGTTTACAAGCTGCGAAGCGATATAGTCATTATCGTAGCAGCATGTTTCTTAAAATGCTGTCAAAAGAAGAGTATACTAAGATCAATAGTGAACTCAAACGATTTACAGGATTTCACGTACAAAAGCGTATCCTGAGGTATTACCCAGAGAACGGGGCCGCAAATGTTGTAGGTTTCATTGGAGAAGTGAATACTGAATATATTAACGCTCATCCTGAATATAGTATTGGTGATTTAGTTGGTAAAAGCGGTATAGACAAGAGCTATGAAAAGGATCTCAAAGGCGAACACGGCAAGCGCTTCTACACCGTTGATCACAGAAACCGAAAATTGGGCAATTGGAAAAATGGTGAATTTGATGAATTACCCATTCCAGGGAAAGATTTAACCAGCAGCATTGATCTCGAATTACAACTTTATGGAGAACAATTAATGAGAGGGAAGCGCGGTTCAATCGTGGCAATTGAGCCCGAAAGTGGTGAAATACTGGCTATGGTGACTTCACCAAGTTATGACCCAAATGACCTTGTTGGCAGGATTAGAAGTCAGAATTATACTAGCCTTTACTATGACTCTATCAATAAGCCACTATTTGATAGAGGAATCTTAGCAGAATACCCTCCTGGATCTCCATTTAAATTAATAGGTGCATTAGTAGGACTTCAGGAAGGGGTTATTACCCCACAATCCACTATGACTTGTTATGACGGTTTTCGTTATGGTAACTTACATGTAGCTTGTCACTGCAAAGGAGGTCCCCTAAACCTTAAAAAAGCGATTTCTGAAAGCTGCAACAATTACTTCTGCTCCGTATATCAACGAACAATTGACAAAAACGGGAATTCGCGTATTGGACTTGAAGTTTGGAGTAATCACGTTAAAAGTTTTGGGTTGGGTAAATTTTTGGGTAATGATCTCCCTACAGGAAGAAAAGGAAATATACCCGATACAGCTTATTACGATCGGTTTTTGGGCTATACAGGATGGAAAGGCGTCACCTCTGTTAGTAATGGAATTGGCCAAGGCGAATTAGTCGCAACACCCATACAAATGGCTAATATGACGGCTGCCATTGCAAATAGGGGCTATTATTATACACCACATATAGTAAAAAGTATTGGGGATGGTACGCCCATAGACAGTAACTACAGTATTCGCAGATATACCAGCATAGATTCCATTTATTTTCCAGTAGTTGTTGAAGGAATGTTTGAAGTCTTCGAATCAGGTACCGCTCGAGGTGCTAGAATTCCTCATATCACACAATGTGGGAAAACCGGAACAGCTCAAAACCCTCATGGTCAAGACCACAGCATTTTCGTCAGTTTCGCTCCAAAAGACAAACCAAAAATCGCGCTTGCCGTCATCATTGAAAATGGTTATTGGGGCTCCCGTTGGGCAGCTCCAATTGCAAGTTTAATGACCGAACAATATTTAACGGACACCATTACTCGTCCTTCGTTAGAAACTCGAATGCTAGAAGGTAGTCTACACGAAGAATACAGAGCTCAACATAAGGTTATTTATGGCGAGGACACAACGTATACGCAAAACTTTTAAATGGCTAGAGCTCGCAACAGAAATCGAATTAAAGTGGATTGGGTCGTAGTACTTATTTACTCTATTCTGGTATTATGGGGTTGGATTAGTATTTATGCCGCTGTTTTTAACGAGGAAGCAGGTAACATTATCAACCTAACTCAAGAATACGGCAAACAAGGAATGTTTGTCGCTTCTAGCATAATTATCATTGCCGCGATTCTAATTTCTAATTATAGGCTGTGGACGAATTTCGCTCCACTTTGGTATTTTCTAACCATCCTATTATTGGTAGGTGTATTGTTCATTGGTAAAAAAATAGGTGGCGCTCGAAGCTGGTACGGAATTGGAGGGTTTAGCTTACAACCTTCTGAGCTAGCAAAATTTGCTACCGCCCTAATGCTAGGATACTATATTTCACTGCCCAGAACTAATGTTAGAAAGTGGTCAAATAGATTAATAGCCGCTTCAATATTTATCCTACCGGCACTATTAATTGGTCTTCAGCCAGACGTCGGGTCAAGCTTGGTGTTTATTGCTCTGATACTTGTCCTTTATCGCGAAGGGATGCCTGGTTATTACATAGGAATTGCGTTGGCTGCTCTAACCTTAGGGATCATTGGACTAATGTTTCCCCTTCAATGGACGTTAATAGGATTAGTCTCAATAGCTTTGATTGCCTTAATCATCCTTCCAAAAAAACGTCTTTTCTTCCTTTTGAATGGCTTATCACTTGCATTTGCCTCAGGGGTAGTTTATACGGTTGGACTGGTCATGGAAAATGTTTTAGCACCACACCAACAAGATAGAATAAGAGTTCTTTTAGGTTTAGAAGATGACCCAAGTGGCGCTGGTTATAATACACTTCAAAGCCTTATTGCAATAGGCTCTGGGGGATGGACAGGTAAAGGGTTCTTAGGAGGAACTCAAACCAAACTAAACTTTGTCCCTGCACAGAGTACAGATTATATCTTCTGTACCATAGGAGAAGAATGGGGGTATTTAGGAGCGGCTTTATTAATGTCTTTATTTGCCGTACTCATAGGACGAATTATATGGTTAGCTGATAAACAGAAAGACACCTTTTCAAGGGTTTACGGCTATTCCCTCGCCGTTATTTTATTTACCCATTGGGTCATTAATATTGGAATGACCATAGGACTCGTGCCAACCATAGGTATTCCACTTCCATTCTTCAGCTATGGTGGTTCCTCGTTATGGGGGTTTACCATTTTACTGTTCATTTTCGTTAAGCTTGATGCGGAACGATGGAATAGATTATCTTAAACAAAAAGAGCTCGCATTTCTGCGAGCTCCTGAATTCGAAATTCTTGATTTTAGAACATTAAGTAACGGTAATCCTCCACTTTTGCTTTTGCTTCTATAGCCTTGTAAGCCTGTACATTCACGAGTGATCGTAGGCTTCTTTGAGTATTCTGTGCTTGATTTGAATAATCAATCACAGGTGCAGGTTGCACAGGTGATGTTATCGCAATAAATACACCATTATTGCCTGCAAAACCTGCACTTAAAATACCTGCCTCAAGCCCGCATATGGCACCAACAACTTCTGGTTCATTTCCAATGCCAGCAATATTCGCGTTATTAATACGGAAGTTTAAACTGCGTACTTCCTTACCCAAATTATTTGCAACTTCTTCAATAGTTGAGGAACCTGAAAGCGCCGACTCAATTTTAGATTCTATAACTTCCTTCTTCGCTTCCTTCTTCGCGCCTTCCATGCATTGTTCAGCCACCTGCTCGTATGATGCACTACCTTCTTCTAAGACATCCGTGAGTATCACAACTACATAGCCTTTACCGTCGTTTTCTAACAGACCAATATTTCCTACTTCGCGCTCTTCCTCCCAAGCCCAACGAACAACACGACGGCTTTGTCCTAGTCCAGGAACCACTTCTTCGAAACGGCCTAAATTTCGTGCAGGTCGTAAGAAGTGATTACGCTGTGTCGCTAGGGCACGATAATCATCAGAAGTTTGTGCATCTGCAGCATATGAAGATGCTGCATTATAGATGATTTGTATAGTTTCATCTGAAGGTAAAATGTTGCGGGTAATTTGTCCTACTTTATACGCTTCAGTGCTTCCTTTTTGATCCGTGATTTCGATAATATGGAAACCAAACTGAGTAGGAACGACACCAAGCTTCCCTTCTTTCTGGAAGAAACAGAAGTTCTCGAAGTTCTTCGCCATCATTCCACGCTTGAAGTAGCCTAGACTACCACCTTTACCTTTGGCAACAACGTCTGAAGAGAATTCTTCGCTTACCCTTTCAAAGGCACCGCGATTGCTTTCAAGGTAAGTGAACAAACTATCCGCTAGGGCTTGGGCTTCCATTGGTGAACGAGTAACACTCGCATCTGAACGGGTAGCTCCCGCAAAAGGAATCAAGATGTGACGAGCTTCTACTGAATCTGGAATGACTTTCTTGTCGACCAACTTCAATACAGAATATGCTGAGCCAAGATCAATAGGACCTTTTTGGTACCCCACATCCTGACCTGAGATCAACGTATCTAGACCTGTACCTACGAGTTCCACCTCAGTGAAGTATTCAGAGACAAATCGATCGTCGCTGTGAAGGTTCACAAATACGCTATCGTCTTCTACGCTGAACCACTCTAGTGCGAGACCTGCGAGCTCTGCCTTCACGGCATCACGATCCGCATCAGAAGGGACCAACTGGAAGTTGATGTATTCGATGTTGCGACCGGCTTTTTGAGTGAACTGGTCTTTGTTGTTCTTGTAATATGCTTTGGCATCTGCTTCTGTTACCTCTATTTCATCTTCGTTAACATCTATGTAAGGAACATAAACATACTGTGCTGGGTGCTGAGCATCACCGCGTACGGTTTGAACCTCAGCCAACGCAGTAGGCATAAACAAAGCTTTTTCAATAGCAGTATTGAACTTGAAGTTTTTTGCCTGATTACTTACCGCTTTTTCGAATGCCAACCATTGATTCCACATCTCAGTCATCTGCTCGTTTGCATCTCTATTCGCACGAACCTGTCCTAAATAGTTATCGAATAAATTACGGTCAAACTGTCCCTGCTCGTTGGAGAAATTCTGACGGACATTTGGATTGCTCATGATATCCATAGCTATTTCCTCCGCGCTCACTAGCATATCAGAAGCTTCAAGCTCTGCAGCTAAAACTTCGTCCGTCACGAGTGCGTTCCAAACAAAATTTGCTAATTGAATATTGCTGGTATTTTCATATTGTGATGGATTACCCGCACGTAACTCCTCAATTTTCTCATTGAGTTCTTTTCTTGTTACATCGCGCCCGTTCACAGATCCTATAACATTCGGATCACTGAACATACTGGAGCCACCTGATCGGAATAAATCGCCAAGTACAAAGGCCATCAATGCCACAAACACGATGACTATTAATAAGCCTGAGCGCTTTCTAATGCGTTCAATTGTTGCCATGTTGCTTCATTTAAATGAATAAGTCTGCGAATATAAGCAATGGACCGCATTATTTCGCCCTAACTAATACCTCTTCGAGTCGATTAGATTTAGTTTTTTGGACCACAAATAAAAATTGGTCAGTACTAATGATGGTTCCTTTTTCTGGAATGCTCTCATATAGATCCAGTAAATAGCCTCCAAGAGTATTATAGTTCTCACTCTCAGGTAATTCCAAGCCCCATTTCTCATTTAGGTAGGACAATTCGATTCGAGAAGAAAAAAGCCATTTACCATCTGATAATTTAGTTTCAAGAAGTGCTTCACTATCGTGCTCATCTTCTATCTCACCAAAGATTTCCTCAATGACATCCTCCAAAGTAATCATCCCGCTGGTCCCACCGTGTTCATCAAGAACAATAGCAATATTTCGCTTTTCTCTCGTGAATAGATTGAGAATCTCATCCGCCCTCATACTTTCAGGAATAAAGCTTACCGGTCGAAGTACGCGCTGGATGTTTTCGGGCTTTTTGAATAGCTCGAATGCATGCACATACCCAATTATTTTATCGATATTTTCCTCATACACTAGCAGCTTACTGTAACCACTTTGAATAAAGAGCTCACGTACTTTTTCTGGCGAGGTTTCAACTTCAATCCCTTCTATTTCCGTCCGGGGAATCATGAATTCCCGGGCTTTTGTTTCAGGGAATTCCAAAGCGTTTTTGAAGATTTCAAATTCTGGATCGACTTCTGTTTCACCTTCATTGTTGTTAGGCACACGCTCACGAACAAAATGATCTAGCTCCACCCTGCCGAAAGCTGTAGACTCTTCAGGTAACTCTAACCTAAACACATACTTTAGGAAGAATTGGCTGATGCCCAACATAAGGGCACTTGGTATGCGAAGAATCCAGTACAAAAGAAAGGCCGGTATACTCAACCACCCCATTAATCCTTCGGCATTCTGACGGAATACCGCTTTAGGCAAAAACTCTGCCAAAACTAAAATAATGATGGTAGATACTGATGTTTCTAGCAGTAGAATTAGATACTCCCATGCGCCCCAACTGGCGAACAATGGCTCCATCCATTGGTGCATGTAATTCCCATACAGTACCAAGGCCACATTATTTCCTACTAATATAGCCGCAATAAAAGGGGCTGGTCTATCGACGAGATAACCCAAAGATTTATACGAAAGACTTCCTTTTTGTCGCTCTAACTCAACATGTAATTTGTTGATACTTAAGTACGCCATTTCTAACCCCGAGAAAAGAGCAGAAAAAAACACAGCTAATATTATGGGAACGATAACTTCCACTATTCTTTATTCATCGCCTTAATTCGAGATCGACGGCGCAAGAAATACATAAACACTGCCACAAGAAAAAAGAGTGAATACTGAATGCTCATAGTCCAATCTGACTTATCCAAAGCATCATAAATCTCCACCGCACTTATCGCTGCCACCGCAAGCCATAAAATCTCTACTATTCGTAGCGCTCTATTCATCATCAATTGTTATTTCGCCTTGTACCTTAAAGATACGATAGGTATTGAATTCTTGATCTGCTTCAAATCCCATACCGGTAATTAATTGACCATCGGTTCGGATTTGCACCTTGGCATCGCTGTATAATCGCTCTTCCTGTTTGTTCCAAAACAAGCGTTCAGTCTTCATTCTTTCACCCTTACCATTGGTTAAAATGACATTCCCCCCAATAGCCCACATATCGTCATCCTTTAGTTGGCGCGCTGTGTCTGCCTCAAGAACTGTTGAAGTTAGGGTTTTACCATTGTAGAATTGGACGCGAACACGTTCGCCAAAAAAAACATACGCAGGATCTTGATTGCCATAATCTTGAACCAATCCGGCATGTATTTCTAACATTTTTTGACCCGAATCGCTGTAGGTGATTGTAGCACCGATCTGCTCATTCAATGGATAATTCCGCGGTGCTTTGCTCACTTCTTCCACTTCCTTAACTGTATTATTGCAACCAAACATAAGCGTTGACAAGCAGATCACAATAAAGATTGAGAGACGATTCATAAGACGAATGTCGTAAAAAAGAAAATCCCTCGAGCATGGCCCAAGGGATTCTTAAGACTTTATTACACGACTTAGTAAAACTTGACTGTTACCGTTTCGTTTACCCAGCAGCCGATGCGTACTTGGTCACCTTCTTTGTAACCCAACTGGAACGCAACTCCTTTGTCTGGTACCGCTTTAGAGTACACACTGATCAACTTCGTCGCTTTATCCGCAACTTCTGGGTCAATGCTACGAGCATAGCTCAGCTTATTGATAGCTGCCCAGTACACCGCGTTTTTCTCGACCGCATTGCTACCACAATCACCCGCTGCTTCGGCGTACAACGTTGCCAGGTACAAATATGGGTTACCCCAGTCCTTGCGCAATTGGCCCGCTGCCAAACAGTTGCTCTTCGCCGAAGCGGATGAACCCATTTTATTGTTTACATAGGCCAAGCCCATGTAATCGTTTGCCTTACGGCGCAAATCTACTTCTTGCTCGATAGCTTCGAGGTAGTATTTTTTCGCCATGGCCCAGTCGCCTTTGTTTACACCAAGCTTCGCCATGTTTCTCGCAGCACCTGCACTAGGCTCCATTTCGTACAAGGTTTCTGCGATTAAGATAAACACTGGCAAATCCGTACAAGAAGTCATCTCGCCGTTGTCGTCCATACGCTCTTTTTGCAACATGTTACCCGCACGCTTCAACCACTCTAGATCGTCTTTATGCGCTGCAAACGATTCTTCGTTGTAGATGCGACCCAACTTATCACAAGTCAATAGTGGGCTCAAGATTTTTTCGATGTTACGCTGTACGGCTTCAATGTTGCGAAGACGAATCTCATTGTTTGAGATTTTGCGCTTATCTACTGAAGTATAGCCTTCTTCGTCTAATTGGTATTTAGTTTTCAACTCTTCAGCCTTATCCAATACCGCTACTAGCTTCGCTGTTGCATCGTCCATTACTGGCTTCACTAGCGGCGGTAACTTCGCCGCTTGCTTCATTCTTTTCTTAGACGAGTTGTTGTAAGCGTCCGTAGAATCGTACGATGCCATTGCAGCGTCAAACTCTGCTTTTGCCGCTAGTGCGTATGGAGTTACGCTATCTGCATACTCAATCCAGCCTACTACAGAATCTGCTTTCAACCCTAGATTGTAGTTCTCCACATTGAAGGTGTTGAAGTTAAATTCTAAGGCTACTAATGCGCTGTTATACACCTCAAACAAACGCTCAACGTCCTTATTCTTATTAAACTCCTTTACGTTAGCTTGGAAATAACGGTCGACATGCGCCACTGACATGGTATCCCCCAACAAACTTTTGGCTTCTTCGAACATCACTACTGCTTTCGAAACGCTATCCGCATCTTTCTTATAGTAGTTGTAGAAGTGGTAAGCCTTTGAAGAAAGTGCATTGGCTTTTTCTTCGGGGAAATGTGTTGCAAAAGCATCGAACATACCTAACAACTCTTGGATGTGGCCATTTTTCGACGCCTCATCAGAGGCAGATTTGATCATTGCCTCAAGGATGTTATCACCGTAAGTGTAAATACGAATGTTTGCCGCTGGACAAGTTTCGTACAAAGCCTTCCAAGAATCATAAGCATCCACATAGTTCTTACCTTGGTAGTAAGAACCCATGATGTTGTAATTCTCAAAACATGACACAGAATCTGCAATAGAGTTTCCCCATTTAGACTCTTGGGCGTTCAAACCCGTTGCCAAAAAAACAATTCCCAATACAAAGAGGATTCGTTTCATAATCATCTGATTTTATCTATATCTAAATTTCTGGAACCATTTGTCGTTCAACGTGATTCCTAGGTTAATGTTCCAATAATCTTCTTTCAGGTGGCTATCAACTCCGTCCCAACGTTGCCCTAGTCCCATACTTAAATTCAAAAAGCTTGCCTTTTGTTCACCCGGCGCTAAAGAACGATAAATGATCGGCATGCTTACGCCGAAGTTTACTTCTCTTGTAGTGTAGCTCTGTTCGTCCCAGTGGTATTGACCTATTTCTCGTGAGGCACCGAAGCGGTAACGCGAGATGGCAAATACATTTGAAGTGCGGTTCAAGGATGAGAACACATAGGCCGGTACGAATACCACGCCAGTACTCACACGTTCGCTCAAGCTGAATTGAGTCTGTGGAGCTACATCTCCCGTAGGGGCGAATCCGCGGAATTCTTGCCAATTAGTCACTCGATAATCGAATACAAAATCCCAAGCATTGACAGGGATACCTTCTACCTTTTTGCTGAGTCCAAAACCAACACCATAAAAAGAAGGTAGTATCATCGAACCATCGCTGGCCAGATTATAGTACAGGGTATCAATGGGGGTTTCCACAATACCGCTATTGATAAAGGTGTACTGCGTCGTGATCTCGCGAGCGTTCATCTCACCGCCTAGACCGTACACTGCCCCAGCGACCAGGTGATAGTTTTTTATATCGCTCTGCAACTGCATCCCCGCGTCGAAGCTAAAATCACTTATACCGTGTTTGGTCGTTTTACTCACCGATAAGTAGCGATTATCTGCAATGATGGTCTTGTTGCTGGAAACTTCCTCGCCAAAAATGTATTTCGCATTACCACCCACGCTGAACCATGGCACTGGCTGAAGCGCAAGACCCAAGGTAAACTGGTCATAACCGCCAGAACCAAGCGAACGGTATTCGTACAATCCGAAGTCGTCCGAGGTATCTGCGACACTCACATTATATCCCTTGGCCGCATAGGGCGCCAATGAAAAAGCACCACCGATCCAGTCCGCAAACTTGAAACCGAAACCGAAGTAGTCGAAGTAGGTGTTGAAGTTTGTTTGATCAATGTCCTCAGATGGGATTTGGTGACGGAAAGAACGATGCGCACCACTCATCTCCAACGTGGTGTACTCCATATTGGCGTAACCGGCTGGATTCAAGATGTTGATGGTGAATCTGTCTGCATATGCAATACCCGTACCCCCCATTCCTAGGTAGGTCGGGCTGATTCCGAAAGTAGTCTCACCAATACCTTGAATACTCAACGGACTAACAGAGTTTGTTTGAGCTGTGGCCAATTGGCTGAAAGAGAGGGTAAAAACAATGCCCAACGGCAGAAACGCAGACTTAACTAAGTCCTTGATTCTTAAAATATTCGTGTATGCGTTTGAGGGCATGTAGTTCATAATTCGAGGGTGCAAATATGTGCTTTTTTAAGTGGTTTCGCAAAGCATTTCTATCCCCACCGCAAATGACCATTGTATTGAGGTCGAATTCATGGCAAAATTGGGCACTCATACCTTCCACCTCTTTCGCTATTGCAACATTCACGCCAGCCTGAAGACTACCTTCGGTGCTTTTACCCAAAATTGGTGCTTCTGGAATTCCTTCCACTAATGGCAGAGCACTAGTAAATGCATGCATAGCGCGGAATCGCATCTGCAATCCAGGACTAATCGCACCTCCTAAGAAGGCACCATTTTTAACAATATTATAAGTAATGCAGGTCCCCATCGTGATGACCAAGAGGTCTTCTTCGAATTCTAACCAGGTAGCGTTCGCAAGGAGAAGTCTATCTAAACCCAAGGTCTCGGGCGTATCGTAATGCATTTCTAGGGGCCAATTCAATTCTGCCGTGATCCGCTTCACCTCTTTAGGCATGGCATATGGCCAATGGCCGCTACAGCTGGCCAAAGCCTCTACCTCATTTGAAGAAGATAGCCAACGTTCAATTCCTGCGACAAATTCATCCACGTGTGATTCTGCCGGCAAGATCAGCAACTCTTCGGCCTCACCTTCCCTAAATAAAGCAGCCTTGAGCATCGTATTCCCTATATCTATCGCGATAAACACCTTGCAAAAATGAGCTTAATTCCTCACTCCACATCGCATTTGAGTTAGAATATCTTGAAATACAAGGAATTGAACATTTGAACTTTTTTCATTTCCTATTTCCTCATTTCAAATGTGGGTGTATATTTGCCGCCCTATCGGTGATGTAGCTCAGTTGGTAGAGCAAAGGATTGAAAATCCTTGTGTCGGCGGTTCGATTCCGTCCATCACCACTACCCGAAAGCCCTTCAGCGTGACTGGAGGGCTTTTTTTATTCCCCAACACCCGAAAACACTGGGGCAATTCAAATCTCATCATATTTTGCATTTCTCTATTAAAAAGGCCGGAACATCGAAATATTCCGGCCTTTTCGCACCAAAGTGGTAACCACAAAAAAGATGGCCTTTCACTGTGAATAACTCAAAATAACGCAGTGCGAACTGGATGTTTAATCATCGAACTTTATTGGTAGAAAAGTTGATCTCAATTAATATCATGCATCCGCTTAAAAAAGATCAATACCGTTTGGTTAACCGCATCCGGTTTGAGGTAAAGAATGTACTTGAACATGTCAACCGTGCCTCGGAAGAAAGTGAACGCATCAATCATGAAGAGATTGAACGACGTCTTGCGGTTTTAAAGGAATTCACACAGGAATTGGCACACGTTCAAAGTGCCATAGATAGCGAGATCGAAAAACACACCGCTTGATTCGTTACCCTCCTTACTTTTGAACATACTTGTATATTTGATGTTATAACATCGAAATTCAATACTTCAACATGAATAAAGTACTCCACCCTGCCCAATCACGAGGTGCCGCCAACCACGGCTGGCTCAAAAGCTTCCACAGCTTCAGCTTTGCTAATTATTACCATCCGCAGAAAATGCACTTTGGTGTACTGCGTGTGTTGAACGACGATGAAGTTGCTCCTAGCATGGGCTTCGGAACGCACCCGCACGATAACATGGAAATCATTTCAATCCCGCTTTCTGGTGAACTCAAGCATAAGGACAACATGGGTAACGAGGCCATTATTAAAACGGGTGAGATTCAAGTCATGAGTGCCGGAACTGGGATTCAGCACAGTGAGTTCAATGCAAGCACTTCGGATCCTGTGAAGTTCTTGCAGATTTGGCTTTTCCCAAATAAAAAGAATGTTACCCCGCGATACGACCAATTACAATTGCCAGATTTGGCCACCCACAATCAACTGCACCAGGTCTTGAGTCCTAATGCGGAAGATGAAGGGGTATGGATTCACCAGAATGCTTGGTTCCACATGGGGACATTTGATTTAGGAAAGGCTCAATCGTATACGCTCAAAGATGCTCTCAATGGCCTTTACCTCTTTATGATTGAAGGCAGCATTGAAATTGAAGGAGAAACACTAGAAGCACGCGATGCCATTGGGCTTTCGGATTTGAATGAGGTTTCTTTCACGTCAATGGCGGAAAACACCCGCATATTACTAATGGAAGTGCCCATACATCTTTCATAAGAAATGACGGAATAAAACAAATTGGTTCATAGTAGGTTATCTTTGTAAACATAAATCCGCCGACATGAAAGATCCTATCAAAGGTTTCTCTAAACTCAGTAAAGCAGCAAAACTAGAATGGCTGGTCAACAATAACTTTGACCAACCCGAAGAGGCTCGTGATACGTTTACCACTTATTGGAATGCAGATGCTTCATTGCAACAACGTCACGACGAGTTTATCGAAAACACCATCAGCAACTATTACATGCCCTATGGTGTAGCGCCAAACTTTAAAATCAACGGGAAGTTATATACCATCCCTATGGCTATTGAAGAAAGTTCGGTGGTGGCCGCAGCGGCGAAAAGTGCTGGCTTTTGGATGGATCGTGGTGGATTTACAACAAAGGTGTTGAGCACTGAAAAAATTGGCCACGTACACTTCATGTACGAAGGAAATGCCACTCCTTTTTTCGAAGATTTTGATGCTTTAGAAAAAGAATTGAGAGTGGCGACGGCAGAACTCGTGGCGAATATGGAAGCACGCGGCGGCGGAATCCGCCAAATCACCGTAGTCGATGCCACCGACAGATTAGAAAACTACTACCAGCTCGAAGTAATCTTCGAAACGTGTGATTCCATGGGTGCGAACTTCATTAACTCGAACCTCGAGGAAATGGCCAAGTCCTTGGAGCAATACGCAGCTCAGCACCCAAAACTATCTGGAGATAAGCTCGAAGTAGTGATGCGTATTTTGAGCAACTATACCCCGAAGTGTTTGGTACGAGCCTCAGTGAGCTGTCCCGTAGAGGAATTAGCCAGCGAAGGTGTAAGCGCAGAGGAATTCGCACGTAAATTCAAACGCGCCGTAGATATTGCCAATGCCGAACCATACAGAGCCACCACCCACAACAAGGGAATAATGAACGGTATCGATGCGGTGATCATTGCCACCGGTAATGACTTCCGTGCTGTTGAGGCCGCATGTCATACCCACGCAAGCCGCAGCGGATCGTATAAGAGCTTGACCGGCTGTAGTGTGGAAAACGGCACATTCACTTTCTGGATTGAAATTCCATTGGCCCTCGGGGTTGTGGGAGGACTGACCAAATTACACCCTCTCGTGGTGCGTTCTTTAGAAATGCTTGGCAAGCCTAATGCGGAAGAATTAATGGGCATCGTTGCCGTGAGCGGATTGGCACAAAACTTTGCCGCCCTTCGTGCACTTGTAACGACTGGGATTCAAAAAGGGCACATGAAGATGCACCTGATGAACATCTTGACCCAGCTTGAGGCAACGCCTGAAGAAAAAATCCAAGTGGCCAATTTCTTTAAAGACAAGGTCCCGCACCACCGCGAAGTAGTCAATTACTTCTGCGAATTACGCGGAGTACCTGTGCCTAAAGTCGAAAAATAAGCCGACGTGAACTTCACCGCCCACGGAAAACTATTATTGACTGGTGAATATGCAATCACGCAAAGTGCGCGCGGCATTGCCATGCCAACTTCCTTCGGGCAACACCTCAGCGTGGAATCTCATCAAGGTCCTGAACATGTGCTTTGGGAAGCCTTAGATAACGAAAATCAGCAATGGTTCACCGCAGGTTTTGATCGCGACGGTCGCGTCCTTCACTCCACTTCAGCGGCCATGGCCGAAAAACTTCAAGGGTTTCTAGCACCGGTGCGCAACTCCAATGCTTGGAACGCTCCCGTACGAGTACAGACTAAGGTTGATTTCCCAAGACTTTGGGGCCTCGGCACCTCTTCAACGCTATGTGCGCTTCTTGCACAATGGGCTGAGATTGATGCCTTAACCTATAGAAAACTACACGGCGGCAGTGGCTATGATTTGGCTTGCGCTCAAGCGAACGGAGCCATTTCCTATGCCTTGGTAGATGGTGAGCCACAGGTATTGCCGGTCGAATTGCCTGAAGTATTACAATCCGTCGTTTTCGTATACCGCGGCGCCAAACAACAGACCGATAGCAGCTTAAAATTGGTCGGGCGCAAACCCTTTTCTCCTGCACAATGCCAGGAAATTTCGCGATTGAGCGAAGGCTTCCTTCAGGTCAACTCTTTAGAAGAACTCGAAGCCATCATCAAAGAACATGAACTTTTTATCGCAAATCATTTGGGACTTGAGCGTGCCATTGAAGGGCCGTTTAAGGGAGTTCATGGCCAAGTAAAAAGCCTCGGTGGATGGGGCGGAGATTTCGTGATGCTCACCCGCTTTGAGGAAAATCGCCAATGGCTGGAGACCAATGGATTCAACACAATTATTCCTTTCGAAACCATGGCGCTGTAAATGTGTTAACTAGGCACAATATTTGGTACTTTTAGCGCATGCGCAAACTCCTAATTTTACTCGTTGGCCTTTTGTCATTCGCACAGGTCCATGCAGCACACCTTGTCGGTGGGGAGATTTCGTATAAATGTGTGAG
>Ga0255780_10001351_pt1 | contig 22952 bp, 19 predicted proteins | sample 071ome_32_FD_179978 | JGI IMG/M metagenome (GOLD analysis project Ga0255780, IMG submission 179978) | Coastal salt marsh microbial communities from the Groves Creek Marsh, Skidaway Island, Georgia - 071405AT metaG (version 2) | ecosystem: Environmental > Aquatic > Marine > Intertidal zone >... | reverse complement strand
ATACAGGTCGTGGGGTGACCTTTGAATATGTGATTTGGCGTGGAATCAACGACGAGGAGGCCGATGCCATCGCCCTCGCCAAGTTCTGTGGTGCCATACCGACGAAGGTGAACATCATTCAGTACAATCCCATCGATAATGGGCCGTACACGCAGGCATCGCAAGAGGCCGTGGATATGTACAAGCGCATTCTAGAGGAACGCCGTATTGTAGCCACCGTGCGCCATTCCCGCGGTCAAGATATCGATGCTGCTTGTGGGCAGCTCGCGAATAAGCAGGGCGAATAACTTTTACTTTTCCACACTTTTTGTAAGTCTGAGGATGAGGGTCCAATTTATTTGGAAACCCAACGCCCATGCTTATCACTACCTATTCGTGCTACGCCCACACCCTTAACGTCGCCCCGCTCCAATTGCAATTCAATATTTCCCGCGGCATTAAGTTCCACCTACTCGGTATCCCTGCACGCCCCGGAAACGAGATCCGGAATAAGGTCTATACCGCCCTACGCTCCAATGGCTGGCGATGGCCCGGCCAGCGCATCACCATTCACTGCGAGGAATCGCCCGTACCCATTCGCCAATACGAACTCGATTTGGCCATCGCCCTGGGCATCCTTGCCGCCTCGAACCAGCTCCACCTTCCAGATCTCGACCAATACCTCATTGTGGGAAATCTGTGCCTGGACGGATCGATTCTTAAGGCAAAAGATCCATATAATGCTGTAGCGCGGGCCATAGCGCTGGGTAAAAAGGGCATCATCTTACAATTTGATGCGGATTTCTCTTTCACAGCCCCCTTGCCCAATGGATTTCGCATCGGAAGAGCAGCCCATCTCCAAGATGCTATAGATGTACTACAGGCCAAAGACTGGCAACAGATGCCCATCACCAGCGAACAATCGCAAATCACACAACAAGATGCATTATGCTTTTCCCAAGTCGAAGGTCACGAAAAATTCAAACGGGCGTTGGAGGTCGCTGCGGCCGGCGGACACCATCTTTGGGCAGAAGGTTCGCCAGGATTAGGGAAGACGATGTTATTGGAGCGAATGCATACGATATTGCCGCCGCCGAATGTCCGTACCGCGGCTTTGGTTCAGAGTTTAGGTGAGGCTTTTTGTAAAAGAGGGGTGGACCGTCCGTGTAAGTCGTTGCGATTAGAACAATCATTGACTTCCATCTTTGGCAATGCTCCAGAGCTCATGCAATATGCCATCGAAGCGTTCACCAATGGCGCCCAAGATTTGTCCGATGTGCCCCTGCACGCCATACCAGGCAAGCCGCAGCAGGTTCCCACGTTGATTAAAAGCTTGGGGGGAGTGCTCATCGTCGATGAATTGCTCAAACACAAAGAGCGTTTTCGTGCGGCATTACTAAAGCCCATGGATTCTTATACCTTTCAATGTATTGCTGCCGCCAATCCTTGTCCTTGTGGCCATTTCAATAGTCAGACACCATGTAAGTGTACGCCTATTGCGCTAGAAAATCATCGCCAGCGCTTTCAAGCGGCCTTGCGCGACCGCTTTGATATTTGCTTACCCATTTCCGCGCCAAGGCAGGATTTCGAAGCTGCGAAGACGAGCACTCAGATTCAAAGGAGAGTACACCAAGCTTGGTCCATTCAAATGAGCAGACAAGGCAAGCAAAACGCTCAACTTTCAGAAGAAGAAATATTGTTTTTGGGACTCGTGCCTCAAAATATTTACCAATGGCTGGTGGAGCATTGTGCTGAGTCGCGTATCAGCATTAGAGGTCGCCGCCAAGTCCTTGGTGTAGCCTTGACCATCATGGATTTAGCAGAGAAACAGTGTATGGACCTAAGTCACCTTCAAGAGGCTTTGCTCATGCGTGATTAGCGGCGCCACTTCATGTCTTTGGGATCCGGTGCATTTTTTGTCCACTCAATAGGTCCTTCACAGCCTATTTCGACAACCATAGAATTGGGCCCGCCGAATACTCCAAGCATATCACTTCTCCATTGGCGGAACTCTTCAATATCCGTTGCATAACAGCTCATGGTGAGAATGGTAATGTAGTTCTTCTCAATGATGATAATAGCAGGCACGACATGATCTACTCTGCGATAATCGCGTCCCGGAGTTATTCTTTTATCACCAATAAATGATTTAAACCAAAATTTCAAGGCGTAGAGAAGTTCTTCGTCGTTTTCGTAGGCAAATGTGCTAAGGTGGTAGGTCGGCCTGACTTTATTGCCGAGCTCATTCAGTTCTTTCTTTATTTGCTTGAGTTGATAGTACTGGTGTTGGATAAATTCAGTCTCTGGCAAAACCCCATACTCAGGCTCATTTCCATTAATGGATTTTACTTTATATCTATCTCCAACCTCACTTATAAATAACTGTGTCCGTTGATTCAATTCTTCCACCTGGCCACTTAATTGTATGGCGGAAAATGTAATAAGAGCTAAAATAAAATTCTTCATAATGATAAATCTGCGACGACAAAGGTACTGCCGCCAATAAAGATAAGGTCCTTTAATCCTGCGTTGTTTTTTGCTGCCTTCCAGGCATCTCGTACCGAAGGGAAGTGATTTCCATACCGCCCCATGCTGGCTGCTAGCTCGCCCAATACTTCAGGGGCAGCTGTTCGGGGACTTGAGCTCCCAGTCCAATAAAACTTGGACCCTTCTATGGGCAATAATTCTAAGACTTTTTTAAAGTCCTTATCACCAGCACTTCCTAATACCCAGTGAATCGTTCCTTTACATTCACGTTGTGCTTGAGGGACTAGTTCGGAAAATGCGTGGGCGTTGTGGCCGGTATCACAAATCGTTCTAGGCTCTTCATCAATAATCATCCAACGTCCTTGGAGTCCCGTATTTGCCACCACCCGAGTAAAACCTAAAGACCATACCGCCTGGAATTCGGGAAATAGTAGATCCAAGGCTGTCGCTGCTCCATTGATATTATTCTTTTGATAGTCCCCACTTAAATCGCTTTCGAACTCAAAACATGATGCCCAAAACAATGGTGCCTTCCGGTTGTGTGCCATATTTTCAAATTCTGCTTGGGTTTGGGGATCTTTTTCAATCACAACGGCTGGCACACCGGGTTTAATAATTCCGGCTTTTTCAGCTGCTATGGCCGCTCGAGTATTGCCCAGCCATTGCACATGGTCTAGGCCGATGTTGGTGATTAACGTTAGTTCTGGCTGACAGATGTTTGTAGCATCTAATCTTCCTCCCATCCCGGTTTCGAGGATAATCCAATCCACTTTTGCATGCTCGAACCATTGTAGTGCTAACATCAAGGTAAGCTCAAAAAAACTAAATCTACCTTGATTAAAAAATGCCTCATGTTGTGTAATGAAATCTGCGACGAATGCTTCGGGAACTTTTGCTGTACCAATTTTAGCGCGCTCTCTAAAATCAAACAGATGTGGTGAAGAGAATACGCCTACACTCAATCCCATTTCTCGCATTCCAGAGGCCATTAAGTGGACTGTAGACCCTTTGCCATTGGTTCCGGCTACATGTATGGTTGGGATGTTCTGCGCAGGATGACCCAAATATGACCATAACTCCAATGGACCTTCTAATCCAATCTTGTAATTATTATTGCCGCCGTCGCGCTGAAAATTGGGTACTGCGCTATACAGCCATTGTACAGCCTCGATATAGGTCATTGCAATTCAAATCGATAAACGATATATCCTACTTGAAGATCTGCCCCGGCTTTGGGTGTCCAAGTGGTTTTTTTTGCGGCAGATTCAGCCAATGGCAGAAGACATGAACTTGTGCCATAGTTTGATTTTGGCCCATTTGGAATATTCACACCTCCTGTTGCTTGAACAACCTTTCCGTTGGCATCTACCCGAATACGTACAACAACTACCCCTTCTTTATTACAATCGTTATTGGGCTTGGGCTTGTTTCTCACCGTTCTACCTGCAAGATTATAGTCTCCAGAATTACCAGCACCTTTGTTTCCAGTTCTATTCGGACTAAGTATATCACCTGAAGGGTCACCTTGGTCTCCACCTCCATCAGTCTCTCCTTCACCTTGCCCTTGCCCTTGGTTTTGGGTATTAAATCGTCTGTTGAGTTCTTCTTGTTTTTTTTGACGTTCTATCTCCTCTGGAGTCAGTTCTGGAACAGGATTAGGTTCCGGTGTAGTGGGCTCTTGAACTGTTTCTTTAGGATTTTGAACTGGTTCCGTCGGAGTATTAGTACTGGTTACCTCCGCAGGATCATTAATTACAGGTGCTTCTTCGATATCTTGGGTCACCACTTCCTCTTGCGCCTGTGGAGTCTCAACGGGTTCAGCTGGAGCAGGGGGCGGTGTAGTAACAGGTGTGGCCTGAGATGTATTCCCAGCACCATCTTCTTCATAACCAAAGTTTATAGCAATTCCCTCTTCTGGCGGGGGATTCTGATAGGTTAAACCGTAAAATGCAAACCATAGAAGTAGCAGCGCATGAAACACAATAGTTCCAATACGTGCGTAATTCTTGTTTGTATTTTCCTTAAAAGCCATTAATTAGGATCTGTTGCAATGATCATTCGTAAACTATTTCGATAGCCTATGTCCAAAATTCGTACCGTTTCTCCGGTAGGGATGCTTTGATCCGCACGAAGTACTATTACTGGCTCTTCATCAGAAGATAATTCAGCTGCTGCTGCTTTCAAACTACTCTCTACTTGGTCATAACTGATAATAGTTCCATTTAGATCGAACTCAAGGTCTTCATTAACGGTGAGTGTTATGTTCTTTTTCTTGACTGTCTGTGCACCGCTTTTTGGCAATATGATATCCAAGGCACTTGAGGTTACCAGGGTAGAGGCCAAGATGAAGAATATGAGAAGTAGAAAGACCAAATCCGTCATCGATGACATATTGACTTCCGCACTTACTTTACTCCTTGATCTTAAATTCATAATAGATCCGGATTAAGCAGGTTCGTGCAACAAGTCTAAGAACGCCATGGCACTATCCTCAAGTTTATATACCACGCGATCCACCCTAGTTACCAAGAAGTTGTAACCAAAGTAGGCGATAATACCAACCAATAAACCAGCAACGGTGGTAGTCATCGCAGTATAAATACCCTCCGCCATCATGTCTAGCTTGATCTGGCCACCTGCGTTTGCCATTTCTTTAAAGGTCAAGATCATTCCTATTACCGTTCCCAAGAATCCAATCATCGGAGCGCCTCCTGAAATAGTCGCCAACATAGGAAGTCCTTTCTCCAAGCGTGTTACTTCGAGTTTGCCTTGATTCTCAATGGCTTGTGTAATATCACCTAATGGTTTGCCGATACGGCTAATTCCTTTCTCAATCATTCGTGCTACAGGTGTGCTTTCGGCAGTACACAAGGCTTGTGCACTTTCGAGCTTACCGTCCATAACCATGTCTTTGATGTTATTCATGAAGTTTGGATCTACCTTGTTCGCATTGCGAATGGCACCAAATCGCTCCAAGAAAATATAAACTGCCATGATACTCAGGATTCCCAAGAAAACCATAATCAAGATTCCGCCGATGCCTCCAGAGGTCATCAGTTCAAGAATAGACATGGTTTTTTCAGTTGGTTCTTCTGTTAAAACGGCTTCGCCGCCGGCCTGAATTTGAAGGAAAAGTGGGTTCATTTTTATTCTGTCATTTACTCAAATATCTGCAAAAAGAAAGCCCCCGTTAGACGAGGGCTTTGGAGATATCAACAAGTTCGAACGACTCTAAAAGAGGGTGCGTTCGAGGATATACACTCCTGCCCCTGCAAAGTATCCAACGAGTGCAAGCCATGAAATATTTTTCAAATACCAACCAAATGGTATTTTTTCTAGTCCCATGACCGCCACACCCGCAGCCGAACCAATAATCAAGGCTGAGCCACCAGTTCCCGCACAGTAAGCCAAGAACTCCCAGAACACACCATCTATTGTGAAGAGGCCAGTTTCGGTGACCTCATACATTCCCATTGCAGCAGCAACCAGTGGTACGTTATCTACAATAGAGGATAGGAGACCAATAATGATGCTGACAGCATATACGCCGCCTTCTGTATTGGTGCCAATAGAGTTGTCCAAAGCAACTGCTAAATCTCCCAGCTGACCCATGCTTTGCAATGAGGCTACTGCAAGAAGAATACCAAGGAAGAATAGCACGGAGGGAGTATCTATTTTTCTAATCACACCGAGAACACTGAGGCCATGGCGAATATCACTAGGCTTTCTGCGATGAATAACATCGGTAATCAGCCATAAAACACCGAGTGATAGCATCATCCCCATAAAAGGAGGAAGATGAGTAACAGTCTTGAAAATTGGCACGAAAATGAGTCCTGCGACACCAGCGAAAAAGACAAAGTTTCGTTCAAATGGAGTGGTTGGATCAGTGTAATGATCTGCACTTTCAACTCTTACAGGCCTTGTTATATTTCCCTTCATTTTAAATGAAAGAATAATCAAAGGAACCAGCAAGGTGAAGATTGAGGGTATAATCAATACTTTAATAATTTCTCCGGCAGAAATTTGTCCACCAATCCAAAGCATGGTCGTCGTAACATCACCGATGGGAGACCAAGCACCGCCCGCATTTGCCGCAACTACAACCATACCCGCGAAAAACCATCGTTCTTTTTTGTCCTCAATCAATTTACGCAACAAGCTCACCATAACAATTGAAGTGGTCAGATTGTCCAATGCTGCGGAAAAGAAGAAGCTAAGTATTCCAATAATCCACATCAGCTTCACCTTATTTGTAGTTCTAATTTTATCTGTAATTACAGAGAATCCTTCATGAGCGTCGACTAATTCAACAATGGTCATTGCTCCAATAAGAAAGAATAAAATAGAGGCAATCTCACTTAAGTGATGAAGGAGTTCTCCTTCAACGCTGCCTGTTGAGCCAAAAACATATAAAGTCCAAGTAACAACACCTGTAACTAGGGCTGCAGCAGCTTTATCTATTTTTAATTGGTGCTCAAAGGCAATGGCCGCGTAGCCTAGTACGAAGACTACCAGCATGAGTGTGTAAATCATAATTAGATAAGCAGTTTAAGGGCGTTTGAATACGCCTTAAATGTAATGCCTGTTTTTTGGTTATCAATAGCTTTGACGTTAAGTAGAGCAGAATTTATTGTTTTAGAAACATCGGTAAAGATGGCCTCATCATTGACAACGGCACCTTCTTGCATTAAATATCCGAAAACTCTGGCCATTCCACAATTAGAGATGAAATCAGGGATGACCGCGCATTTTTGGTCGGCGAGTTCGGCAATTGGACCATAAAAAATCTCTTCATCTGCAAACGGAACATTGGCCCCGGAAGAAATTACTTCCAATCCACTGTCCAACATCTGAGCGAGATGCATTCTATTGACTAATCTTGAGGCCGCTGCAGGGATAAACACCTCTGCCCCCATGGACCAAATCTGCTTGTTTACCTCTTCGAAGCTCATCATATCCGGAGCGTTCAATGCATTGCCGTTCTTTTCATTAAACAAGGTTTGGATCTCCTCAAAAGAAAACCCTTCCGGCTTCATCAAACCGCCTACCTTATCGATGATACCAACAATCTTAGCGCCCATTTGACTGAGGTAATAGGCCGCTCCTGAAGCAACATTGCCCCAACCTTGGATGATCACTCGCTTTTCTCGAACATCGCCGCCCCATATGTCGTAGAAGTGCTTGACGCTCACTGCAGAGCCATAGCCGGTAATGAGATCGCCCACTTTGAAGGTGCCTTCTGAGCTTGGGGTGAGATTTGGGCTATCTACCGTTAAGCTCACCCCGTCTTGGAGCTGCTTGATCTTCTTGGCCTTGGCAAAATCACCCGGCTGGTAATGTCCATTGAGCACCCCTTCCTGCGGATGCAAAATGCCCAATTCACTTGTGATAGGAATAACCTCCGTCTTTTGATCGACGTTTAGGTCACCGCCGGTCCCGTAATAGTTTTTCAAAAGAGGGTATACCGCCTTGTACCAGCGTTCTAATACGCCCTGTTTTCTAGGGTCATTTGGATCGAAGTCAATACCACTTTTGGCACCGCCAATAGCCGGTCCAGCGATGGTAAATTTGATTTCCATGGTCTTGGCTAGAGATAAGACTTCACTTTCCGTGAGTCCGGGTCTCATGCGGGTTCCGCCACCAGCGGCACCGCCGCGTAGGCTATTGATAACGACCCATCCTTTTGCTTCAGTTTCAGAATCGTGCCAGTGGAATACAATCTCTGCCGGGCGCTCTTCAAAAGCGCGCAGTTGCTCTTTCATGTGTGCTCTGTTTAAGGGAGCTTAAAGATAGCGTTTCAAGGATAGAAAATACTGCCCGCGCTATGCGATAATCCACTACCCGTGGTGTAGCCTAAAACATTGGGTCGTCCATGAAATCTCTCGGCGGCCAACAAGGCGAATATCATCGCTTCTTTATAGTCTATGATCTGCTCGTTGGGTACGACTAGTTGCGCGCCTAAGCTGGAGATTCGCGAAATGAGGTGCTCGTTTTTGGCGCCTCCTCCGGTAACTAAAGTTTTTCTGGGTCCAATTTTCTCCGCAATGACCCTTGCCGCTACCTCAGTGTAGGTAGCCAACGCATCGACTGGGGAAAGTCCTTTTAAAATTGGATTGATATGCTCCTCCATCCATTCATACCCCAAACTCTCCTCGGTGCTTTGGATAGCGCCTATAAGTGTCTTGACTTCGTCCTCGAGGACAGTTCCAGAGGCCGCCCATTTCCCGCCAGCATCATAGGCTTGCCCTAAAAATTCCGCCTGTCCATTCAGTACCGCATTAACGGGACAAATATCTCCTGCCGCTGCAATACCCTCTGAAAGTAGGGGTTTGCCGAACGAATAATTCGCGAATCCGCCAATATTTAAACAGCATTCGTATTTTCCAAACATCAGGTAATCCCCCATGGGAACTAACGGTGCGCCCTGTCCGCCTAGGAGTACGTCCTGCACACGAAAATTGGTCACCATCGGGATGCCCAAATCCTTCGCAATCGAAGGTAGGCAACCGGCTTGGTAGGTTGACTTATCTGCAGGATCGTGGAACACAGTTTGACCGTGATGCCCTATAAGGTGTATCTCAAAATCGTGTATTTGTGCAAAGGAACGCACACTGGTAATCGTCCACTCAGCAAAAGCCTGGTCGAAGGCAGGCGATTTTGTGCCATTCCTATAGGTTTGTTGGGCCAATTCCTTTAGCTCCCGCGGGTAGGGATAGAATTGGACCCCCAACACCTTCCAATCTCTAGGATTACTAGGGTGAAAAGCGACTAAAGCGGCATCCATTCCGTCGAGGGAAGTGCCGCTCATTAATCCTAAAACATTGAAGCCTGCGTTGTACATTTGCGTAACCCAATATTAATCAGAATAATCGATGAACTTCACCCTATCAGAGGAGCATTTGATGATTCGGGACGCAGCGCGTGATTTTACACAGGCGGAATTGCTTCCAGGAGTCATAGAAAGAGACGAAAAGCAGGAATTCCCTGCGCAACAAATTAAACAACTTGGCGAGCTCGGTTTCATGGGCATGATGGTCAGTCCGGACTACGGAGGTTCGGGTTTGGACACCTTGTCATACGTAATGGCCATGGAAGAGTTTTCGAAGGTAGATGCCTCGGCATCTGTAGTCGTGAGCGTGAACAATAGCCTCGTTTGCTGGGGTCTAGAAACTTTCGGCAGCGAGGAGCAAAAGCAGAAATACCTTACCAGATTAGCTTCAGGCGAAATCATTGGTGCATTCTGTTTGAGTGAGCCGGAAGCCGGTTCAGACGCGACTTCGCAGCAAACTACCGCCATTGACCAAGGCGACCACTATTTGCTTAATGGCACGAAGAACTGGATCACAAACGGTGGTAGCTGTGAGATTGCGCTAGTGATTGCACAAACCGATCGTGACAAGGGCCACCGCGGTATCAACGCATTGATTGTTGAGAAGGGGATGGACGGCTTCGTCGTAGGAAAGAAAGAAGATAAACTCGGGATCCGCGGTTCCGATACGCACACGTTGTTATTCAATGACGTAAAGGTGCCTAAAGAAAACAGAATAGGCGAGGACGGTTTCGGCTTCAAATTCGCCATGAAGACCTTGAGCGGTGGCCGTATTGGTATCGCCGCCCAAGCTCTGGGAATTGCACAAGGAGCATTGGATTTGGCGTTGGCCTATTCTAAAGAGCGTACCACCTTCGGAAAGCCTATTCATGATCACCAAGCCATTGCCTTCAAGCTGGCCGACATGGAAATGAAGATTGAGCAAGCGCGTATGTTGGTGTACAAGGCTGCTTGGTTGAAAGACCAAGGGTTGCCGTACGACAAAGAAAGTGCGATGGCGAAACTAGCAGCTTCTGAAGCAGCAATGTGGGTCACTACAGAGGCAGTTCAGGTGCACGGCGGCTACGGTTTCGTGAAAGAGTACCATGTGGAGCGTTTGATGCGCGATGCAAAGATTACCCAAATCTATGAGGGTACTTCTGAGATTCAACGTGTGGTCATCTCACGTGACTTAATCAAAAACAGCTAATTACAGCAAGGGGAGGAGTTGCTCAAGAGCAATGCCTCGCGAACCTTTTAACAAGATATGGGCGTCCTTTGGGGCGCCCTTTTCGTTCCAATACGTGGCCAATTCTGCTGCGGTGCCAAATTGTGCACCTTTCCAAGAGGTACGTCCGAAAAAGTCTCCTACTAAGATGCAGCGCTCCGCCATGCCTGATTCGCTCACTAATTGGACCATTGCTTCATGCTCTTGTTCAGCTGCATCGCCCAATTCAAACATATCGCCAAGGATTAAAATGCCCTGAGGGTGCCATTTTGCAAAGCTCTCCACCGACAAAGACATGCTGGTAGGATTGGCATTGTACGCATCTAATAAGACCTTATTATGTGCGGTTTCCCTCCATTCGACTCTGTTCATCGACGGCACATAGGATTCAAGGGCTTTCACGATGTTGGTCGCGGAAATACCATAGTGCAGGCCGAGTGCTACTGCTGCCGCAATATTCGTTTCATTAAAAGAACCGCTGAGTTGACTCTTGATCTTATGAACGCGATGCTCGTGTTCGAAACAAAGCCCTGCAAATTCTCCTTCAGATTTAGGTAGCCATTGGTACTGGCCGCTGTGTTGACCAAAGGTGATGGTAGCGCATCCTTGGCTCTTCTCCATTTGGATAGGATCATCCATGTTTAGTAAAATGGATGCGTTTTTATGTGATCGGATAAAGTCGTACAGTTCGCTTTTGCCTTTAATGATGCCTTCTACACCACCGAATCCTTCCATATGCGCTTTGCCATAGTTCGTGATGTAGCCAAGATCTGGCTCGCAAATGGATGCGAGTAGAGCGATTTCTCCTTGATGGTTGGCACCCATTTCTATAACGGCCAGTTCGGTGCCTTCAGGAATAGATAGCAAGGTCAGTGGTACGCCGATATGGTTATTGAAGTTACCCTTTGTCGCGTGGACATTGAATTGGCTAGAGAGCACTGCATGAAAGAGTTCCTTGTTGGTAGTCTTTCCATTGCTGCCGGTCAGCCCTATGATGGGGATGCCGAGGTACCTGCGGTATTGCTTCGCACAATCTTGTAGGGCTGTGAGCACATTATCTACCTGCAGAAGTCTGTGGTCTTCTCCCACTGGCTCATCGACGACGGCATAGGAAGCTCCCCTGGCCAAGGCTTGTAGTGCAAATTCATTTCCGTTGAACCGTGCGCCTTTGAGGGCAAAAAACACAGAACCGGGAACGATGTTGCGCGTATCTGTAGATACAGCTTTGCATTGAAGATAGGCCTCGAATGGAGTCATGAGTACAGTGAATTGTATAGGGTGAAGTTAGGGCATAAAAAAACCCCGCCGAAGAGGCAGGGTTTAATATTGTTAAAAGTCGAATTACATTTTGTAACGCTTGAAGTTGTGACGCTTCACATTCGCTGGGCGCTTGTTACGTGATTCATCCAAATTCTGGAATCCTACGCGATCCATGGCACAACGGAAACCGATGTAATCAGTGCTTTGATCTTCTTCCAAGAAACGACGTGTACCTGGGCTCAACCAGTAGGCACGATCCTTCCAGCTACCGCCTTTGTATACACGAGTAGTGTTTCCGATCAATGACTTGTTACCGTAGTCGTACATTGGAGCTTCACCTTCCTGAACTGGATTCAAGTAGTTTTGAGAGCTCTCGTTATCACCGTCTAAATAATCGCGGAAATCCCCTTTGTTGTAGTTGCGACGCTTCACAGTTTCATCAACAGTTACACTCCGAGTAGGTAGTTGACCTGGCAAGCGAACGATCACAGTATCGCCGTTGCGAACTTCTTTCTGTGGATCTTGCAATACTTCCAAAGAACCGATGTCTTGGTAGTTGCCGTCGTAGTGCTTGAATTCATTACCGCGGAAACCACGGAAATCAGTAACATCGTAAGAAGATACAGGACGGTAAACATCCAATACCCATTCTGCCACGTTACCCGCCATATCGTACAAACCGAAATCGTTAGGAGGGTAGAAGCGTACTTGCATGGTGATGTCCGCTTGGTCGTTCAACCAACCTGATGTACCCATGTTGTCCCCGCGACCTCTTTTGAAGTTCGCCAAGATATCTCCACGGACTTGCTTATCAGGGTTACGTGTACCGTTGCCATTCCAGCTGTATTTGTTTTTATCAACTACACGGTTGTAGATGCGGTGTCCACCATCAGCATATGCAGCGTATTCCCACTCTGCTTCGGTTGGGAGGCGGTACTTTGGCAAAAGGATACCATCCTCGATGCGCGCTGGGCGACCTTCTTTACCGTAAATGCTGTTTGGATTGAGATCTTTAAGACCTTTTTTATTCTGAGCTACGTACTCACCTTCTTTGTATAGGTAAACCTCAGTATTGAAGTGATCTGCATCCATTTGATCCACGCTCTCTTTCAAGATGCCTTCATTGATCAGGATTGCTTCGTTCACACGGTCAGTTCTCCAAGAACAGTAGCGCTGCGCTTGCAACCAGCTCACACCAACTACAGGGTAGTAGTTGTAGGCAGGGTGACGCAAGTAGTTTTCTACGTAGTTGTCGTTGTAGGCTAATTTATCTCTCCACACCAAAGTATCTGGCAATGCGCTCTTGTAGATCTCTGGGTAGTAATCGTAATCGTATACGCGACGCAACCAGTATAGGTACTCGCGGTAATCTAGGTTGGTCACCTCGTTCTCATCCATGTAGAATGAGCTCACCGTCATACGGCGAGGTACGTTGTTCCAATCTTTGATGAAATCTTCCTCAACTTGGCCCATCATGAAGGTACCACCTTCAACGAATACGAGACCTGGACCAGTTTCCTGGCCTTGGTAGCCCAAGTTTGCTTGGAAGCCACCGTTCTTTTTGTTGTTAATTGCCCAACCCGTTGAGTTGGATTCAGGGCCGGCACAGCTTGCTAGCAAGGCTACGGCTACAGTGGCAATTGAAAACTTAACGAAGGTATTCATGTAATCTAGTTGTTTCGTCTATTAGAATTTAGGACACTTCAGGGGCTTTAGTTTGCTCTTGCGTGAGCGACATGGGAATTTGTAGCCCAAGCTCACTTCATGAGCACCACCTAGGGTATTGGTCAAATCGCTGATGGTGTAATCATAGCTGTAACCAAAGGTCCAAGGGAGGTCAGGAGGGGTGATTCCCAAAATGAAAATCACAGCATCTGGATTGAAGCTTCCTTGACGAAGCGCCAAACCTCCGGCAATTGGTCCACGAGCAAAACTCAAACCAGCAGTCAACTGAGAAGCTGGTCCTTGCTGTTGGTACACAATATTCGGAACGATGTAAGACTGCAAGCTATTGTGTAGGCGCTTACGACCTAATGGGATGTTCGCACCAGCATGCACAGTAAGTTTCAATGGCAAGAGGCTCTTGCTTAGGAAAGCTTCGTTTGGCTCAGTCAAGTGGTGACCCACAATCCCGATGTACCAACGCTCTGTAAATCCTAGCATACCAAAGCTAAGATCTAGTCTATTAGTGAAGTTGTTACCAGGAGGAACCTCGGCTGTAGGCAATACGAATCCGTAGAATGGGTCGATCATATCAGGGAAAGTAAATTCACCCCAATCTAAAGATCGCTGACGGAAGGTGGCCTGGAATCCACTAAGTAATGTGAATTTACGATTCACTTCTAGGTGATAGCTGTAAACACCGCTAACTTCGGTCAAATTCAAAGTGCCATTACCTGCATCATCGCGCAAGGCCATCAAGGCAACTCCACCGTTTAGTTTGTCTACATACTGATCGTAAGAAGCCGAATAAGTTTGGTAAACCCCAAGCTCTGGATACTGATTTCTGTAGTTAGTGTGTACTGTAGGACATCTATCTAGACCCGCAAATGCCGGATTTAGGTAGATAGGATTGGCATAATATTGACTGAAGTGGGCATCTTGAGCAAAGCTTAAGGTGCTGGTGGTCAGTGCTATAGCCACTGTTAGTATGCGCGATTTCAATGCGTTCATTGATAAACCTATGTTTTCAAGCAACAAGTATAAGCAAAAAAAGTACGATTTGCACTTGCTTTTCGTTCCTGTTTAAACGCTTTTTATCCGGCTATTGTTATGTATTGCGTAGTAGATTTGTGGAAGTGAAAAGAATTGTACTCCTATTATATGTGTGCTTAAGTCCGGTACTCGTACTGGCGCAGATGTCCTTTGCTGAGGGTACTTATGTCCGATTCAAAACGCTAAACCACCGCATTTCTGCCCCCAACGGAGCAGAAGACCAACATAGCGGGCTGTATAAATTAACCGGTAGCGAGATTATAGATTTAGGCATTTTAACTGCCGGGGATCCTACAGAGAAATTGGAGATTCGTTGCCGATTAGAGGGTGCACTCCTCCCTATGAACAGCACCAGCGAGCCCATGGCCGGTGATTTCGCCATCCCGTACGACGTAAATGAAACCACCCTTTCGGCCAATACCATTTACTGGTTTTTCATTCCTCCGAGCTACGATCTTACCTACAGCCCATCCACTGAAGCATCGAATTATTCGGATAATGCGTATTCCGATGCGAAATACTTCTTGGTGAGCGGAGGAAATACCTCATACCAGCCCATTCCATTGGAACAAGAACAGGCAGATTCTAATGCTAGATTATTGAACGCACGTGCCACTTGGGTCTACGATACGGCCATGTATAATTTAGTCGGTACAGGCCGTCGATGGATGGGGGAATTGTTCGATTTCACGACACAACGCGATTATGATTTCCGCCAAAGAACTGCCCGAACCAGCAACACCGAAAACAGTCCTATTCTCGGTACGGATATCAATGTTCAGATCAGAGCTGTAGCCCGTGCCAATACGAGCAATACCAAGCTTCGCGTAGAATATGGCAATCAAACCGCCCAAATCAATTTTCCAGCAGTTTTGACTGGTAGCGTGAGCAACTTTGTCCAAGAAAAAGTCCTCACCGCTACCTTCACCGCAGACCAAGGTTCAACCTTGCGTATCATTTACGACAAGGCAGGCAATAATGCTGCTGCCATGTGGTTGGATGAAATGGTTGTGGATTGGGAAACGTCCTCTGACAAACAGAGTCCCGCCAAATTCATGGTCAACGCTCCACGAGGTGCAGATAGTTATTCCTATTTCACCACGGAGGCCAGTGCAGATTTGACCATTTTTGGTATAGAAAATAACCGCATTGTTTCCAAGGTGGTTCCAATAACCACGGGAGCTAATGAAGCGCGTTGGTACTCGCATGAAGATAAACTGCGCACCTATAAATTTGGTGTAGGGTCCATCGATTTTACGGTGGATGAGGTGGTCGATTTAGGCAACAGTTTTTTAGCTACTTACCCGGATCTAAGCAATGCTCAAAGCATCATCATCGCCCCAGATTCCTTGCTCAGTGCTGCACATGATTTGGCAGATCTAGAACGAGCGACGGGCATTGATGCAGAGGTGGTTTCATTGGAGTATATATATGATGTAATGAACACCGGAAACCCTGATATCGGGGCTATTCGAAAGTTCTTGGTCAAATTATATAACGACTACGAAAAACTGCAATACCTTACCCTCTTCGGAGATGCATCCTACGATTATAAAGGCCAATTACCGGGTGCAAAATCCAACCTTATCCCCACCTACCACACCAACGCGAGTTTTTCTCTCTACAGTTCCTATATCACCGATGATTACTACGGTTATTTGGATGCCGGTGAAAGTGTGAATTGGTTTGTAGACGACCTCGACATTGGTATAGGAAGGATTCCCGTTCGCACTGTTCAACAAGCTGAACAAGCGGTGGCCAAAATCGAGCAATACCTCACGGCCACGGAGCGCTTTGGTCCATGGCGCATGAACGCGCTTTGGGTGGCTGATGATGTGGACGACGGTTGGGAAAAAGAGTTTGAAGTGGTACAGGACCGATTAACAAAAGAATTGGACACCATTCGCACCGAACTCAACAACATCAAGATTTATGCGGACGCCTTCTTGCAAGAAAGCATGCCTGGATCGCAACGCTATCCTGAGGCACGTCAAAAACTCTTCCGCGAGGTAGAAAATGGCGCCCTCCTGGTGAGCTATGTCGGCCACGGGGGAGAGGTAGGCTGGGCCACAGAGCGGATACTGCAACTCGAGGACATCAACGCGTGGGAGAATCAAATCACCATGCCAGTGTTCACCACCATCACCTGTGAATTTGCCAGATTCGACGATCCAAACCGCGTGAGCGCTGCAGAACAACTCCACCTCAATCCCAACGGCGGTGCCATCGCACTGTTTTCGACCACAAGAAGTGTTTTCGCCACGAACAGCACCTACCAACTCAACGAGTTGCTCAACAGAAATATGCTATTCCTCGACCAACCGCGCTTGGGGGATGTGATTCGCACGACCAAGAACAACAACATCAGTGGCGATAAAATCAAATTCTCGCTCCTTGGAGATGCGGCACTTCCGCTGGCAAGGCCAGAAAATGGATTGGTATTCGACTCCATCAATGGGGTGGCGTGGGATCAATTTAGCGATACGATTAAAGCATTGAATTGGGTCCAAATCAAAGGAAGCATCCGCGACGATAGTGGCCAAACCCTTACCAATATCAACGGTCGCGTATGGCTTCAATTCTACGACAAGGCCCAGAACGTGCAAACTAAAACGAACGACAACCGAGGCGGCGCATTCAACTTCACCACCCAAAACAACGCGGTGTTCAAGGGGCAAGCGACGGTGGTCAATGGAACTTTCACCTTTGAATTCCGAGTGCCCTTGGACATCAACTTGAGTGTCGGTCCCCCGAAGATTGCCGCCTATGCAACGAATTTCGAAAGAGATTTCTGGGGCGCCTCCCGTCAACATTTGATTGGCGGTGTGTACGACGGGGTGATCACCGATAACGAAGGACCGGAAGTGCGCCTATATATTAATGATACGGATTTTGTGTCCGGCGGCTTCAGCGATCCCGATCCTACCGCCCTAGGATTCTTGTACGATGAGAGTGGTATTAATGCGGTTGGATTGGGAATTGGGCACAACTTAAGTCTCATCTTAGACGGCCAACCGGTCAACGTTAACGACTATTACCAGAGCGCCATTGACGACTTCACGCGAGGCAAGATCACCTATCCTTATTACGACCTCGAATATGGCGAGCACACCTTGGAGCTGCGCGCTTGGGACGTGCTCAATCAATGGGGCTACGATAGCATAGCCTTTATTGTGGTGGATTCCGAGAAGCCGGTGCTGAACCAATTGCTTGCCTATCCCAACCCCTTCCTCGATGAGGTGAACTTCGACCTGAGCCACGACGAGAGTGGAGAAGGCGGCATCCTCGTTATGGACCTATTCAATAACGAAGGCCGAGTTTTATGGCACAAAGAGGAAAGCCTAACCCTCATGGGAGCGGAGTCCGCGTTGCCTAGCTTTAAAATGTCGGAAATTGAAGGAGGGCGTCCAGGTCCTGGTTTTTACCATATTAGGGTCCAATTCACCCGAAATGTTGACGGAAAATCTGCCGCAATACAAGAAAAGCTCATATATATACGTTAAACTTGCGCTGCGACAAGCGTTAACCCAACTATGAAGAAACTCGCATTCCTCTCCTTAGCATTAGTATTTGCCTTCCAATCGAAAGCGCAAAGCAACCTGAAATACAATGTGGTCACTACTGCAGTGCCCATTCTATTGGTGAGCCCAGATTCAAGAGCTGGTGCCATGGGAGATGTAGGTGTAGCGAGCACACCGGATGGCAATTCAAGTGCATGGAACCCGGCGAAATTGGCATTTTTGGAGAATAAGAAAGCTTCGATGGCGATGTCGTACACGCCGTGGATGTCGAAATTGGTCCCAGATATCGACCTAGCTTATGTAAACTACACCAAAGCGTTGAGCGACCGTCAAGGCATCAGCGCTTCGTTGCGTTACTTCTCTTTGGGGGAAATCAACTTCACCAACGAGCAAGGGAACTCAATGGGAACCTTCAATCCGTACGAATTCTACCTCGACGTAGCCTACGCTTTGAAACTCAGCGATCATTGGAGTGCGGGAACCGCATTGCGTTGGATTTATTCGGATATCGCACAGGGCCAAGTAGTTCAAGGTCTTCAAACCAAACCCGGACAAAGTGGTGCCGCCGACCTCGGATTCTATTACCAAGGAGATTATACCAATATTAAAGGTGGCCGCCGCCAGGCTTGGTCTGCCGGTATTGCCTTGACAAACTTGGGTGCTAAAATCGCCTATTCTGAAAGTGGAAACAGTGACTTCTTGCCGACGAATTTGCGTATCGGTGGGGGATACCACTTGGAAATCGACGAATACAATCAAATGTCTGTGTACTTGGACTTGAATCGTCTTGTGGTGCCTACTCCTCCAGAACTAGGGACCAATGGTGAAATCGTGGCCGGTATGGACGACAACGTAACGCCATTGATGGGTGTGTTCCAGAGTTTCAACCCAGCGGCGAAACCAGGCGGCTTCGACGAGTTACTTCAGGAGAACATCTACAACTTCGGTTTGGAATACAAGTACGACAACTTCCTTTTCGCCCGCGCCGGCTACCTCCACGAGCATAAACTCAAGGGGAACCGCCAATACGTGACGATGGGATTCGGTCTTCAATACAACGTGTTCACCATCGACATGGCCTACCTCATTCCGGCCAGTCCAACCACGCGTTCGCCACTGGAAAACACCCTTCGTTTCTCCATGGCCTTCAACATTGACGGATTCTTAGCTCAGTAAGGAGAATTTTCCGATTCTTTCAAAATTCGCTCACTTTGTTATAAAGTGGTCAACTTAAAGCACATCTTGTTTTGCTAGGTGGGGTTTTGCGTTAAATTTGTCGCTCAAAACACATCGACGACAAATGGCAAAAAAGCGCGTAACAAAAGCTACCTATTTGAAGTGGTACGAAGACATGCTCTTCTGGAGAAAGTTTGAAGACATGTCCGCAGCATTGTACATCCAGCAAAAAATCCGCGGATTCTTGCACTTGTATAATGGTCAAGAAGCAGTATTGGCAGGGTCTGCCTACGCTATGCAAGAAGGTGATAACATGATTACGGCTTACCGTAACCACGTACAGCCTATCGCATTGGGTGAAGATCCACGCCGTATTATGGCCGAACTTATGGGTAAGGTTACCGGTACCTCTCGTGGTAAAGGTGGTTCTATGCACATGTTCTCTCCAGATAAAGGATTCTGGGGTGGTCACGGTATTGTTGGGGGTCAGATTCCTCTAGGTGCTGGTTTGGCTTTTGCTGACCAATACAACGGCAAGAAAAACGTTACCCTTACCTACATGGGTGATGGTGCCATCCGTCAGGGTTCTTGGCACGAAACGGCAAACTTGGCCATGCTTTGGAAACTACCAGTAGTTTTCTGTGTAGAGAACAACGGCTACGCTATGGGTACTTCCGTAGAGCGTACTGCAAACCACACAGACATTTACAAACTCGGTTTGGGTTATGATATGCCTTGTCGTGCAGTCGACGGTATGGATCCAGTTGCAGTGTATGATGCCGTTTACGAGGCTACCGAGCGTGCGCGCAAGGGCGACGGACCAACCTTGTTGGAAATCCGCACGTACCGTTACAAAGGACACTCAATGTCTGATCCACAGAAGTATCGCACCAAAGAAGAGGTGGCTGAGTACCAAGCAAAAGATCCTATCACGCTTTGTTTGAATAAAATCAAAGAAGAAAAATGGGCCACTGATGAGGAGATCGCAACCATCGATCAACGCGTCAAAGACCTTGTGGCGGAATGTGTGCAATTCGCAGAAGAAAGCGATTTCCCAGATCCATCAGAAGTGTACCAAGGCGTATACGCTCAGGAAGATTACCCATTCATCACTGAATAACACAAAAGAACATGGCGATAGTAATTAACATGCCAAGATTGTCAGATACCATGACCGAAGGGGTTGTGGCGAAATGGCACAAGAAAATTGGCGACACAGTAAATGAAGGCGACTTGTTGGCGGAAATTGAAACCGACAAAGCCACCATGGAATTTGAAGCATTCCCTGGCCAAGAGGGTAAACTCCTATACATTGGTACTGGCGAAGGCGAAACAGCTCCTGTAGATACGGTATTGGCTATCCTAGGAGATGAAGGTGAGGATATTGAGGCTTTGAAGGCTGGCGATGCTGCTCCTGCAGCGGCTCCAGCAGAAGAAGCAGCTCCAGCCCCGGCAGCAGCTCCTGCGCCAGCGGCGACACCTGCTCCTGCACCAGCAACTACTCCAGCTCCTGCGCCAGCGGCGACACCTGCTCCTGCACCTGCACCCGCTCCAGCGGCACCGGCAGCTACTGATGGCAGCGTGAAAGCTTCACCCCTTGCTCGCAAATTAGCGGCCGATCGCGGCATCGACTTGAACATGGTTCAAGGTTCGGGCGATCACGGACGTATTGTGAAGCGCGATGTAGATTCATTCAATCCTGCATTCCATACTTCGGCTCAGCCAGGCGCGGCAGCAGCAGCTCCAGCTCCAGCGGCTCCAGCCGGCGTAGAGAACTACACAGATTACCCTGTGAGCCAAATGCGCAAGGTAATTGCGAAGCGTTTGAGCGAAAGCAAATTCACAGCGCCACATTTCTATGTGACGATGGACATCGATATGGACAACGCTATTGCGGCACGCAAAGCAATGAACGCATCGGGCGATGTGAAAATCAGCTTCAATGATCTCGTAGTGAAAGCAACAGCTTTGGCTTTGAAAAAGCACCCGGCAGTTAACAGCTCATGGATGGGCGACTTTATCCGAGTAAATGATCACGTACACATCGGTGTAGCGGTGGCCATTGAAGATGGATTGTTGGTGCCAGTATTGCGTCATGCAGACCAAATGGCGCTTTCTCACATCTCCGCGAGCGTGAAAGACCTCGCTGGAAAAGCAAAAGACAAGAAGCTACAGCCGGCAGATTGGGAAGGCAACACCTTTACTATTTCTAACCTAGGAATGTTCGGCGTAGAAGAATTCACTGCTATTGTGAACCCACCAGATGCAGGTATCCTTGCAGTAGGCGGTATCAAGCAAGTTCCAGTGGTGAAGGATGGCCAAGTTGTTCCTGGCAACGTCATGAAAGTGACTTTGAGTTTGGACCACCGTGTTGCGGATGGTGCGAGCGGAGCAGCATTCTTGCAATCACTGAAAGCATATTTGGAAAACCCGGTGACCATGTTGGTATAATCCGGCGAAAAATTTCCCCCAAATTTGAATGGCCCGAACTTGTTTCGGGCCATTTTTGTATACATATATATAATACGCAAAAACATGAAGCAGGTTGCTTGGATTACTGGAGGCTCTCGTGGTATCGGTTTGGCCACGGTAAAAGAGTTCTTACAAAAGGATTGGAAGGTCATTGTTTTGACAAGAAATCTTGATCCTCTTTCAGAATTGAAGGAAGAACATGGGGCCAATTTAGAATTAGTCGCCTACGATCTTCAATATCCTATGCAAACCAGCTTGCCTTCCGATCCAGTTGATGTCCTCATTCACAATGCAGGGGCCCTTGTTAAGAAACCAATGGCCCAAATGACCGCTGAAGATTTACAGTTTTGCTATGGCATAAATGTGTTTGGACCCTATTTATTGACGCAAAGACTCCTTCCTCAGCTCACAGATCGTGCTCATGTGGTCGCCATAAGTTCCGTAGGAGGTGTTCAAGGCAGTGTGAAGTTTCCAGGTTTGACCAATTATTCATCTTCCAAGGGCGCTATCAATGTCCTTATGGAATGCTTCCAAGCGGAATTTGCAGACTCCTCACAGTGGTCCTTTAACACTTTGGCCTTAGGTGCTGTCCAAACCGAGATGCTTTCCGAAGCATTCCCCGGCTATGTAGCACCCCTTCAACCAGAGGAGCTAAGCCCCTTCATCTACAACTTTGCTAGCACAGCAGGCCAAGTGATGCGAGGAAAAATCATCCCGGTATCATTGTCAACTCCTTGATAACCAAGGTCGACGAAAATATCTATAAAAAAAGTTTATGGTAGGTATTGCAGATGTCAAAAACGCGCATACATTTGCAGCCGCTTTTAGAGAAGCACGCTCTTTTTTTTTGAAACAGTTCTTTAGAACAATCGACCGGGCGAAGGCTAGGTCTGATATTATCTAAAACAACACTGTTTACGGGCCATTGGGCGAGACTAAAATCGCAACTGACTGTTTTTCAAGACGGTCGAAAAAAGTTCGAAAAAAGTCTTTAAAAATGTTGACAAAAGCGAAAGCCGTTGTACATTTGCCCTCCCCAACGAAACAAAGGGTTCGAAGGGTTGGAAATAGGATCTGCAACGGCACTTCCAGAAGACGAAAAAAAGTCTAAAAATATTTCCCGGTAAACCTTGCGGGTTAAAAAAACCTGCGTACATTTGCCGCCCCAATCGAAGTATTGGAAACTTTAAGAAACGTTCTTTACATATTGGTTTAAGAAACAAGGAATGCAAAAAACCTTGTCAATTATCCTTGAGTTAATAGCTAGGAAACAAACAACAACATTACAATGGAGAGTTTGATC
>Ga0255780_10001345_pt1 | contig 23011 bp, 7 predicted proteins | sample 071ome_32_FD_179978 | JGI IMG/M metagenome (GOLD analysis project Ga0255780, IMG submission 179978) | Coastal salt marsh microbial communities from the Groves Creek Marsh, Skidaway Island, Georgia - 071405AT metaG (version 2) | ecosystem: Environmental > Aquatic > Marine > Intertidal zone > Salt... | reverse complement strand
TGAGTTCTGAAATGGAAGTTGAGCTTATTCCTATCGTTAAACCGAACATCGTTGAAACCTACAACAACACGATTATTTGTGAGAATAATGAGAGTATAGAGCTTTCTTTGAGTAACCTATCAAGTTACAACTCAACAAGTACTATTAGCTACGAAGCCTCATGGTATAGAGTTGAATCATCTGGTATAGACGCATTGGTTGAGGACAATGCATTTAATTATTCTTCTAACAGTGCGTTCTCATATTCATCGTTACAGTGGGGTACGTCAACTCAGCTTACTGAAGACTTCTATGTATTAACGAGATCAGAACAACAACTGTCTTGTTTCACATCAGATACAATTACGATTACGATCAAGAAGTCACCAGACGCACCTTCAATTGTAAGAACCTCAACGCAAACCCCAACGAATATTTCGCTGTGTGATGGAGATGAAGAGCAGATTTCTGTGCTCAATGGTAGTGGAACTTATGAGTGGTATAATCTAGTTACAAGCGCCTCAAATGATATAGGTACAGGTGGATCAACTTACATGGTAGATGATGATGGTATTTATGTTGCTAAAGCTTACCAAAACGGTTGTTTGAGTCAAGAATCAAACCCTATTACAGCGGCTGATCTTGGAATTGCTCAACCAGTACTAACCACAGGTACAGGCACTTCGAGTACTACTATTTGTTCTGCGGGAAGTGCATCGAAAACGCTTTACGTTAACTATCCTGGTTTGACCGATGGAATGGTGTTTGAGTTGTTCAAAAAGGACAACGGAGTTCCGGTATCTACAAATCAGTTCGTCACTTATTCATCTACAACGAATAACTCAATTGAATTTAGCGTAAATACTCCTGGTGAATACCAAGTACAAGCCAGCTCTACAGATTGTGAATCGGCATTAAGTAATGTTGTTGCATTAATATCTTCTCAGCAGCCAGATTTAACAATAACTGGTTCATACCAATTGTGTGATGAATCGAATACTGCGTTGTCGGTGCCTAACAATTCTGCCAACAATGCATTCGACTTTGAATGGTTTAAACTCGGACAAACCCCTGTAGTCACACAAGGAAAATCTTTAGCGACAGACCAAGTTGAAACGGGCGATCGCTTTGTGATTAGAGCGACTTCTAAGTCTGACCAAAGCTGTGTATTTGAGAACACATCATCGCCATTTACTATTGTAGCCCTTGATCCGAAACCTACACTATCGGATTACCAAGACACTATTTCAGATTATAATGGAACGGCATCGACTACTATAACAAGTAGCCAAAGCGGAGTTTTCCTTTGGAGTAGTGAATCATATACGACAACGTCATTGTCATTTAGTAAATCTGCAGGGGGCTCTTACACAGTAAGAAAATTGAACCAAACAACAGGTTGTTATAGCTTGCCTTCAGATCCTTATGTAATCACAGAAATGTCTATTCCAAGTCATACGGGAACTCTACCAAGTTCTGTGGCATGGAGCAACAATTCTGATACTGTTTGGATTTGTCCTAATAGCGGTTTGAACATTACTATCAATGATACCTCTTACGGAACAACGTACACTTTAAGAAAGTATAATTCAAATGACGACTATTTCGCTTCAAGAAGAGGAAATTGTTGTAGTTATCATTCTTACTGGTCAACTATTTCGGGGACCAACAAGTCATTCGTTGCAAATGAAAATACACCGCCAGTTCTTACTATAGAGGAAGATGGAATCTATACTATAATTGCTTCTAAAAGCGGTTATTATGATCGTTGGTCATCAAACTATTTCATCGTAGAAGATACCACAGGTGTTCTTGTTCCAACATTAACTCAGGTAACGAACCTAACAGGTACAAGCGCTTGTGAGGGTACTGAGATTTTATTGTCGGCGGGTAACCTGCAATCGGAGGCGCGTATTGAATGGTATAATGTTGATGAGCCTAACACTGTCTTAGAGCCTACTGATTCAGATTCCTCGAAGTTCAATGTTACGGAAAGCGGAACATACAATGTACGTGTAGCAATCTCCGGTTGTTTGGTGAGCGCTACAAGTCCTGTCAGCTACACCTTTATGGCGAGGCCAGCGAAGCCAGTATTGGACAAGGGTCCTACAGAGAACTTGTGTGATGAGGACGATTACATCTCAATTACAAATTCATACACAACGTCTACAAATATTCGTTACTCATGGGCGAAGAATGGTAGTCATAATCCATACACGTACTCGGCTACGAATTACTTCGTTCAAGATTCAGGGGACTACCGAGTGGTTGTTCAAGATTTCTTGACCGGATGTTACAGTGATACTTCTGACATCGTTGAATACACCTACAACAAGTACACGCGTCCTACCTATCAAGTTTATGAGGGATTGGTAACAGATGGTGTTACATTGAGTCAACCGGTGGATACCATTTGTTCAAATGGTGAGTTCTCTATTGAGCTTGAGGACAACAACATGCAAAACGGTGTGACGTACCAATTGCAAAAACTTGGCGTGTCTAGTTGGTCTGATGTGAGTGGCAAGACCATTACGTACAATCCATCTGTGACCGTTGGAAACTACTGGTTTGAGTCATTGCCAATTGGATATTACCGAATTAAAGCATACCGTCCAGGCAAGCAATGTGATCCTTCTTACTCGGATACGATCATTATGCGCAGCAACTATTTGCCGCCTCCTACATTTAGTGGTCCTAACCCGGTTATTCTTTGTGAAGGATCGAATCCTACTAACCTTTACGTTCAGAATAATCCAGCTACCACAGGAAGAAATGTAACCTACATATGGACCGACACACTTTCTGGAAGACAACTTCAGGGAGTCGGTAATAAGGCTATTGTTCCTGTAAATCAGTCCGGCCATTATGTGGTCACAATGAATTATGACAACTGTTCTGTTCAATCGGAATCGGCCCTCATCGTTCAAGTGAATTCTAAACCAGATGTTCCATTAGTCTTCAAGGGCTTTGACGCTATTACCAATGGCATGACATTGAAGAAATGTGATTCTTCTTCGGTGACCTTGAACATTAATCCAATGCCATTGGCGCCAACCACAATTTTCTGGTTGGATACCAACAATACCATTAAGGCCACTGGTGTGAGCCAAGAAGTATTTGACTATCCAGGTGAGTTCGGTGTTATTGCCAAGTTGGGCGATTGTTACAGCGATACGCTGAAGTTTACTATTGAAAATGTCATTGCTGAGAAGCCGGCGGTTTCAAATGCCGCAAATGGATTCCAGATTTGTCCTGGAGATTCAGTTCAACTTGAGATAGAGTTCCCAGTTGCCGGAAACCTATACGTTTGGTACAAATTCAGCGATGCTGCGGGCTCATTCTTGCCGGTAGACACGTCTGTTGGTATGGATCCAATTTACTTTGACCAACCAGGAAGCTACCACGTACGCTCATTGGTAACAGAATCGGATGATTTAGGAATACTGCACCAGTGCTTGTCCAGCCAAGCGTCTGATTTGATTATCATCCAGGCATTATCGCGTCCATCTCCACCTGCGTTCATTACGAATCCAACGATTTGTGAAGGGGATGCTGCAACCACGCCGCTGGACAACTTCTTGACGAATAATTCTGCGAATCTGATTACTCACTGGTTGAGAACATCTGATCCTAACGATCCTATAGATACCAATACCAATGCGTTGGTGAATCAGATGTATCAAGACTTCGATCAGCTAACAGATACCGCATATGTATTCTACGAAAGCAGATTGAACGGATGTAAGTCGTTCATTAGTCCGTTTGTGTTGAACGGTATTAAAACACCTCCAACGCTTTCAACCAATGATATGGTACTGTGTAACAATAGCGGTAATCAAGCATTTGATTTGCGCCAATTGGTCACTAGTCCATTTGACTCATCGAAATACCAGGTTAAGGTCTTTGATTCGAATTACAACATCATCAATAGCCCATACACGAACTACCTGCCTATCACGGATACGACCTACGAGACGTATTACTTTAGATTACAGTCATTCTTAACGGGCGGCCAGATTTGTTACGCAGATCAGTTTACGGCTGCAACGGTTACCTTGATCCCGAACCCAGATACACCTATGACGAAGGTTTACGATGATTACTGTGTGGGGGATGATCTTTCTGGATTTACTGACAGGGTGGAAGCAGACAATCAAGGAATGTCGATTGTTTACTTCGATCTTGCAGGCAACCCGCTGAGCAAAGCGGCATTATTCAGCGCGAACTTCAACACAAAAGACACCTCGGCTACATTCTACATTTCAAATGCAGAAGGACAGTGTTACAGCCCGAAATACCAGGCTTATGTAACTGTTCAAATCAATGCTACCCCGAGCAATGACATCTTCACAACCAATAATATGGTGGAAGAGTGTTGGGACGAAAACATAGACCTTTCCGTATACACGAATAATATCTCAGCGCCATTCAACTTGATGTGGTACTCTGATACTGCAAATACTTACATTGACAATCCTCTTGAGAAAATCCCTGGAACATTAAGAGATACAATGTGGATCAAAGCGTACAAGGTAAATGAGATCACAACGTGTCGTTCGGAATTGGATTCAATTCAATTAGTTCTCAAGCAGAATACAGGTGTGGTTTCGATAAAGAGTCAAGATCCTGTTTGTCCGAATACGACGCAGCGTCCTATTTCAGATTACGTTTCGTACGATGCTACAAAGTATAGCTTAGCGATTTACGACATGCAAGGCAGCCAAATCATGGATACGATCTATGATACCTATGCGGTCAACAATCCATTGCAATCTTATTACAAGTTTAGACTTACGGATAATGACGGATGTTTGAGCCAATCGTACTCTATGACCATTCATAGAAGCGATCCTATTATTACTCCGATCACCAACGACACCTCTTTCTGTTTGGGCAATGTGAATGGTCGATTATCTGATCGATTAGATCTTACAGCCGCACAATACTCTAACGTGGATACGCTATACTGGTATATCAATTATGCAGACACCATTCCAAAAGCGGAACCAGATATCGAGCTTCTACAAACAACAGAGGATTACTGGGTAAGTGCAGTAAACAAAGACGGTTGTGAGGGTCCTAAGGCAAAAGTAACCATTGGCATTAATGAGTTGAGTGGGGTAAGCTATACTGCGTCTACATACGTAGTGCCTTACGGTGGCTTAGATACACTCATAGGCTATGGAGCTAACATTTACACATACTACTACGGTACTTATGATCCGCAAAATCCAACAGTGGGATTGATTGGTACAGGTAACCCGTTAATTTTCAGTCCGGATTCTACGCAATTAGCAAACGCTACGAATTCACTCGTAACCGTTCGTGGACAGGATACCGCAACAGGTTGTGTGGGTACCTATAGTGCTCAAATTCTATTTAGTCAATTCGACGGAGGTTCGGTTCAATCCAACCCGAATGGTAATGCCGTGAATGGCCCAATTGCCGCTGCAGCCCCAGGAGCTTCAGGCGGTGTGGTGTCATCTATTTCTGGTGAGCAAAGTATTTGTTCAGGTCAGATTCCACTTCCTATTTATTCTGACCAATTCCCAACGGGCGGAACAGGAACCTACACATTCAGCTGGTTAATCGAAAGTGTCGATGTATTTGATACCTCTGCAACCATTTACCAGAATACACCGTACTTCATTTTCACTCCTCAATTAGTGGATAGCTTGACAGGCGGTGTTGGTTTCCAGAATACATTCACGGTAACTCGTATTGCGAACAGCGGAACCGCGCGCGCATACTCGAACGAGGTTATTGTTGAAGTTATTCCTTACCCTGATTTCTATATTTCAGAGCACTCTTCGGGCGATACATTAACTCAGTACTTGAAGATTCCTACGGGACACAAGGTTGACCTAGTGGTTACACCAACTAATGGCAACTTCTCTGCAAACTATGGAGTTGAATACGATTGGTTTATTGTTAGTGATTCGATTCCTCAATTGGGAGTAAATAATGACACCTTAGCTGGTCTGATGCTCGACAGTGGTTATAACGAAGTTGAGGCAAGAGTGTATGCCTTAGATGCAGACGGATACCGTAAGTGTTACCGCAAGCGAAGCATCGAAATTGATGTGATTGATTTGATTCCAGGTTCGATCACTCAAGATCAGATTATCTGTTACGACTCGATCCCTGCTCCAATTCTAGAAGATAGTGCAGCAAGTGGTGGTAACGATGACTTCTACTATGAGTGGCAAGTTCAATCGGTCAATGCCTCAGGCAACGTAGTTTGGACCCCAATGCAAATGACTGTTGGTTCGAATCCTACTCCAACCACTCCGAATGGCAAGAACTTATTCTTCGATCCAAGTTTTACACTCCAAGATGAAATCGTAGTTCGCCGTGCTGTCAGATCGTTGACCGTAACGAAATACACGAATAACATCGAGATTGATGTAGTTCCTGAGATCCCATTGATTCCTGCAATTGCGACGGTATTGCCAGATGTTTGTTTTGGAGATACAATTGGTCAACTATTCATTCCATCAACCGCCACTGGGTTGTCTGTAATCTGGGCTGATGCTACTTTGACCAGACTTGATTCTGCTCCAACACCTGATATTGATGAAGACGGACCACAAACTTGGTATGTTAAGCAACGTGATAATGTTCGTGGTTGTGAGGGTGATTGGACTACTGTTTCATTCCAGTTCAAACCTCTTCCTCAAGAACCAAACGTTCTTTCTACACCAGTTCCAGTTTGTTCGTCGGATACCAATGGACGAAACGCGTTGACGTTTGTAAACAATAATGCGATTAATTCTAGTTTGAAATGGTTCAAATCAGATACGCTGTCGCCATTTACTCAGACACCAAGATTGAGCTGGATAAATGACGGTGATACTTCACTCATTTTTGTTCAAGCTGTAGACGATATCTATGGATGTAAGAGCGAGAAAGTTCCAGTACGTACCTATTCTAAACCGCGCCCTACGTATGAAATCTTGACGTCAGATCATGACCGCGTATTATGTGCAATTGGTGATACGAACTTGAGTACTGTTGCAACGTTGGATTGGGGCAACCAGGTGGCCGATTCTTCGAGTTATACCATTACATGGTATGGAACTGACGGTACCATCAGAACAGGACGTTCGGTAACACTTTCACCAGACTCATCAACGCTTTACACCATTAGCCTTGCAGAGGATACCGCAAACGGTCGTTACGGTTGTGTTCTAGAAACTACTCCATCGTTATACTTAACGGTTATTCAGCCAGTTGATACTCCAGCCACTGTAACAGTTGAATACTGTCAATTCGAAGAATCATTCCCAATACACAATGCATTACAACCAAGCCAATCAGGCAATGGTGCATTGACTTGGTACACGGGTCCTGCTCGAAGCGCAGATCTGCCTTTTGCACCAACACCGTCAACTGACGATGCGGATACATTGACATATTACTACACCGAAACGGATCCAGTATATGGTTGTCCTACGGCCTACGGAACTGCGTTGGCAATAATCAATCCAGCGCCTTTTGCACCTAACGTTACGGATACCGCATTATGTTACAACGACCCAGTTAATAATTCTTTGGGCAACTTGGCGATAGCTGACCCTGGAAATACGCTTATCTGGTATGATATTGATACAGTTACAGTACGTCCATTACCGCCTAGTCCAAGTGGAACCAGCTTGACTGCGCCACGCACTTATTTTGTAAGCCAGAAAGACATTAGTACCCAGTGTAAGAGTCCAAAGGCGCCATTGTTTGTAGACTATATTCCTAAGCCAGTTGCAGACATCACAAGCGTAGACATTACGCAAGTCATGTTTGAGATTTGTAAAGGAGACAGCATTACTGTAGTTCTTGAAACTACTCACAACTTTGGAAGCATAGAATGGTATGAGATTGATGGGGTGGATACTACGTTGATTCACCAAGGCTTGAGCACATCTCTTGCGCCAATTAATTCGATATCACTAATGGTATTGGCTACGGATTTCGAGGGCTGTACTTCTACATACCAGAAATACCTATCCGTTCAAAATCCTCCGGGCAACCCGAACATGCTAGATACAGCGTATTGTCAAGGGGATACGGCCGCGCCAATTATGCCATTGTCATTACAAGCGGGTAACTCGTTATTGTGGCATAGAACCAACGGAACAATAGACACTGTCTCGTTCTTGCCAGCGCCATCATCAGCAGTAGCAGGTACATTCTACCGCTATGTACAGCAGTTCAACCCAGTCACTGGTTGTGTTAGTGAAATGGATACTGCGGTTATTGAAGTTAGAGCATTGCCATCAGCACCACTCACACAAACCAGAGAGGTCTGTGAAGGAAATACAGGCCAAACGAGCCCAATCGCATGGACAACAGATCCGAGCTACGTCTTGCATTGGTTTGATTCAGACAGTGTAACGAAATACAATGGAACGCCACAGTTCTCTGGATCAACTTTAGATTCTTCACGAGTTTACTTAGTTAAACAACAAGATTTAATTTCCGGCTGTTACAGCGCGTTCTCGGCAGCTCAGGTAGATTTGATACCAAGACCAGCCTCAGAAATATTTAGTACAGACAGTCTATTTAAAACTTGTGAAGGAGAATCCATCACTCTTGGATTGACATTGCCAAATGAGTTCAACTTTATTCGTTGGAACGTAGAGCGTCAAGGTTATCCTACGGCATACAACCAAGGTACAGGAGCAACCTTTACACATACACCTATTTCGTCTACGGTTTATGTTGCGGAAGGCTACACAGATCAAGGTTGTGGATACAGCTACCGTCAGATGGTAACCGTTCAACCGGTTCCTGTACGTCCAGCATTGAATGACTATGAATACTGTCAATATGAAGATGCATTCCCAATCACAGCGGATAGTCTTTCTGGCGGCAATGTATTACTATGGCACCAGCCTAATGGCGTCATTGACACAGTACTTTCTATACCAGCTCCGTCTACTGGCGTCGCTGGAACATTCTACTTCTTCGCGCAGCAATACAACCCGATAACTGGGTGTGAAAGCGTCATGGACACTGCAGTTGTTGAAGTAATTGCAGCGCCTAGAGAGCCAACAACCGAACCTATTATTGTATGTAAGGACAACGTAACCCAAATTGCAGTAACAGCCGTTAACACTTTAGGTTACGATGGATTTGGTCAACCTTATGGTATTATGCATTGGTACGATACGGATAGTATTACGGAATATGCTCAAGTCCCAATGGTTAGTGGGTCAACTATTTCAGATTCTACGTATTTCCTCGTTCGCCAAGAGGATATACGAACAGGTTGTTTGAGTGGAATTGTATCTGCACAAGTCAACTTCATCGAAAAACCGGTTGCTGAGATTGTTTCAGTAAGTGATGAAGACTTCAACATTTGTATTGACGACCAAATCACATTGGCGATTACTCCAACGGATGATTTTGCTTCGGTAGTTTGGGATGTGAAATCTACTTTGCCAGATGGAACTCCTGTTACATACTTTGCTCAAGGAACTGGCGCAACATTTGTCCATACCCCGGATACTACATCGCGTTATATTGCCACCGTGACAACCATTTATGGATGCACGTATACCTTCGAGCAACTTGTAACGGTTCAGCCGCTACCGGCTCGCCCAACTATTCCTATTTACGAATACTGTCAATTCGAAGATGCTACTGCAACCATAGCTTCGAACCTTGCGTTGAATAATAAACTGTTGTGGCACAGAGCAGGAGGTAGTATTGATACACTGGTGAATTTACCAGCGCCTTCAACCACGTTTGCGGATACGCTCTACCGATATGTTCAGCAATACAACCCGATTACAGGTTGTGTTAGTGATTACGAAACAGATACCACAATTGTTTATGCCTTGCCAATCCAGCCAACAACGCAAGCCGTTGACGTATGTGAGGACATTACAACGCAGGTGCAGGTAATTGCTTACAACACATTAGGATTTAATGCTTCAGGTCAGCCAAATGGTATCATGCACTGGTATGATAAAGACAGTATTACAGAGTTTACCCAGATTCCTTGGGTTAGTGGTTCTACTCTAACGGATTCTACCTTCTACTTGGTTCGCCAAGAAGATAGAAGAACAGGGTGTATGAGTAGTTTCGCAAAAGCAAATGTCAACCTCATTGCGAAACCAACAGCAACTATTATTTCTTCAACAAACTCAGACTTTAAGATCTGTGATGGCGATCAAATCAGTTTATCATTGACCCCAACACAAGCTTTTGCGTCTATTGTTTGGGATGTGAAAACTACTTTGCCTAACGGTAATCCAGTAACTTATTTCAATCAAGGCACGGGTGCTAGCTTTGTTCATAGACCAGATACAACCTCTATCTATGTTGCCAACGTGGTGACCGTTGACGGATGTAGTTACAAATACCAACAATTAGTTACGGTCCAAGCCCTTCCGAAGAAACCCGGAATTCCGGACACCACTTATTATTGTCAAAATGAAGATGCCTCCGTCATGATGGCATCCTCTTTAGAGGTGAACAGCTTCTTGATTTGGCATAAAGCCAATGGTGATACAGATACTTTGACCACATTACCAGCACCTCCTACCGATAGCGTGGGCACCTTCTTCAGGTATGTTCAGCAATACAATCCTATAACAGGCTGTGTTAGTGAATACGATACGGCAGTCATTATAGTGAGACCACTGCCTGCTGCACCAATTCAGAAAACATATTGGGTATGTAAGGACTCAAGTCCTGATACCTTGAGTGTACAGCAAGGGCCATATTCGGCACAATACTTAAGCAATCTTGAAGTACAATGGTTTACAGCCGCAAACGTTGCTCTAGATACTGCTCCGGCTGTTCCTACTAGCGATACAGGCGCAGTTACATATTATGTAAGAAACATTAACAAGGTGACCGGCTGTATGAGCCCTAAAGTCCCACTCACCGCTAATGTTTACCAAGTGCGCATTGAGACTATAGCGCACGAAGATGTTACTTGTTATGATTACACCGATGGTAGTATTCAGGTCATTGGCACGGGACCAAATCCAGTATTATGGAGCTACGAGTTGAATGATTCCATTACCAGTCCAAGTTACTTCTCAGGAGCTATTGTAAATGCTGGCGCGGGAACTTATGAGATACTAGCAACCGATACAAAAGGATGTACCTCTATTGATTTTGTTCCTAACAAGTTCTTTACCATCACTCAGCCTGATCCAATCAGAATTACAGAGATTTTATCATCACGCCCGTCTTGTCATGATACAGATGATGCGTACATTCAGATTATCGCCACGGGTCGTCAAGAGTTGTTCTATTCAATCAATAACGGTGGTGATTGGCAGACGTCTAACTATTTCGGAGGATTAAGCCCTTACACATTAAGCTCTACTACGGGTAATCAGGTTCGTAGAGTGTTTAACGTGGATGTAACTGACTCGGCCAATTGTCCTGTTTACCAGAGAACCTCACAGCCAGATAGCTCGGATACTAAATCTGCTATTGTCGGCCGAACTACAGTAAATGGAAGCCAAAGCGTAGGAGGATATGATCCTGTTGCAGGCGAAGGTGTTGCGGTATCAACGAACTATACTGGATCGAATACCTTGTTCTGGAGTAATAATGGGAACTTGAAAATTACTAATGATGCGTCATGGTTGACTTTGACTATTCCATTTAACTCAGTTCAAGCGAATCAGATGAATTACTCGAAGAAACTTTCGGGAACGTCAGAGATGGTGATTACGCGATACATTGTTGTTCAGTTAAGTGAAGTAGGAGGATCGGATACGATCATTAAGACCATTTCGGATGAAAGAGTAATCAATGTAAATCAGACCTTTGGTTTGAACAGTTCTATACCTTTTGCTATTAATGGTGGTCAGGCTGTATTGAATTACAATATCATAGATGAGGGAATTGATCCTGGGCTTTACAATATTGACTTGGCATCTTACCATAGAGGTCGAATCACAACAAATACCAGCTTAGATACTGTATCTGTTCAATCGTTGATTGGTACTAATTTCAACGGAAACATGGTTGTTGAACTCTATGAAGGTCCAAAATCAAGCTTCCGACTTTCAGAAACATTACCAACAACCATTACGTCATCACAGGTAATCAATGATGTTAGTTGTTGGGGGGCTGAAGACGGTCGTATAGACGTTTCTTGGAGTGCTACGAATGATGTTTACGTAAGTGTGGATGGCGGCAATGTATTTACGTCGTTAACTACGAATAACTATTACCACCAATTCACGAATTTGGATAGTGGTGCCTTCCAAGTAGTTGCTCGCGATGAAAATGATTGTTACATCTACTATGATCAAAGTCAATCGCATCTGTTGCGTTCGCCATCGCCAATCGTATTGGATAGTATTGCGGTTACACCGAACTCTTGTTTTGATTCGGATGATGCCATCATTAGAATGTACGGCCATGGAGGTATGATCAAGGATAATGATGATCCAAACTACACTCCACCACAGCTACTATACTCTATAAATGGCGGAACCAATTGGCAAACACAAAACACATTCGCGAACCTAGACACAGGTTGGTACCATCTAAAAGTCACTAATCTCAAAAACACGGTAGCAGACCCGATGGGTTGTGTGAATGAATATGCAATCAACCCTTACTATTACGTTGACCAACCGGATAGTTTGAGATTGGATAGTGTATACTTTATCCCAGTTCAATGTTATGATTCTACGGATGCATTCGTTGAGTTCTATGCGTCGGGAGGGAATACCATTTCATACTCATTAGATACGTTGAACTTCCAAGCGTCATCGTTATTCGAGAATGTACCTCCTGCGGAATACTTCCCGATGATCGAGGATGATAAAAACTGTACAGCATATTACTATCACAGAGCACAAAGAGATTACTTGAAAATCAAGGACAGCATCGAAGTTGAGGAACCAAATCCAATGTTCATTAGTTTCATAACTGAGAACCTTCAGTGTAACGAAATCTTCGATTCATCCTCAATAGAGGTGGTAATCATCGGTGGTAATATTGATCCAAACCTTGGCAATACGCACAGAGATTCACTCCAAGGATTTGTATATGAATGGAGCTTCGACTCAACTTCTGCTATAAATGGCCAATATGGATACTTCATTGATACATTGTCTTGGGATTATGCAGACTCCTTGTGGGCTGGTACGTACAATGTTTACGTGGAAGATTATAAAGGCTGTTTCGTTGAAGGATCCGTTACTTTAACGCAACCTGATTCGATAAGACTTGATAGTGTTTATACTAGACCTGTTACTTGTTGGGACAGCTCGAATGCAATTTTAGAAATCTACGCGTCAGGAGGTAATGGGCTGGAGTATGCAATCGATTCAATGCCAAATGTAATAGGTGCGGCTACTTGGAATCTAATCACAAGTTATGATACGTTAAGCCAAGGAGATACGGCATACATATACATCCAGGATACCATTAATCCATTGTGTTATGTTGACTACAAGGCGGCCCAATTCCATTACGTAGATAGCCTGCCTACATTCACCATGGATACGGCAATAGTAACACCAGTATTGTGTTACGGCGATTCAACGGGTACAATTTTAGTACAAACCTCGGGCGGCAATTTCCCGTTATACAACTTCGACACGCTATCAACTGTATTTGATAGTATCGGATACGTTTCGTTACCGTCTGACTCTGTATACATTACAATCACAGATGCTAATGGCTGTACACCGGATACTGTGGGCTACAACAATGCAACTAGAAAAGTATTCATTCCGCAGCCGGATCCATTAATCGTATTGGCGGAAACAGATAGTAATGTTTGGTGTGCTCAAGACACAACGGGTATTATTTCAGCAATGATATTTGGAGGTACGACTCCATACTCCATACTCTGGACTACAGGCGATACAACTACGGCAGATTCAACTGTAAGTGCTGGATTGTGGTACGTTGAGGTCACAGATACGAATGGTTGTTACACTTACGATTCAACATTCGTATATGCTATTGATACCGACTGTGACAACATCATGGATACTGTCGAAACGTTTGCAGATTACGATAACGATGGTTTACCGAATGCCAACGATTTGGATAGTGATAACGATGGTTTACCGGATGCTCTTGAGTACGACTATAACCGAGATGGCATTCCGGGTGATGACTGTGATGGTGACGGATGGCCTAATTACTTAGATCCAGACATCTGTGAGTTCTATGTGCCTTCTGTAATCACGCCGAACTCAGATGGAGATAATGACGCATTGTTTATCCCAGGCTTGCAATATTTCAATAACTTCAAGTTCACGGTATTTAACGCGATGGGTAATAAGGTGTATGAAGTTGAGAACAATAATGTCAACTTCAACGGATCAACTTCTGGAACGGTGGTATGGTCAACCAATGGAGCACTACCTTCAGGAACGTACTACTACGTGCTTGAGATTAGACCGAATAAATGGACACAAACAGGATATATATTCCTAGCGAGATAACATGAAGAAGAGAATACTATATAGCTTGATCGTTGCTGTTTGCTTCATGTCTGATGCAATTGGCCAGAGTCATCCTTCTTTGAATAACTATTTGTTCAACCCCGTTTCTATCGCACCATCTTATGCAGGTAGGTTGAGCGGAAGTTTGTCGGCTAGTCACGACCAAAGATGGATTGGAATTGATGGCGCACCAGTGACCTCGGAGTTGAGTTATGACGTCATGACAAAAGGTAGATTTGGCTACAACCTCAGTGTTATGAGTAACGATGTTGGCCCTATTTCGAATACCGCTGTAGGGATTGTGACATCCTACCATTTGAGACTAAGTCCCGAAGAGTACTTCTCTACGGGGATTCGCTATGTATTGAACCGATTAGATGTTGATCTACCCTCTGAGCAATACATAGATCCAAATGATTACATCATCTTAAATGGTGTCATTCGTAAATGGTATCATAATGTAGATATCAGCGGAGCATATTATGGAAGAAACAGCTATTTCGGTGCCACAATGCGCAACGCCGTAAGGACTTCATTCTTCTTGAATGATAACTATGGAGCTCGAGTGATTCACCTTTATGGAGGTAGTGAATACCCAACTATTTATGGGTTTGACTTCTTGTATAGTGGACTGATCAATGTTGTTGAAAACACCCCCGTGGATGTTAATCTACACATGCTCGTAAGATTCCAAGATTACCTAAGCTCGGGAATTCATATAGGCAGCGCCAATGTTGGCTTGGTTTATAAAATCAATAGTAATAACGGGTTTACATTCTTGTACCAATATTCTTACCCTTTGTCTGACTTAAACGTGTTTTCTCAGCAGAGCCACATGGCTACTTTGCGTTATGGGTTTATCCGTGCATCGGTCTTTAGCAATCGAATTGTTGAAACCCCGGTATTCTTCCTCTAGGCCATGAAGCAAGTATTACAACTCATTGCACTATTTGCATTTTTTTCGCTCCAGGCGCAGCGTAAGGAAATGGTTCTACCAGATTTTTTCAGTCAAAGCTTCCAAATTTCTAAGCTTACACCTCCACTTAGTAACTCTCTAGGCGCCACCTACGTAGGAGATGGGAGATTACTCTATGTAAGTGATAAAGCATCGCTTCCAATGCGTCTGAATGGGAAATACAAGCTCTGGAGTGTAGATATGATCACGGAGAAATCGAAACCTGTAAAGACCAAAAACCTCTGTGAAATCAACGAAGCAAAATATAACATCAGTGGTGTGACTGTTGATGATAGCAACTCTTTTATGATCGCCGCAATTAACGACGATGCATTCAATGATTTTCTTGCGGAGACACGTATGACGTTGTTGCACATTGACCTTTCTCACGGCTTTTCGCAATGTGCCGTCCCGCCTTTTGTTAGAATTGGATATACCTATACCAATCCCTTCTTCGACGATAAGAGCGGCTACTTATACTTCGCAAGCGATATGCCAGGAGGGATTGGAGGATTAGATATTTATCGAGTGTTAAAGACAGGTCCAAACCAATGGGGTGAAGTGGAGCTTGTTCCTGAGATCAATACACAGAATAATGATGTCTATCCTTATGTTCATGACGATGGAAGGCTGTATTACTCTACACTAACAGCTACAACGGGATATGATGTATACATGTATGATTTCGGTAGAAAATCACACCCTGTTAGACTTCCTGCACCGATTAATACGAAGATGGATGACTTTAATTTTGTCATCATTTCAGAAAAGGATGCTGTAGTGGCGCGTTCAAGTGGGAATGCACAATTCACACTTTTATACCGACTCCTCGCTTTCTAAGAGGTTACTTAATTACGAATTCGCAGCGTCTATTTTGGGCGCGGCCGGCATCTGTTTTGTTGGTCGCTACAGGGAAGCGTTCTCCCTTTCCAACTGTGTTAATCGTTGTGCCTTTTAGCCCTTTCTTAACCAGGTAATCCTTCGCCTCTCGAGCACGCTTTTGGCTTAGGGTAAGATTAAACTCATCACTGCCAATCCAGTCTGTGTGCCCTACAATAGTTATTTCACTTGCGTCTTCAAGTGTTGATTTGATGATGTCCAATTCGCGTTGGGCTACAGGGGTTAAATTCCATTTGGCAAAGTCAAAGTAGATGTTGTTGAGCGTGAATGAACTTTCAACTCCTGGGCGATGAGTTTGAAGCAGCACCAATTTTTCAACCTGCTTCATTCGGACTAGTTGCTTTGTGTTATCAAACCTAATCGAGTGGGGTAAATATCCGTCGGCGGTTATAGTAAGTCCTAGCTTGTACTTTGGTAGATATGAGAAATAACAAATTTCACCATCGTTCAACCGCGCGCTCTTGACTAACGTATTGGATTCATAGTCGTAGTAGTCTACGTTGTAACCGACGGGCTTGCCTGTTTCTTTGTCCAAAACTTTAAGACGAATCACCACATCGTCTGGGACTATCGAGCTGTCTCTACCTAGATCAATTATGGACGTTTTTAGACCATTGTTAGCATAGTACAAGCTGTCTTTTTTAGCCATATTTGGTGCTGTACGCTTTGGCCCCAAGACGAAATAGATGCTGTCTTTTTGAGAAATAAATGATCGCGGGTTACTCGCCAAAGCTTGATTAAGTGTGGTCATAGCAACCAAGGCATCATTGGTGCGTTGAATCAATGTTGCAAACCTTCCCTGACCCACATCGCGTGTAACAGTATCTGTAAACTCAAGTGCGTTAATGTAGGCTTCTGCTTTGATTGAATCTATTTGGTCTTGAGAACGGTTATTGACTTTGTCAAGCATAAGGCTATCAGGGTGTCTTGATATACTGCTTGCATAAATCATAACCAACTCGGATTCTCCTGGTCGTAAATTTCTAGAGACAAAAAGGGTGTCGTCATTCAAAAACTCGATAGCTACATTTTGAGCATTGTAGTTTATGGGGTAGCGCAACTTTCTTGTTTTGGTTGAGTCAACCATGTACAAATCGCTGAGGTCTAATCCATGTTCGACCGTTAAAAACGGTGTTCCATCGAATGATGATATACGTATGGGCTCTCCAGGAAGCTCTGCCATAACTAGACTGGTATCAACCCTTAAGATATCGTCGTTAGAAAACTCAAATGTTAAGACCTTGCCATTTGAAAGGGTGTAATACTCGTTGGTCTTGATATCATAAGTAATGCTGTTTATGTCAACGCGATCACTTGGGTGAATAAGAGTGAATCTACTTTTGTTAATGCTGTTGTACACATCGAGCTGATCTACATATTGAATGATGCTATACACCTCATTCATTTTTACGTAGCCTTTAAATCTAGCGGCCTTGATGGTTTTATCCTCTACAACTTTATCTTCTTTGATATCATAAAAGTGAAGTGAGGTAGACTTTGGCGAGCTGAAGTAGACTTCTCTCAGGTCATTATTTATGCTATGCAGATATATAGGTGCATTAGAATTGAATATAGTCTTTTCAACGAGAACGGTTTGTGCTTGACCTGTGGTTATAAAACCAAGGCCAATTAATGCTAAAATGTGTTTGAGCTTCTTCATTCTGTTACAATCCTAGAACTATTCCCATGGCCAATTCGTTGTAGCCTCCAACGAAGAATTTTGGTCCGAAGGATAATCGGTCATTAATTGATTTTTGAAGACTAAAATTTAATGCTCCAGTCACGGTCAACTCGTCAACGCCAGCTTCTGCAATGATAATTGGCCCAAGAGAAATATGACCTCTCCAACCTAAGCGATAGAATTGATTGAATTCATTAGATAGGCCGAGATATACAAAGTTAGTTGCGCGATCGCCGCGATAAACGGACGTTGCACCTACCAATTCAACACCATAATATTTATAGTATTTGAATCGTGCCGTATACATATCGGTGTGTCTTCCAAGATGGTAATTCACTTGGATAAGGTGTTTCGAAGGCGGTGTTTGTTTAGGTGTAGGTAAATATACTTCGAGCTCTCGTACCGAGCCTTCGCCTAGAAATGAGGTTTCGCTTATGTATTTCACCTGTTTTGGATCAACGCCAAGGCTTATGACCATATCGGGTATGAGGTAGTCGATGTTCATGGCTTTGAACTTCACAATTTTCAGCGTGTCCTGCACGGTTTCAAAACTGCCGACTTTTTCATCTCTGTCCATGATACTGTTTTGGTCAATTTTGAGCGATTGACCGAAGCTAGCGATTGCCCCAAAAATGAAAACTAGTGTTAGAACGATTCGTTTCATAGTAATTGATATTGTAATACGGCATTCAAGCTGAATCGGTTACTCCACCTTGGCACTAAGGTATTTTGATAGTGCGGGTAACTCAACATTGCATCTGAAAACGCCATGAATCTTAATTTATCCGAGACTTTTGCATTAACCCCTACTATTATGTTGGGTTGTATGGTAATACCATAAATATAATTGGATATTCCCACTTGTAGGCTTACGTCATTTGTATACTTACGTTCAATCAATGCATTAAAGGTTATGTACTCAAGTGACCTGTATTTTTCATAAGACGCTGATAGGCCAAAAGTTAGTAGCGGTTCGAACTGAACTTTATATGCAAACTGAGCTCTAAATGGAGTAGATCGGAATGCGACAACTGTATCTTTTAGAATAAGATTAGTGTCTAGAGTTGTGTAGTTCGAGTTGAGATTAAGTGGTAATTCTTCAGTAAAAAGCTCATAGGTAGGGATGCCAATGGCGTCCATGGAATAACTCGTACTGTCAAATGCGTACTTGAGGGTTATTGCGCTTTCGGGCGCAATACCATCGAGACGGAGTTGAAACTCCGTAAATTCTGTTGGACGATGCACGATGTGAAAACCCATGCTTGGGAGCAATGGGAGTTGCACAAGTGTGGATTGACGAAGCGAATCTCCCCAATTTAAGCGTGAATGGAGAAGATCCCGAGAATCGCCGAGGTAATCCAATTCGTTATTGAAGAAGAAGGACTCCATGGTATAGTCGCCTCGGAACATTGACTCATTCTTCATTAAAATTCCATTTGCTTGAACAGTGCGCAAACTATTTACTTGGGTGCCATTGAAGCTTAATTGAAGGTCGGTTTTTCCCAGTTTCTTGGTCCATTCTATAGAATGAGTGATGACGCTGCCGTGAACGCTATTTAGATCACGAATAAAAATGGAATCATTATCGTATTCACCACGCATGAGTCCATTGAATTCATGCCCATTCATTCCCAAGGTATGTTCGCTCTGAAGTCTGGCAACATAGCTTATTTCAGAGCTGGGTTGCGAGTAACTAAAGCGAATCAACTCCCTGTTGCGTACGTCTGCAGCGGCAATACTTTTAAGATTGTTGACATTTCCATCGTACCATTTTCCAACGCTCGTGTTACTATGGCGTAGTTGATCCATAGCGGTGACTGTGATGAAAATATTGGTATCAGTATTGTGATGAATGGTCCAATTATTCATTAGCACATTTTGCCCGAAACTCGCAAGTGTCAAAACAAACCCTATGGCGCTATGTAATAATTTTCTATTCACCTTTATTGATGAAATCTAGTTTGATGGTAATGACCATGAAGTCATTGGCGCTCAGGTAATGACCTTCCAGGTTTTTTAAGTCTCCTTTGATGACCAATTGCATCGGAGTGCCAGTGACATGTTGGGGCTTAATTTCAAATGGCCGAGTCTCCCAAAGGGTTGAGTCCATAGGAGCAGAGAGTTCTTGATCTAGTAGCGGCTTGCCGCTGGTATCGCTCAAAGTTATTCTGAGGTCACTTGGGCTTTTGGCGAGAAGATTTCCATATCCGATTATGGTCATTGCTAAACTGTCCGCGTCAAAAACTAAAGAATCCATGGCGCCATCGGAGTTGATGCGGAGCTCTGTTGAGGCATTGTATTGGAGAAACCCTTCACAGAACCCTAAAAGTGTAGACATTCCTTGCTGCACATTAAAATCTTCACCAAAGACTAATCCTATTCTCGTTTGCGCACCTATACGGATATCACTTTGAATTTCATTTGGGAACATACCGATGCTATTGTCTTCGCTTCGGTCAATTAATCTTGTAAAGGCAAGTTGGTTGTTGTCGTAAATCTGTCCTAATCCTACGCCCATTGCCCAATCAACTGAATCCATGTAAGACATGTTCCCCATGTTGTATTTAACTTGGGCAGAGTCGTATATACGTAATGTGCCAATACCAGCGCCTGTGAAGAGGACGTCAATATTCGCATTAGCTAAACTTAAACTATCCCATAAATGACTTCGCTCCGGTCTCAACCCCGGGTAGATAGAATTGCTTAATAAAAGTTTGCGGCGAATCGGACCTCGGAAATAACAAATGTTCCACGCCCCTGTTGTTGCATATTTTGATTCTACACTGTAGTTCGGTTTAATCCGAACAGGGAACCCACTTAAGGGGCGTATGTAATAGTTCGCAAAGAGCACATTTTTTAGGTTATACAAACTGTCGTCATTAAAGACAATGTCATTAACGAATGGAGTGGGACTTTGTACCATCAAGCTACTATCCGTGAAAGAATAGCCTGAAGAATCGGTCACTTCACGAATAACATAAAATGGACCATCGAACCCATTTAAGTTGTATTGCGCATTTAGAGAACCTGAGCAAACAAAAAGATTGAATGGATCCCCAAAATCTTTTAGTGGATAGCTTATTTCTCGACTTCCCAAGAAGTAGCGCTGGTCATTTGGCTTGACTTTCCCCGAACTAACTTTAATGCCGTCTACTACCAGCTTAAACTTCAGTTTTAATGAGTTGTCGATGTAAACAGGTGTTAAAGTGTCCGGAACATTGATTCCTGGGGTGCTTACATCCTCGAAGCGTATTTTAATGTTTTTGCCAAGCGTGGTGTTTTGAAATACAGAGTCTATTTCAAACTTGTCACCTGAAGCGATGTATACGTTGGAGGTTAGTATTGCTTGGCCATTGCTGATAATGCTGTAAACGCCTTCGATGTCGAAATTCAAGTTGTTTTCAACGGCGGCCTCCAAACGAAATGCCTCACAAAGTGATGCGCTATCGATTTTGTAGAAAGGTATGGATGGGAATAAATTATTTGAAGGAGTCTTGTTTGAAAAGCCAGAATAGAAATAAACGGAATCGCCATTGTTTCCGCTGAAAAAAGTAAAATCTGACGGATTGTATAAGCTTATAAAAGCTAACTGAGATATTGACTTTGAAGAATCTGCAATTCCTTCTACGTCAAAAATTAAAGGTTGTTTATTAATAAGTTGAAACCCGCTATCGGAATAACTTGAATCTAGAAGGCCGCTGAATGCGCGACTTGAAAAAGTGGTATCAAGGAACGACTCAAATAGGAGAATGCTGTCTGAAGTTGAGTTTGAGGGAGTCGAACTGAGTTGTATTATATCACCAAATTGAAATGTGTCTGTGAATACAACTATATTTGAATTAGGATTTGGGGCGATATTATCTAGCGATACATAACCCCGTCCACAGTTAGAAACTGCAGCACCAACCAATAAAATCAGTAGAAATACTCGTAGAGTTCGTATATGATAACTCAAATGCATAGATCCTTGGTGAAACGTAAATATAAGTTGTTTGCGTTGAATTATTTCATTGGACTTGCCTTGATTTTGATTGGGTTGAGCAGTTGTTCAACCTCCAGCCAATCCGTTGTTATTCCGTTAAGTCCCATGAATGTAAAAGACGCTCGATTCGTTGATACTATTTCAGAGTCAACGGTATTCTATTTTGGGCTATTTAATTTTGATGGATACGATCGGTTTGGGGGTAACATATTTGACGACTTGAGATACAGATTGAGCTCTAGGATATCCATTGAGCAGCCAGATAAAGAGATAGATTATTACGAAGGAAATGTCGATCGAAAGGGTGTTCACTTGGAGTATACGGTTAAGGGCCTTTTCATAAACGAGCCACCTTTGTCGAAGAAGAAAATGGATGAGGGAAAAGCAATTGCAAACGCACTAGTTAATGAGCTACCCAAGCCATTAAAATCTAAGGTTCCAGAAGGGATTTCCGTGATATTGGAAGCCAAGTCATCTGGTCAAAAAACTGAAGAAGCCAAACCAATTGAACTGCCAAAACAGCCACAGCCAGAATCAGAAGAAAAATTGGATGATAGGCTCATAATAATAGCTTGTTTCAGAGAAGATTACTTTGAAGAAAATATGCTGGATTTATATCGAAATGACCTTTCGGATATAGACCATTATAAGGCCAATGGTTGGGTTAGAATTTACCTAACAGATTTTCCTGGATATAGAATCTGGGAGGCAAAGGAGGTTTTTCCAGATGCGTGGCGGGCTTACTATGGGGAATGATAGGAAGTTTTTCTTATTTTCAAGAAAAATTTCCAAACCATGCTTAAGTCATTAGCTCGCTCACTCACAGTAGCTTCTGTATTTTTTTCAGGAGTGCTAAATGCACAAGTTTTTGAAGTCACTATGCAAGACACTTCTGGGTACTATGTTCCCGGGGATACTGTCGGCATTCAGGTTGATTTAAATACTGCGATGAATTTTGGCAACTATTTTCAGTTTGCTATTGCACCTTTGGGCGTAACAAGCATGTCACAGCTAATTCCGCTTTATCCGGTAAGTTCAACAGCATATTCAAGTGCTGGCTCCTACACGAATGGGCT